>OBEQ011919414.1_pt1 | contig 15677 bp, 14 predicted proteins | sample 1670901 | NCBI WGS metagenome assembly OBEQ01 (sample SAMEA104232315, study PRJEB22302) | groundwater metagenome | biome: forest; feature: aquifer; material: groundwater | place: USA | collected 2011-08-07 | depth 5.4 m | reverse complement strand
TTCGGCTCAACAGAGCCCAAAAAAGCCAATATGACTCAAAAAGATCAGCAAACCATAGAAAAATCCCCCCGCTCGCTCGACCAAGCGCTTCGCCCTGATTCATGGGCGGAATATGTCGGGCAGGAAGCAATAAAGGAGAACCTCCGTATCCTTTTGCAGGCCGCCAAGGGCCGCAATCATCAGCCCGAGCATGTGCTCCTCTACGGCCCGCCGGGGCTCGGCAAAACGACGCTTGCGCACTTGATGGCAAAAGAGATCGGCGCAAATCTGCGCTCGACTTCCGGCCCCGCTATCGAGCGCGTCGGTGACCTCGCCGCAATACTTACCAACCTCTCACCGGGCGATGTCCTATTCATCGACGAGATACACCGCCTCAATCGCACCATAGAAGAGGTCCTCTACCCCGCCATGGAAGCGGGTGTGCTCGATATTGTTATCGGCAAAGGGCCAAGTGCGCGCACCGTGCAGCTCGAACTTCCACCGTTTACGCTTATCGCCGCAACGACGCGCATCTCGATGCTCTCCGCGCCGCTGCGCTCGAGATTCTCCGGTGGCACATTCCGATTGCAGTACTACACCGACGACGAAATTGCGGAAATCTTGCGCCGCTCCGCGAAGATTTTGAAAATAAACATTGACCTCGACTCGCTCAAAGAAGTTTCCCGCCGCTCACGCTCGACTCCGCGCACCGCAAACTATCTACTGAAGCGCGCACGTGACTTCGCAGCGGTCAACGACCAGAAATTGGATCTCAAAACAGTTAAAAAAGCGCTCGCGCTTCTGGAAATTGACGAAGGCGGGCTCAACCAGACCGACCGCGACATTCTGACACTCCTCATCGAGAAATTTGGGGGCGGCCCCGTCGGCCTGAAGACAATAGCAGCTGCGCTTTCAGAAGAAGAAGCGACGATAGAAGAAGTAAACGAACCGTACCTCATGCAAACCGGTCTGATAGAAAGGACTCCTCGCGGGAGAATAGTAACCAAAAAGGGCTACGAACATATGGGCGCGGAGATGCCCCGCACACAAGAAAAATTAATCTCTTGAAAACTTGAGGTGGGGATAAGGGCCTTTTTAATTTAAATGACGTGTACTATACGGGTAACGAACGCACGGTAAACAAAAAGGTCTCCCGGAAGGAGACTTTTTTGGTTTCGGTCATTGATGAGCCGATGATCTGCTCCACGCGACTTGATATGATCTCACCGCATTTTGCACAACACCTCACTGCACTGACCGACGATTCCTGCAATGTCCCACGGTACCTAGGCACCAGATAGACTCGAGGAACTGTCACCGGTTTGTCGGGGATTGCTCCCGTCCTCTTGGCGACGACCGACGCACGGTAAGGCGCATCAGTTGAGAAACTATATCGTACGCAAAAATCCGTGCGCATGCGTGCAAGACCCGAAAATAGTGGATTTCGAGTGGATATGGGTGTGAATAACCTATACTGGTAGCTATGGCTCGATATACGAAGCGTTATCTGGCTCGCCCCCTTCTCATTACGGCTATCGTTTTCCTGCTCGTTGCGGGGTTCATCATCAAGAAAATCCTTTATTATTCGGCCGATCCTGTAGGAGAAAAGGACTGCCCGCCTATCGGTGGAGGGCAAGGTACGCAAGAGCCGAGCACTACAGACATCGCCTACCCTCCTTCGGTGCATTGGGAGCAAAAAGGCGGCACGGTGGATGATTCAAGCTGCCTCGACCGCACGATGGTGTACGGCATTGTGGATGTGAAGAGCGAAAAAGACGTCTCCGATGCAATCAGCTTCGCCCGCGCACACAATTTGAAAGTATCTATCGCCGGTGTGCGACACAGTCAGGGAGGTCAGGCGTTTGCCAAAGACGCGGTGGTACTAGATATGCGTAATTTCAATTCAGTTTCTCTCGACGAGAAAAATAAAACCATCACGGTCGGCAGTGGCGCAACGTGGCATCAGATACAAGAGCAGCTGCATCCGAAGTACGCGATCAAAGCAATGCAGTCGACCGATATCTTTTCGGTCGGCGGCTCGATCTCCGTCAATGCGCACGGCATGGACCACCAGGCCGGCTCCGTGGGCGACACGCTCGTCTCTGTTACCGTCATGCTCCCCGATGGCAGGATCGTGCGCACCTATCCACAAGAAGACCTCTTCCGTCATGTTGTCGGCGGCTATGGGCTCTTTGGGGTTATTTTGAAAGCGGAAGTACGGGTGGCCGACAACGTGATATACGAGTCCGGCCGCAGTATCATCAAGACCTCGGATTTCCCCGCGCAGTGGAAAGATATTGAAGCCAACAAAGATCTCGGTCTTTTCTACGCACACCTCTCCACCTCGCCTGTTTCTCTCCTCGACGAAGCGATACTCTATACCTATACGAAGACCGATGTGGACCCGCTTCTTTCTCCCCCGCTCGGCGAGGTCTCGAGCGTAAAATTGCGCCGACTTACGATTAATCTTTCGAAACTCGGAGCGCTCCCGATGATGTTTAAGTGGTGGAGCGAAAAATACATCGAACCGAAAATAGAAAGTTGTGAGATAAGCCGCAACGAAGCACAGAAAAGCGGCGAGGGCTGCCTCGTCTCGCGCAACGAGCCGATGCATGATTCCGTGCCGTACCTCAGAAACAACCTAAAGAACGATACCGACATTTTGCACGAGTATTTTATTCCACGGGCGGAGATTTTGCCCTTCATTGCCGACATGCGCAGGATTTTCAAAGACAACGGCACGAATATTCTCAACGTCTCAATACGCGTCGTACACAAAGAGGACATCGCCCTCAATTACGCACCAGAGGATGCGTTCTCCGTCGTCCTCTACATCAACCAAACCACCGATGCCTCCGGCAATGCGAAGATGCAAAAAGTAACGGGCGAACTTATCGACGCGACGATAGCGCACGGCGGTAGATTCTTCCTTCCCTACCAGCTCTACTACACCCCTGCCCAACTGCGTGCATCATATCCAGAAATAGATTCCTTCTTTGATGCAAAGCGGCAGTACGACCCGCAGGGGCTCCTCACCAACACATGGTACGAGACCTACGGCACAAAAAGCTAGCGATTCGCTTTGAGGAACTTGAGTAATGTGTCGTCGAACGCTTGGGTATCTTCGAGCGGCGGCAAATGCCCCAGCCCTTCCATAACCACAATCTTCGAATTCGGGATAATGCTCGCGATGTATTCTCCGAGCGAAAGCGGGGTTGTGGTGTCTTTGTCGCCCCAAATGACGAGCGCCGGCATGGTCAGCTTTTTGTACGCTTCCGGATCACTGCTGAGAGACGAATCACGCTCAGCGAGAAGCTGAATTACCCAGTCACCTATTGCCGGTGTCGTGCTTTGTACATCAATGGGCTCTTGGTAGATATGCACCCAATAATCCGATGCGCTTTTCGGATCAGCGACAAATAACTTGATGAGTGTGCGGGTGAAAAGCGGGTTGGTAAACGTGGCCGAAACGAGCGCGTTACGGACAGGGGCGGCGTACATCACCATGTCGAGGAAGCTTCCCGCAACGCCGCGTTTTTGGGCGGCAGAATTGAAGCTCAGCGCAGCATCTACCAAAACGACCGCACGGACGCGCTCGGGCATCATGAGCGCCGTTTGCGCAACCGCGCGGCCGCCGAATGAATGCCCGACGAGTGTTGCTTTTTTGATATGGAGAGCGTCGAGTACCCCGATGACACGTTTCGCCTGATCCTCACGGCTGTAGCGGGGCGTATCAGGCCGCTCTGAATATCCGAGAGGCGGCATGTCGAGTGCGATCGCGTGGAATCCCTCCGCCGCAAGGTCCTCACCCGTCTGCTTCCACACTTCACTCCAGCCCCCTGCTGCGTGCAAAAACACCACGGCGGGGCCATCGGCGGGGCCCCACTCCTGAATATACATATCCACATCGGCGGCATGGACGAAATGTCCTGCGGGCGGTGCAGCATCAGTTCTCGTTTGTGATTCTCTCGCTACAGCCGCGATCCTGAATCCCGACAAAACAATAATGACGAGGGCAAGAATTGCCGCAAGAACATACAAGAGCCATCTGAGTGTTTTCCGCATCATGTGTAATCGTAGACATGCTCGAATTCCGCTCCGAGCCCTTCGAGTTTGAGGATAATTTCGCCCAGTCGCTCTACGGGTACTACGTAGATGACACGTTTCTTCTGCGAATCAGTGAGTATCGGCTCATCGAACAGTGCATACGATGTCAGTTCTTCGTCTTTGAGATCGGAAGACAGTATTGCCGTGAGGACAATACGATCATGACCGGCGATGTTGCGGATAACGATGCCTTCGCGCGCGAAGACACGCATCGCATCAGTAAATTGTTTGTAGCTCGGCATCGCGATGATCTCTCCACCATCCGGAAGTTCTTTTAGAACGCGGATGTGTTGTTCTGTGATGATGCGCTCCGGTATGTTGCCCCGAATTTCGAGCATGATCTCCTGTACGGCGGGCGCGTATGCCGCGTGCGTGGCCGTCCGGATGAGCCAGCCGTATCCGGCTTTCACCCCGTATTCAAGTGAGAGGGCAAATTTGCGCTCCCAGGCGCGAATAAAATTTCTTTCAAGAAGTGGTGTAGAGCGCCACAGACCTATCAACTTCGCACCGAAGGGATAATCGTAAAAAGGAATTTCCTGCAAAAAATCACCGTAGTCGCGGGCCACTTCCGCTGCATAGATGTCTTCGGATGTCGTTGCCCCGCCGGCAGTCCATTCGGACAGCCGGCCGAGCGTGTTCTCGTAGGCGGCTTTTACAAAATATTCTACCGAGAAACTCGTCCCGATCACAGTCAATGCAACATATTCCGCCCGATTGAGGGCAAAATTATTTTTCGTCGCCGTATGCATATGTCCGTACCCGCACCAGAACTGCGCGACCGAGGAGAGGTAGGGAAAATTGCTCGGCCGGTTGCCCGCGGAAAGAGACCGCCCGTATTCTTGAGCGCTCCAGACGATGTACCACTCGGGAAAAGTCAGATACGTCATTTCCCCGTGGCGTACGTACGCCGGAATTGTTCCGCCGGTCGGATCCGATGGGTCAGGAGCCGGAGGATTTTGCAGCGGGCTGCAGGCATGTGGGCCGAGAATAGCGGTTGTTGCGATGATCGCGATACCAATCAGGATGAGAGTCGCGACAAACTTCGCGACCCATCTGCCTGCACGATGCATGAAAGACATCGCTAAGAGAATGTGAGCTGGGAGAGTTTTGAGGTGCGCGCGAGAGGTCCCCAGAGACCGCAGAATATCATCGCGGCCGAAATGCCGATGTGCGGCGCATTAATGAGCCAGTTCTTAAGGGTGAAATCCATATTGACTACCGTCTCGCCGAGGAGCGTGTTGTGGATGAGCGAGAGATCGAGAAGTCCGAGTTGCGAGAGCATGCCGGTTGCCGCATCGAGCGCGTAGAGCACGCCGAATACCACGAGGAACCACTTCGAGGCGCGCACCGAATACCACGCCGCAAAAAATCCGACCAGTGCGGTGATGAGGTGGACGATATTATCAATCGGATCTATCTTGAAAAGACCGAAATTGTATCCCTGTGCGTCGTTGAATGCGGGAATATTGGTAATGATGAACACGAAAAGAAAAAACCCGCCGAAAAACCACGCGGCTTTTTGTATCAATGTCATACCGGCATTCTTTCACGTTCCGTATTTCCTCCTAGACCCCCGTGTGCATATCGGTGTATATTTCCGCTATGTCGGGACACAATAAATGGGCCCAGATAAAGAGGCAGAAGGGTGCCGCGGACTCCAACAAAAGCAAGGTGTGGGGCAAACTCGCCAAGCGCATTGCGGTGGAGAGCAAAAAAGCAAATGGTGATGTGACGCTTCCCGGATTGCGCGCGATCATCGAGACGGCGAAGAAGGAAAACATGCCAAAAGACAGCATCGAGCGTGCGGTCGCAAAAGGAATCGCGAACGACGCGGCGGCACTCGACGCGATAACCTATGAAACCTACGGCCCCGGCGGATGCGCCATTGTGATAGAGGCGCTCACCGATAGCCGCAATCGCACGGCGCAGGAAATGAAGCACCTGCTTGCTGAGCTCGGCTTGGCACTCGCCTCCCCAGGATCGGCATTGTGGGCATTCGAGAAAACTGCCGAGGGGTATAAACCAAAGACGACAGTACCCATCTCGGCGGAAGACGATGAAAAGTTGATGCAGATACTGGAGAAGATAGACGCCTACGACGACGTACAGGAGGTCTATACAAATGCAGAGTAGAATGAATGCATGCGTGTCCTTGCGATAGATCCGGGATACGGCCGATGCGGCGTTGCGGTCGTGGAGAAAAATGGGGGCGGAAAAGAAATTCTTTTGTATTCCGACTGCATCGAAACTTCCGCACACGATCAATTCGCCGACCGCCTTGCGGAAGTCGCGGGTGCATGTGCACGCCTTATCAAAACTCACGCGCCGGATTGTCTCGCGCTCGAAAAATTGTACTTTCAAACTAATCAGAAGACCGCGATGCGGGTCGCGGAGGTGCGCGGCGCACTTATCAACACCGCGCAAGGCGCAGGCATCGAGGTTTTTGAGTACACCCCCGGCGAGGTAAAGAGTGCCGCGGCAGGCAGCGGCGCCGCCGACAAGAAAGCGGTCGCGCGGATGCTCCACTCCCTCATGAAGATAGAGAAAGAGATCAAGCACGACGACGAATACGACGCTATCGCGATTGCTGTTACACACCTCGCACGCGCACGCGGCACGTAGCTAAAAACGGCAAAAAAGAATACAATGACCGGAACATATGCCTGCAGTACGGCGTTTTTTCCGGCGCATTCCGACATGGCTCGAGGTGAGCATTCTCGTCGCTGCCACAGTTACGCTCGTGATAATTGGCGGGGGCATCATCTGGGCGACTTTCATGCCGATACCGGCCATCAATAATTTCGAGAACCGCCAAGTTGCCCAATCGACCAAAATATTCGACCGCACCGGCACCATCGTCCTCTACGACGTGCACGGCACAATGCGCCGCACGGCAATCCCGCTCGATCAGATGTCTCCGTACATCGCGAAGGCGGCTATCGCTATCGAGGATGCGACCTTCTACCAGAATTCCGGATTTCGTCCGCTTTCATTCCTGCGCGCGATCGCGGCAAATCTTTTTTCAGGCTCGTACGCGCAAGGGGGCTCGACCATCACGCAGCAGGTGGTGAAAAACGCACTCCTCACACAAGACAAGACCCTGATACGAAAGCTCAAGGAAATTATTCTCGCCTTGCGGCTCACCCGCGTCTACACCAAAGACCAGATATTGAATACCTACCTCAACGAAACGGCCTACGGCGGCACCATTTACGGTGTCGAGGAGGCGAGCCAGTACTTCTTCGGCATCCCCGCCAAAGATGTGGATCTGGCGCAGGCGGCGTACCTCGCGGCGCTTCCGCAAGCCCCGACGTACTACTCCCCCTACGGTAACCACCGCGATGCGCTTGACGCGCGCAAAAATCTCGTGCTTTCGCAGATGCTCGAAAATAATTTCATTACACAAGAGGAGTACGATCAGGCAAAGAACGAAAGCGTTCAATTCAGCGACCCGAAAAATGCCGGCATCAAGGCGCCGCACTTCGTCTTCTTTATTGAGGAATATCTCGAACAAAAATACGGCGCCGATGCGGTGGCGCAGGGCGGGCTGCATGTCGTGACAACACTCGATTACGATCTGCAACAACACGCGGAAGCGACGGTCGCAAAATTCGCCCCCGGATTGCTGAAAAATCTAAACGCCTCGAATCAAGGTATTGTGGCCATTGATCCGAAGACCGGCCAGATCCTCACCATGGTGGGCTCCAAGGGATACTTCGATGACACAATCGACGGTAAGGTGAATATCACGATCGCGAATCGCCAGCCGGGGTCCTCGTTCAAACCCTTCGTCTACGCGACCGCATTTGAAAAGGGTTATACGCCCGACACCGTGGTCTTCGACGTGCAGACGCAATTTTCGGCTGCGTGTGCGCCGACGGATGTGACAAACGGCACCTATCCATGCTACGCACCAACCAACTTTGACGGGGGCTGGGAGGGCCCGATGAAACTACGCGCCGCACTCGCGCGCTCGGAGAACATCCCCGCCATCAAAGTGCTCTACCTCGCGGGCATCCAGAATTCGCTCGACACCGCGCATAATATGGGCATCACGACCTTGAACCTTTCCCCCAATCACTACGGCTTGCCGCTAGTCCTCGGCGGCGGCGAGGTGAAGCTTCTGGACATGACGAGTGCGTATGGCGTTTTTGCGAATGACGGTGTGAGGAATCCGCCGACGGGAGTACTGCGCGTCGAGGATGCATCCGGCAACATCCTTGAGACGTACCAGCAGGAGAGCTCGCAGGTACTCGAGCCGCGCATCGCACGGCTTATGAACGACGTCCTCTCCGACAACGTTGCCCGTTCTCCGGAATTCGGTCTCAACTCGCCGCTCTTTTTCTCCGGCTACGACGTTGCATCCAAGACCGGTACGACCAACGACTTCCATGACGCGTGGGTCGTCGGCTATACCCCGAGCATTTCGGTTGGCGCGTGGACCGGCAACAACGACAACAGTTCCATGGCAAAAAATAAGGCGTCGTTCCTCGTCGCTCCGATGTGGCATGACTTTGTGGTCTACGCCCTCTCGAAATATTCCTCCCCCTCCGACACCTTCCCCGCGCCGGGGCCCGATCCGGACGTCGCTACGATGCCGGCAGTTCTCACCGGCAACTGGAATGCCGACCCTTCACAGGGTGTGCATGAAATTCTCTATTGGATCAACAAAGACAACCCGCGCGGCGGCAGGCCGGCCAATCCCGCGAGCGATCCGCAATTTGCCTATTGGGAATATCCTGTTTCCCTCTGGGCTGCCCAACAAGGGATCGCGAGTACAACGCCTCAAACGGGCACGGGAACTCCTTCGTCCACCACAGGATTCCATATTCTCTCTCCGCATGCAGGCGAAGCACTTCCGTTCGGCGCAGCAGTGACCTTTGCCGCGGAGTCGTCCCAGCCGGTGCTCAGTGTCTCGTATTTTGCCAATGGCGCGCTCGTAGGTACCTCAGGCCAACCACCCTACGTTGTGCACTACACGCCGAGCGCGCCGGGTCCTGTGACCTTGCGAGCGACCGCAACGCATCCCGACAACACGACGGAGGAGCTGACGATCACGTTCTCGGTGCAGTAGCTATGAAAGAAGGGCACGAAAGTACCCAAAAAATAAACTTTGTACGTCCAAACATGGCGCATGAAGAAGGAGAACTTGATAGGGTTACAGAACTCTTTGCGAAAAAAGATCCTGAAAAATTCAAGCGGGAATTCGATCGCCTGTTTCACTCACAGCCGCTCGTTGAGTTTTCAGAAGACGTGTGGCAGAAGCTCGAAAACACTGATTCTTTGCAAATTAAAAAAGGGAGTTGGAAGTTAGTGGAAGAAATAATAAAGGACAGTCGTGATTGGAAGAGGCTGCGCCTCCAGATGGTGCAAGGTCACGAAATAAAAGCGCCTGTTGCTGTTGAAGTTGGAGGTACGCTACATCTCATGAGCGGCAACACGCGTTTAATGGTTGCGCGAGCGCTTGGAATTACGCCGCAAGTGCTAATAGTAAAAATGCGGGGGGATTACGATTGACCGCAAAAGCTCAATTCTTACCTATTCAGTGGCATCACGAGGTAGGTGAATGATGCGTCGGAGACACCACGGATGACGAGCGGCTTTCCTGCTCCGGCAAAGCCGAGAATGATCGAATCAGACTCGACGATAGAGAGGCAGTCGGCTAAATAACCGATATGGAAATTAATATCGAGGTCGTTGCCGGAGACCGCCGCATCGATTGAGTCCGACATCTCGCCGACTTCGGCGCTGCGCGCTGTCGCGCTGAAAATTTTTCGCTTCGGATACACGTGGAGGCCGACATGTTGATCGTTGCCGGAAAATACACGCGCCTTACGGAGCATTTCCGCAAAATCATTTTTTAATACCGTCGCTTCGGTTTCAAATGTTTTCGGCATGATCTCTTTATAGTTCGGGAACGTCCCGTCGACGACGCGCGAGACATACCGCACGCCATTCGCTGAGATCGACATCTGGGAGTCGCCAGCCGAAAGAGTGACCTCGGTCGCATCGATGCGCTCGAGCACATGCGCGAGCTCAAGCGCGTGCTTCAGCGGGACAAGGAGTTCAGTCTCACTCTTTCCTTTCGCGCTTGGAATTGTTTTTTCGGCGAGACGGAAGGAATCGGTCGCCACACAGACGACGGTGCCCGGTCGCAGAGAGACAAATACGCTCCCCAGTTCCGGCCGGATCATCGAGGGCGATGCTGCGTACGAAACGGATTGAACGCCGCGCAGTAATTCTTCGCGCGAAACGTGTATTCCCTTTCCGTCAGTTCCCCCGCCGAGCACGGGAAACTCTTCGTGGGGCACTGCTTTGATGAGCGTCTTGGTGCCGCGTGATTCGACGATCAAATTCCCCTCCTCGGTCTTCAGCACGATTTTCTCTCCTGAAATAGAGCGGATCGTCTGGGAGAGCACGGCTGCTGATACCGCGATAATTCCCTTATCCTCGATCTCGGCTGCGACCGAAACCTCAATGCCGGCCTCCAAATTCGTTGCCTTCACCATCAATTCCCCTTTCCCCGAGCCCGCGTCGAGAAGAACGCACGAAAGAACCGGTAAAGATTCTTTCTTCCCGGTGATACGCTCCGCGAGCTGCACCGCATTCAGTATTTTTTCCTTTGTTGTTGTTAGTTTCATATCCAATACTTCTTTATATAAATACTATTACTACTATTAGTACTGGGGATGGGGTGGAGAAGTGAGTTTGGGGAGGAGGCCTCTGTGTATTTTGGGTGAAGACGGGTGTTGAAAAGTTTTCCCGAAGGGTGGGAGAAGATGTGGGTAGTCGGCCGCATGATTTTTCGGAGGGGATAAGTGCCGCGTTGTACGAGTTGAATGCACTCGTTGTTCACAAAGTTATGCATGTATCAGGGTGCGGATGTGTTCGAGCTCCTGCTCGAGTGAAGGGTTGGATTTTATCTCCTCTTTTATCTTTTCGCAGGAGTGAATGACGGTCGTATGGTCACGGCCGCCAAGCTTTTCCCCGATCGAAGGGTACGAGACGCTGAATTCCTCCCGCAGCATGTACATGATGATCTGCCGCGGCTTTACCACCTCCTTCTTGCGGGTCTTTTCGTAGATGCTTTTCTCCGGCACATCGTAATACGACGCGATGCGGCGCACGACTTCGTCGATCGATACCCCCCGATTCGGCTTTACGTTGTGCTTGATGAGCGCGCGGACATCCGCTTGTGAGACCACCTTCCCTTTCAGCTGCGATTTACAGACGATCATATTGAGTACGCCCTCAAGTTCGCGGATATTCCCGCGCAAGTTCTCGGCGATGTATTGAATGATGTCTTCGGGGATGGAGAATCCGTGCTGCTCGATCTTCGCGCGTATGATGGCAACCCGCGATTCCATATCCGGCTCGGGGATCTCGGCTATCATGCCCGCGCCGAAGCGGCCCTTGAGCCGTTCCTCGAGCCCCGGCAAAAGCGCGGGGTGCTTATCGCTCGAGAATACAATCTGCTTGTTGTTGTCGCGCATCGCGTTGAAGAGATGGAAGAGCTCCTCCTGAGTTTTCTCGGTATTCGCGATGAATTGCACGTCGTCCATGATAAGCACGTCGTACTGGCGGTACTGGTCTTTGAAATTATTGGCGTGTCCGGCGCGCACGGCGTTGATGTAATCCACCGAGAAGCGCTCCGAGGTCACGTAGAGCACTTTTTTGTTCGCGTGCCCTTTTTTGAAGTAATTTCCTATCGCCTGTATGAGGTGTGTTTTACCGTGACCCGTCTGGCCGTAGATAAAGAGCGGATTGTACGCGAGTCCCGGCCGCTCGAGGATCGCTTTTGCGGCGGCGTGCGCAAGTTCGTTGAACGGGCCGACGACGAAAGTCTCAAATGTGTAGCGGGGATTCAAATTATCGCGCTTATCGATATAGAGCGAGCCAAGGTCGAGGGAAGCATTCTCGGCCGCCTGCGTACGCGGCATTTTGCGCTCGACCGGCGCGGTCGCCGAGCGGTGGACCGCGTACTCGACGGTCCGGATGGAGCTATCGAGGCCCCGCAGGGCCTTCATAATGAGCTTATGGTGCTTCTCCATGAGCCACTCTTTGACTATTTTCGATGGGACGGCGACATGGACGAGCCCCCCGTCGCGGCTTGCGATATCGGTATTACGAAACCACGTGCGGAACGATGCCTCAGAGGTGCCCAGCTCGATTTGCACGAGTGCGTTCTGCCACAGTTCACGATTACTCATAGAAATATTAGTCATGCGCGACCAAGTTCCACATTATACGCGGGACGGTTCCGTGCGGAAGCTTCCGACTCGGCTACGCCACTGTTTATAAGGTGTGGATAGGGTGGGGAGAGCGGTTTTCGGCCATCGGCGCCTGTTTTGCGGAACGGGATATTCGCATTCGAATCATTCGTGCATCACCACTACTGTATGTTTTAACGCTTCCTTCATTGGCTGCGCGAGGTTCCGCAAAACAGGCGCCGATTGCCTCATGTTGAATTAATTGGAAATGCGGGTATAGTGGCGACATGTCGACAAAACGCAATTGGCAGCCGAAGAAACGCAAGCGGGCACGCACACACGGCTTCCGTGCACGCTCGGCGAGCACTTCAGGCAGGAATGTTCTGCGCCGCCGGCGCCAAAAAGGTCGCGCGAGGATCTCCGTCTAAGTACCAAATGCCAAAAAAATACCGGCTCTCGCACGCCGAGCTCATAGGCCTCTCCAAGCCCTCGCGCCGTGTCCACGGAAGCTATTTTTCCCTGACGGTGACCCCGCTTCCGGCCTCTCTGGGAGCGAAGGTCGCCTGTGCGGTCTCCAAAAAAGTATCAGCGCGTGCGGTAGACCGGAATCGGATAGAGCGCGCATGCCGCGAAGCCCTTCGTCCGCTCATGGAAGAGATACAAAAACCGGTTGCACTCATTTTTTACGCCAAGCGCGAAGCGCGGGAAGCGACATCCGCTCTGATCGCGCGCGATATCGGGAAGTTGTTGCAGGTCATCGAGCGGGATACAATGCTCACACCATGATCCCGAATCTCTTCCACGTTGCTATCTATGATCCGCTCTACAACGGACTGACATTTTTTGTCGGTATCATCCCCTCGCACGACATCGGGCTCGCCGTCATCGCACTCACCATCGTTGTGCGCATAATTATTTTCCCGCTTTCAAAGCGAGTGGTTGAATCCCAGATCGCAATGAAGAAAATCGCGCCGGAAGTCGAGCGTTTGAAAGTGAAGTACAAGAATAATCGCGAAGAGCAAGGCAAAGCGATATTCGCACTTTACAAAGAGCGCGGAGTGCACCCCTTCGCGAGTTTTGGCATGACTCTGGTGCAGCTTCCTGTCCTCTTCGGGCTCTACTGGGTGTTCCTGAAAGGCGGATTTCCCGCGGTGGATACCTCGCTTCTCTATTCTTTTGTACACGTACCGCAAGCCGTAAACATGCACTTTCTGGGTTTTGTGGATATGGGGGCTGCACACAATATCGTCCTCGCCGCACTCGTCGTACTGACGCAGCTTATTTATACGCGACTTTCTATGGGACCGCGCCAAAAAGCGCTCGAAGGCACTCCCGTCGAAGCATCGCTCTCGGGGGATATGGCAAAGAGTTTTGATCTGCAGGCACGCTACGTACTTCCGGTCATATTCGGAGCCGTTTCGTATTTCGTCGCTGCCGCGGCGCCGCTCTATTGGGTAACGAGCAATCTATTTATGATCGGACAGGAATACCTTTCCGGCAAACGGTTCTAGGCCTCTTTGATAAAGTTTCGCGAAGAGAGTATAGTGCCCCGCATGGAATCCGTCGCCGCTATTCTCAAAGAACTTCTCGCTGCCGCCCGCATTCCCTATCAGAGTGTCGAGCAGAGCTCCATCGCGGGTCAGGAAATTTTTTCCATTCGCACCGATGGGGATGCGCGCACGCTCATCGGCGCGCACGGCGATACGGTCTATGCGCTCGATTTTCTCGTGAAGAAAATCTACGAGAACCGCATGCCCCCTCCCGCCGAGGGCGCTGTTGCGGAGCGCACTCCGATGTTTCTCGTCGACGTCAACGACTACCGGACAAAACAGATAAAAGATCTGCAGGCAAAGGCGCTCATGATGGCCGAGCGTGCACGCTCGTTCCAATACGATGTGGAACTCTCTCCGATGAGCTCATATGAGCGGCTCATCATCCATACGACCCTGCAGGATGCACCACACGTAAAAACAGAGTCACAGGGAGAGGGAAGGAATAGACGAATCGTAATCAAATATTCCGCGGAGTAATCATTATGGACACAGGCCGGTGAAAGCGTTTCCATACTCGTCGTAGGATGTGCAAGTATTGTCCGGGTTGCGCCGGACGTTTGGCGCAAGTTGCGTCTGTGTTGGTGTCGACGGCGTCTGTGTCGTTTGCGTTTGCTGCACCGGCGTAATATTGCGAAGTGCTTTGAGCGTCAAGATATCAGGGTTGATCTGATAGAGAATGAGATAGATAGCGAGCAGCAGCAGCAGGCCGAGGGTCACCTCCCCGATGATTCCCTTCGCAACACCCTTGTGGCTCCACATGTCGGACTGGCCCATGTAGAGGTAGCCGGCGTAGACGAGGCGAAGCACCGCGACGATCGCGCCGACGGCAATGGCGAATTTGAAAAGTCCGTTTATGAAATTGGAAAAATCGGTCGATCCGTACAGATTAGAGAGTTTTTGGGATTGGGAAACGTCGGCAAGTGGCACAAATTGCTGGGCATGTGCGAAAAGGGGAACAAACACGCATATGCAGGCGAGCCCGAAGAGCGCATAGATCCCGTACTTTTGTCCGGCAGTCATATTATTTTGCGAGCCGCAAGAGCCAGAGAGACCCATCAGCGGCATTCGTAAATGTAATATAGTTCGCCCCCCTGTCTATGCTCATCTTTTCGATGTCGATGGGTGTGTTTGAGGGCGGCGTGTAGAGAAGTTCTGCGCTGCCAGCGCTCGCATTAATGCGCCACAGGGCATCGGAAGAGTGTACCGCTCCGCGATACCACTCGTCGAGATAGTTTTGGCTCGGAAGTCCCTGCGGCACGCCGCAGTATGCGACAAGTTCTTTTCCTTTTCCCCACACGCATTTATCTGCGAGTGTTTTGATGGGAAGTTGTACCGCAGTCGCATTCTGACCTACTCGTACGAACAGAGTCATGGTGCCACGCACCGACTGACCAAAAAGAAAGGCGTTCGGCGCATTTTTTTCTGTGAGAGGACGGACCAGCATGGTCAATCCGGAGACGGGTCCGGCGATCGGAGAGAGCGTCCCGTCTTTTTTCAACTCATACGCATATCCAGCGACATTGTCGGCGGCCGCTTGGACAAGAATGATGCGGCCATCTCCGAGTACCGTCGGTCGCCAGCTCGGAATGGTCGACGCAAAGATGGTTTTTAGTTTGGCACCGTTCCAATCTGAGGTGACGCCGGATACTCCATCGGCATTTTTTACCAGATAGAAGAGTGAGCCGGATTGAGGATGTGCACCCATGCTCGCAATATTTTTTGCGAGATACGAACCGAGCAAGGTACGCGCGGCGGAAGATGATGCACTCGAGGTAGAGGTCGAGACGGTACCGGCGAATGTCGTGATGGAGCCGCCGCTATCAAGCGA
>OBEQ012084047.1_pt1 | contig 15680 bp, 13 predicted proteins | sample 1670901 | NCBI WGS metagenome assembly OBEQ01 (sample SAMEA104232315, study PRJEB22302) | groundwater metagenome | biome: forest; feature: aquifer; material: groundwater | place: USA | collected 2011-08-07 | depth 5.4 m | reverse complement strand
GCTCGATGGGGCCCGGGAAGCTGAAGGGGCGGCCTCGTCCGAAAGCGGTTCGCTTCCCCAACACCCCCGCCCACCCCTGCTCCAGCGTCACCCCGCGCATCAGGTAGACGATGGGGGCCCCTCGGTAGGCTGGGGCACAGACATCGTCGGGTCGGAGCCCATAAAACGTGCCGACCGGAACGGCCTCCTCCCCCTGCGAGGGGAACCAGTGGGCAGACTCCTCGCAACATGCCTCGTCCAGCAAGCGGCCCCGCCCCCTCCACGGGCAAAGCCCGCGGAGCCTCCCCCTTTCGCGCGCTGTGCGCGCTGGGGGGGAAAGTGATTCTACATGGTGGCGCGGTCATAGCGGAAGTGTGTGTGATGTGCAAGATCGACAATAGGCAATGTCGAACAATTCAATTTTTTGGAACCTTGAAGAATGCCCCAGATGCGAGGCGCCCGCCAATGAGCGACCGCAGCGTACGTGGGTGTACGTGAGGATCGCGAATTGGCGGGCAACGAAGCAGATGGGGTGTTATTCGAGGTTCCCAATACATTGAATTCCCCTTGCTAACTTTTTCGGGCTATGGTCTTTGCGCGCTGCATTTGCAATATCGGATGCGGGGTAGAGCAGCCAGGTAGCTCGTCAGGCTCATAACCTGAAGGTCGCCGGTTCAAATCCGGCCCCCGCTACAAAATACAAACGGCCAGACAGTAGTTTCGTCTGGCCGTTTGTATTTTGTAGCGCGGGTCTGTGCATGAACCGGCTAGCGTGCGTAGCGCGCGGTTCGCCGGAAGGTTGAACGACCGCGGGCGCGGGGGCCCACCGCAGGTGGGCAGCGCCCGCGCACAAACCCGGCCATGAAATGCGCGGGGCGCATTTTATCAATCCGGCCCCCGCTACAAAATACAAACGGCCAGACAGTAGTTTCGTCTGGCCGTTTGTATTTTGTAGCGCACAAAAAAATATTTTTTCGCATCACACACACCAGCAGACGAAAAAAATGCACCAAATCGTGAAATATTTTTCCGGCGCGCATCGTGCGCTGCAACTGTGTGCGTCAAAAAACATCGTTTTTTAATTCTGCTGATAACTTGATTGAAAGGGCAGTTTGTCCACGGTTTAATTTTTTCATTGCGCAATGCGTGCGAAATGTTTTGCGATGTGTTGGAAAGAATTTGAAAAAAAACGCTGTCAAGTGCGAAAAAATATTTGACCTTCGAGTGATTTTTTTTTATACTACGTGCAGTTGTTGGGGAACAACAAACAACCCACCACAAGGAGGGGGACAATGGCAGCAAAGAAGAAAGCAAAGAAGACGGCCAAGAAGGTCACCAAGCGCAAGAAGGCCGTCAAAAAGAAGAAGAAGTAGTCCACGCGCGATGGACGCAACTGCAGTGAAGCCCCGATGGCAACATCGGGGCTTTTTTTTCGCGGCGCGCACGGCTTTCACTTGTTGTTGGTCGCCCGGCTGTGCTAGACGCAGCCTGCAAAAGGAGACGCAGCCATGTCGATTGTCCCAACGAAAGTTTTTTTTACCAAAGGTGCCGGCAAACATCGCGAAAAATTGCAAAGCTTCGAGCGTTCGCTGCGCGACGCGGGCATTGCCCAATATAATCTGGTGCGGGTCTCCAGTATTTTTCCTCCCGGTTGCCGCATGATTTCCCGCAAAGAGGGTGTGCGGCTCTTGAAACCGGGTCAGGTCGTGTTTTGCGTCTTGTACGATGAAGCCACCGAAGAACCCAATCGCTTGGTGGCCGCGTCGGTGGGGTTGGCGCTGCCGCGTGATCACTCGCATCACGGCTATCTGTCCGAACATAAAAGTTTTGGTCAGACCGAACGACAAGCGGGTGATTACGCCGAAGATCTCGCCGCAGAAATGTTGGCGACGGTGCTCGGTGTCCCCTTCGATGCGGAAAAATCGTGGAATCAACGCCGCAAGTCGTGGACGATCTCGGGTGAGATTGTGAAAACCATGAACATCACTCAATCCGCCGTCGGCGACAAAGATGGTCTGTGGACCTCCGTTGTGGCTGGCGCAATTTTCATTGCGTGAACCCTATGCGATTTCTGCAACCACCCGAATCTTCTGTTACACCGGCACATCGCGTCGTTGTTGTGCCTGCACCATATGAAGCGACCGTGTCGTATGGGCACGGCACTGCGGGCGGACCGGCCGCTATCATCGAGGCCTCGTCGCAGGTGGAATTTTACGATGAAGAATTAAACGACGAAGCCTATCGCGTCGGGATTGAAACCGCGCGCGCGATCGATTTTGCGGGCAAGATCGGCGCCCCCGCGATTGCGTTGGTCGACGCGGCCGTCACGCGTGTGTTGTCCGCGGGCAAATGGCCGTTGGTGTTGGGTGGCGAGCACAGTGTGTCAACGGGGTGCGTGCGCGCGTGCCTGGCGCAACATCCACATATGGGGGTTGTGCAAATCGATGCGCATGGTGATTTGCGCGAGGAATACGAAGGATCACCCTGGAGTCACGCCAGTGTCATGCGGCGCATCCACGATTTGGGGTGTCCGAGTGTGGGCGTGGGACTGCGCAGTCTCTGTCGCGAGGAGCGCGAATTTATTCAGCGCGAACGCTTGCCGCGTTGGTTTGCGTACGAAATGGCGGGTCGCACCGACTGGATCGACGCCGCCATCGCCGCCATGCCCGATGAAGTGTTTCTCACCATCGATGTCGACGGTCTCGATCCGAGCATCGTGCGTGCGACGGGAACGCCGGAACCGGGCGGCATGTCGTGGTACGACCTCACACGGTTTCTCCGGGCGATTGCGCGCCAGAAAAAAATCATCGGTGCCGATATTGTGGAGTTGGCCCCGGTGGTGGGCGATCACGCCTCGGATTTCGCCGTGGCGCGCTTGGCCTACAAACTCATCGGTTATGTTTTTGCAGGAACCATGCTGTCAGCGTGAGTGACTCATGATCTGTGTCCGTCCGGCGACCGCTGCTGATTTTCCATTCATTCTGTCGTTGCGTAACGAACCGGAAGCGGCGCGGTTGTCCACGCGCGGACGCGCGGTGACGCACGACGAATATTGGGCCGAGCTGGGACCAGCGCTGGGCGGGCATCAGGCGGCGTGTCGTGTGTATATCGTGATCGAAACGAACGGCGCGGCGATTGGTTATGTCCGTTTCGATGTGCGGTCGACGGGCGTCGAGGTCGGCATTGCGGTGTCACCGGCGGTGCGTGGACGCGGCATCGGACGCGAGGCGTTGCAGCGTGGTTGCGAGTTGGCGCGCGAACAATTCGGCGCGCAAAAATTTCACGCGATCATTCGTCATGAAAATATCGCCTCGCAGAAAATTTTTCAGGCGGTGGGATTTGTGTCGGTGCGCCGCGACGAACATTTCGGGTATTATGAACTTTAGTAAATCCCCTCTCCCATTGGGGAGAGGGTTGGGTGAGGGGGACGCTCAATGCTGCATGAGACGACCCAGACCCAACGCACTCCTGATTCCGTCGCCTTTTTCCAAGATGCGATTGGCAATATCCCATTCGACGGTATCGAGCGGGATGCCGGTTTTTCGTAGCAAGAAAGTGAAGCGCTCGCTGCCAATGTGGTCTTGCAGAATCTCCAGGCAGAGCGCTTTGAGATGTTCGTTCATAAATATCGGTGAATCCGCTGGCTGCAGCGGGCCAAAAAATGCCCAACCAGATCCCCCCACAGGTCTGGTTGGACGTACATCAGCAGCTGATTCGGACCGTTTCTTTTGCATAAATTATGTTTAATTAATGCGAAAGTTATGCTCTTAGGATATTAATGTCAAGCTGAAGATGTCTAACTTAGGATTTATATGCACCTCTTTATGAAACGATCACTCCATTTAATGGTTCTATCTATTATAGTAGGCGCGATCGGTTTCGCCGATTCGGGTTGTCATCGGGCGACCGGTGGCGCGGCGGCGTTGCGATCGGCGGTGACCACGTATCGTCTGGCGAACGGCATGACGTGGCTGCTGGTCCAGCGCGGCGAGGCCCCCGTGTTTACGGGGGTGGTCCAAGTGCGCGTCGGTGGCATCGAGGAAGAGGCGGGCAAGGGCGGATTGGCGCACATGTTTGAACACATGGCGTTCAAAGGGAGCGCCACGATCGGAACGAAAAATTTTCCGGAGGAAGCGGCGCTCATGAGCAAGATGCGCAGCGTCGATGAACAATGGCGGACGGCACGTGCGGAACATCGCGACGCCGACGCCGTCGCGTTCGTCGCGCAGCGCACGGCGTTGGTGAAACAGGCCAGTCAATATGTGGTGTCGAATCAACTCTGGCAAATTTTTCATGACAGCGGTGTGGCGGAACTCAACGCCTTTACCACCAAAGATGTCACCGCCTATTTTGCGCGCATGCCCAGCGAGGCGCTGCCGCTCTGGATTTATTTGAACGCGCACATGGTGGGGCACCCGGTGTTGCGGGAATTTTATTCCGAACGCGATGTCGTGATGGAAGAACGGCGCACCTCGGTCGATAACAGCCCGCAGGGCAAACTCTACGAGGCGATGTTACAAAAGGCGTACACCACGAGCCCGTATCGCATTATGCCGATTGGTGCGATGGACGAATTGCAGGACTTAACCATGGCCGACGCCGAGGCCTTTCACGCGAAATATTATCACCCCGAGCGCATGGTCGGTGTGTTGGTGGGGCGCTTCGATCCGGTGCTGGCCAAAGAGATCATCGACAAACATTTCGGCTCGTTGCCGGCGGGAGCCAACGTTGCGACGACGCTGCCCGCCGAGGAACCGCCGCAGACGGCCGAACGGCGCGTCGATGTCGCCTTCGATGCCGGTGAACGTTTTCACGTGGCGTATCACAAACCGACCCTGCCGCACAAAGCGGACTACGTCTTCGATGCGATCCAATATATTTTGTGTGGCGGGGAATCGGCGCGTCTGGTGCGTCTCCTCGAACAGGAAAAAGGCATCGCGCGCGATGTCGCGTGTTACACGAGTTCGCCGGGGGCGCGGTTGTCAAATCTCTTCGTGATCAGCGGGCAACCGTTGGCGGGACATACGAGCGAAGAGGTGATTGCCGTGATTGAATCCGAGTTGACCCGTTTGCGCATGCAACCGGTCTCGGCCGAGGAACTGACGACGACGCGCACCAATCTCGAAGCGGATTTTTTGTGGGGACTTTCCACGAACGAATCGTTGGCGCAACAGCTGGCGTATTTTCAATCGGTCGCGGGCGACTGGCATTATCTCGTGAATCACAGCACCGAGATGGATCGCATTACGCCGGACGATGTGCGCGAGGTGGCGCGCACCTATTTGTCGCCGCCCCAACGCACGATCGCCATTTTGCGGAGGTCCCGATGAACAGCGTCGTCGGTCGCCGGTCGTCGGTCGTCGGTTACTTCATCTCACTGGTGTTTTTTCTCGCCATGACTTCTTTCGTCCACGCGGCTGCATTGCCGCCGGAGTTGGCGGGGCTGGTTGGGTCGGCGCCGGAATTTCATATGCCGAAGGTTGCCGACGTCACGCTCAGCAATGGGATGCACTGTTTTTTTCTGGAGGATCACTTGCTGCCGCTGTTTCGTTTCAGCCTGCTGTTTCCGGGCGGTTCAGTTTACGATCCGCCCGAGCGCGTGGGACTGTCCGGACTGCTGGCCACGATGTTGCGCACCGGTGGTACGCGCACGACTGCGGCGAAAACGCTCGATGCCTTGCTCGACGCGCAGGCGATCAGCATCGACATCGGTATGGGACGTGAGAATGGCGACGCCAGCATCAAAGCGCTCGCCAGTGCGCAGACCGAGGCGTTGCAACAACTCTTTGCCATGTTGTACGAACCGGCGTTTGATCCGGAACGCTTAACCCTCGCCAAAAATCGGCTGCTCGAAAGTTTGCGTCGTCGCAACGACGCGCCAGCGGCGATTGGGGCGCGGGTGTTTCGTAAACTTATTTACGGGAAGCAGAGTCCGTGGGCCGCGACCCCGACCATCGCACACGTTGCGGAGATGAACACCGAAGACCTGAAGGCGTTGCATGCGACCCTGCTCGCGCCGTCCCAAATGTTGTGCGCGGCCGCTGGAGATTTTCGCACGAAAGATCTGGTGCGCTCGCTGGAAAAAATCATGGCGCAATATCCAGAGCGCGCGAAGGTGCCGCACACACCGCCACCCGCGGCACCAGTGCCTCAACCGGGCGTCTGGTTGGTGGAAAAATCGGTGCCCCAATCGGTCGTCGATGTCGGACACATTGGCATCTCGCGCGATAATCCCGACAAATATCCGTTGTTGGTCATGAACGATATTCTGGGATCGCCGGCGACCTTTACCAGTTGGTTGGTGGAGCGCATTCGCACGCAACGTGGTTTGGCCTACGAGGCGTGGTCGCAACTCGAATTTGGGGCGAGCGCGGTGGCGGGGGTGTTTCATGCGCACGCCAAAACCCGCGCCGATGCGACGGGCGAATCGCTTGCGCTGATGCGGTCCACGATTACCGAAATGGCGCAGGCCAACACGGTAACGGAGGGCGACGTCGACGCCATCAAAGCGGCGACCATGAAGCGGTTGGTTTTCGCGTATGAAGATTCCTACCAGATTGTCGCCGACATGATGCGTTACGTTTTTTTCGGATTTCCCGCGAACTACATCGACCTCTATCGCGACGAAATTGCGAAGGTCAAACTGTCCGACGTGCAACGTGTGGCGCGCCAATATGTGCAACCCGATCAACTCACGACCGTGCTCGTGGGCGACCCAAAAATATTGCTGCCGCAACTCAAAGACGCGACCGCAGTGCATACCGTCGACATCGAGCATGAGTAATCTTTGCGGGGTCGGCGCGCTGTGATACACTGCGCCAACGATGGCGGGAGGCCCGGGCGTGAGTGGTGAACTGAAACAATATGCATGGGCGATGCCACTGGTCTTCGTCTTGTTGCTCGCGTATTTTCTCGCGAAGATTACCAACGTCTACATCGCCTCGTTGCTCGAAATTCCGCGCTCGATTGCGGTCGCGCCGGGTGATGTCGCGTCGGCACCGCCCGGGCCGCTGGGCGCCTTGGCCGACTACGATCCCATCATCAAACGCAATATTTTCGATTCGGCGAACATGGTGCCGACCCAGTGTGAAGAAAACGATCCGCGCCCCGAATGTCAGAATACCGAAGAGCCCGAGACCGTCGACAGCACGCCGACGCCCACGCCCAGCGGTGTCGCCGTGAAAACCGGGCTCGATATTCATCTGCTCTCCACGTTGGTGGTGGGCGAGGGGCGCGATCCGCGCTCGTCCGCCAATGTGCAGAGCAACGGCACGCTGGGCGTGTACGCGGCCAACGACAAAAAAGGGAAACCGTTTGCGCCCGGCGTGGTGTTGGTGCAAATCAAGCCGAAGCGCATCGAATTTCTCAATAATGGTCGATTAGAATACGCGGAAATCACCGACGACGCCGGTCCGGATTTTTTTGTGCCGCCCGATAAAATGGCCAAGGGCAGTGCGCCCGCGCCGGAAAAAAAGGATGAAAAAGCGCCGGGTGATCAGATTACGCCCGTCGGTCCCAATAAATTTGTGATCAGTCAGGCGGAAATCGACGCGGCGTTGTCCAACATTGGACAACTCTACACGGAAATTCGTGCGGTGCCGAATTTGAATAATGGTCGCGTGGAAGGGATGAAAATTTTGTCGATCAAACCGGGTTCGATTTTTGCGAAGTTGGGAATTAATCGCGGCGATGTGCTCGATCGCATCAACGGACAGACAATCGACTTGCAAAACGGACTACAACTCTTTAATCAATTAAAAGAACAGAAACAATTTTCACTCGATGTCCAGCGCATGGGCAAACCGGAGACGCTGCAGTATGAAATTCGGTGAATCAGTCGTCGGTCGCCGGTCGCCGGTCGCCAGTTACTGCGGGTGGCGTCGCGTGTGTTGCGTATTTTTTCTGCTGCTGCTGGCAACCAACGTCTGTGCGCAAGACGACGACGATGAATACGCCGCCGATCCGCCGACGGCGGCACCGACCGCGCCGACCAGCGCGCCCAACTCACAAGCGGAAATCAAGGTCGTCCCCGCCGCCCCGGCCGCAAAGCCAGCGTCCGCGAAAGGCAATGCGGCCGTGCCCCTCGGCCAAGGCGAAGACGAGGCGTCTGCCACCGATGAAGGGGGCGAATCCACGGGCAAAGGTGCGGCGGAGGAACAGGTGTTTCTGAATGTGAAGGACGCGGAAATTCTCGACATCGTCAAACAGATCAGCAAGGCGACGGGTCGCAATTTCATTATCGACGAGCGGGCGCTGTCCGGAAAAAAACTCACGATTTTGTCGGAACGCTCCATGACCAAGGGCGAGGCGTATCAAACATTTTTGTCGGCGCTGAACGTCGCGGGATTTACGATTGTGGAAGGACCGGGCGGGGTGTTGAAGATCGTGCGTCTGCAAGACGCGAAATCCAATCCGATCCCGACGCACGTCGACACGATTCCGATTACCGATTTGTACATCACGCGACTCATCACGCTGAAAAACGTGGGTGCCGCCGACATGATGGGCGCGATTCGCCCTATGCTTTCGGCGACTGGCACCATGAGTGTGTACGCGCAAACGAATACGCTGATCATTACCGACTCGGGAGCGAACATCGATCGACTCATGAAGATCGTGAAGGAACTCGACACCGAAGGCCCGCAACAGGTCATGGAAATTATTCATATAGCCAACGCGGCCGCGAAAGATGTCGCGGGCATGGTGAATCAACTCTTCGACGAACAGAAAAAATCGAAGAGCGCGCCGAAGGCCGGTGAAGCGGTCGACATCGACGAAGTCTCGAAACTGATTCCCGACGAACGGACCAATTCGATTATTGTGCTCGCCAGCAAACGCGCCATGGATCAGGTGCGCGACGTCATTCATCGCCTCGATCAGAAAATTTCCACCGGGCAGGAAGGGCGCATTCACGTCTATTATCTGAAACACGCCGATGCGAAAAAACTCGCCACGACCTTGCAGTCGCTCACGCAAGACGCGGGTAAAGCGGCGCCCAAAACGACCGGGGCACCGGGGGCGGCGCCGGCCAGTGTGCTCGCGGAATTTGAGGGCGGACTGAAAATCACCGCCGACGAGACCATTAATGCGCTCGTGATCACCGCCACCTACAAGGATTACCAAACGCTCGTAGAACGCGTACTGTCCAAACTCGATGTGCAACGCCGCCAAGTCTATCTCGAGGCCGTCATCATGGAATTGCGCATGAGCAATGGCAAAGAATATGGCGCCTCGGCGCATGGTGGCATTGGTATGGCGGGGCAGGCGCTCGGTTTCGGTCAGACCTTCGGGGCGATTCAAGGACTGCAGCGGCAGCTCGCCGCGGGCCCCGCGATTTTGGGTGGGCTGATTAGTCAACGCACCGTGAACATCAACACGGTGAACGCGCAAGGCCAGGCCCAGTCGGTGTCGATTCCGGCCTTCTCGGCCTTTCTCGACGCCCTCTCGACCTACACCGATGCCAACGTGGTGTCCTCGCCGAATCTCCTGACCCTCGATAACGAAAAGGCGACCATCGAAGTGCAACAGGAAATTCCGATTCCGGGGCAGCAAACGTTGGGCAGCGCGGGACTCGCGTCGATTGCGCCCGTCACATACGAAAAGGCCGGTCTCACCATGAATATCACGCCGCACATTGGTCAGGCGGATCAGGTGAATCTCGAAATTGACCAGGAACTCTCGACCTTTGGGGAACGCGATCCGGTGCTGAATGCGCCCACCAAGGTGAAGCGCCATGTGAAGACCAACGTGATTTGTGAAGATGGTTCGACGATCGTGATCGGTGGGCTCATGCAGGATGAAATCAATAATAGCAAGAACAAGGTGCCCGTACTCGGTGATATTCCCTTGCTGGGATTCTTTTTTTCGCAGACGACCAAAAACGTCGACAAATCCAATCTGCTGATTTTTATTACGCCGCACGTCGTGAGCAACACGACCGATTTTGGCGAGATTCTCAAACGCAAAATCGAGGAACGCAATCGCTACATTCAGGACAATTACGGCAAGAAACAGCAAGAGGTGATCAAGGCCTCGATTCGGTCGCATCGCGAGGATCTACTGCAATTCAAAGAGGAGAGCGCTGGCGCACCCGCGTCGGTCGATAAGGCACATCATGCGCCCTTGCCGCCGTATCCGCATGAAGCACTGACCTCTGCGCCGACCGTCGATTCCGTGTACGCGGCGCCCACCACGCCCGTGATCACTGCGCCCGCCGTGACCGCGACGCGGAGTGCCATGCCCATCATTAATGTCGCGCCGTCGGAATTGCCGAGTACAGCGCCGAACAAATCCGCGACGAAAAAATCCGCAGCCCCAGTGAGCGCGACGCCAGCGCCCGTGATTAGCGCGCCGTCGCTGTCGTCCGCCAGCACCGCGTCGGTGCCCACGCCCGCCTGGGTGGCGAAATCCGTGAGCAAGGCGGCGGCGTCGTCGACCTCACAACCGATCATCGAGCAAACAATTGTGCCCGCAGTGAGCGCGAAAACTGCGTCGTCGGCAGCAGCTCCCGCGAGTGCGACGGTCACCACGCCCGCACCCGAAGAAAAAATCATCGCCCCCGCGGCCCGCAAAAAACAACCCCTCCCGTCGGAGTATTAATTGACAAGACTTATTACTTAGTTTACTATTGGACCATGTCTGAAATTCGACTGAATATCCACCAAGCCAAAACGCATCTCTCGCGCCATTTGACCCGATTGGGGCCTAGCGGGCGGATTGTTCTCTGCCGGAGGAATGTGCCGATTGCGGAAATTCGTGCCTTACCCGCGGCGCGTCGGCGTGTGCGGCAGATTGGCTCCGAAAAGGGGAAGCTGCGCATACCGAAATCATTTTTTGAGCCCTTGTCATCCGATCTGCTGGATGCTTTTGAAGGGAAATAAGTATGTCGCCGCTGCGCGCCCTCCTGGATACCTGCACCTTTCTGTGGCTCTTGACCGACGCGAAAGAGTTGTCGGTTGTGGCCCGGGATATCGTCAAGGATCCCGAGTGCGAGGTGTTCCTGAGCGTGGCGTCGGTGTGGGAAATTGCGACGAAATATCAGCTCAAAAAATTGCCGCTGCCGGCACCACCCGCGCGGTATATCCCCAAATGTCGCGAGCGACTGGGGATCGATTCGCTCCCCATCGAAGAGGCGGCGGCGTTGGCACAATCCCAACTACCGCCGCTGCATCGCGATCCCTTCGATCGGATCCTGATCGCGCAAGCCATTGTCCACGGCCTCACGATCCTGACCCCCGACGAACACATTCGGAAGTATCCCGTTGTCACGATGTGGTGAAAACCAAAGGCAAAATTTGAAATGCACGTGGTGCATCCAGATTGATGCACTTGGTTGCCTCCCGGGGCAGTGTCCGCCGGGGGCACGCATCAAATTTTTCTTACGCGAAAAATTTGTGCTCACACTCACTCGCGGTGTCGATCATCTGGCATCGATACCGCGAGTTCATTCACTACCGCGCAGTTTGCCTTCAGCCACTGGCTGAAGTTTGCCTGCTTGCTCCCTCTGGACACTGTCCCTCGCGGCAACACGTCTCTTCAATCTGGATGAAGCGCTCGCGAAGTGAAGAAATAGTGCGACCGCCGAGTGGTGGGTCGGCTAGGGTGACTCGATGAATGATTTATCGATGGGGATGATGCCAAATCATTCATCGCGTCAGCGAGCAGACGCGCCGTAACGCGCGCGAGCGACCCAAGTCGGCCCACCACTCGGCGGCCGCACGATTCGTTGAGTCAAAAACAAAGTGTGCTCTTCATTGTACATTTTTCATTTTTCATTTTACAGTGAGGCGTCATGGAAGATCGCAGTCTCGGCGCAATTTTGTTGGAATCGACCTCGCTGACCGAAGAGCAGCTCGAGCAGGCGCTCGTGGTGCACCGGGAAAAGGGAATCAAATTGGGCGATGCGTTGGTGCAATTGAAAATGTTGCGCAGCGAAGATATTTTGAAGGCACTCAGTATTCAGCTCGGCATGCCGTACGAAAATGCGATTCACGTGGAAGGCGTTCCGCAGGATTTGCTCACCGAATTGCCCATCAATTTTGCCAAAAAAAATGAACTGCTGCCACTGCGGCGCGAGGGTGACGCCATTGTCGTGGCGATTGCGGACCCCACCAACTTTGCCGCGCTCGATGATTTGCGCGTGCTCTATCGCGGGCGCGTGAAGCCGGTGATTGCGGGCGCCTACGATATCGTCAATGCGGTGAACACCGCCTACAATCGCACGTCCGATCAGGGCGACACCGCCATGGAAGAATTAGGCGAGATGCAGGAAATCGCGCAAGACTTCGACGAACCGGTCGATCTGCTCGACGCCGACGATGAAGCCCCGATTATTCGTTTGGTGAATTCACTCATGTTCCGCGCGGTGAAACAGAAGGCGAGTGATATTCACATCGAGCCGTTCGAAAAAGAACTCGTGGTGCGGTTTCGTATCGACGGGGTGCTCTACGATATTATTAATCCGCCCAAGCGCGCGCAGAATTCGATTATCTCGCGCATCAAAATTATGGCCGGATTGAACATTGCCGAAAAACGATTGCCGCAGGACGGTCGCATTCGCATCAAAATTGCCGGTAAGGATATCGACATTCGTGTGTCCACCGTGCCGACCTCGTTTGGAGAAAGTGTCGTCATGCGTCTGCTCGACAAGGGGTCCGTGGCGTTGAATCTGGAAACGCTGGGCGTGCAGGGCGAGGTCTTGAAACAGATGCGGCATCTCACGCATCAACACCACGGCATTTTTTTGGTGACCGGTCCGACCGGTTCCGGAAAAACCACCACGCTCTATGCGGCGCTCGCCGAACTCAATTCCGCCGAACTGAAAATTCTGACGGCGGAAGACCCCATCGAATATCAGTTGAAGGGCGTGAATCAGGTGCAAGTGAATCCGAAAATCGATCTGACGTTTGCGGCGGCGTTGCGCGCCTTTTTGCGGCAAGATCCCGATGTCATTCTGGTGGGAGAAGTCCGCGACAAAGAAACCGCCGAAATTGCGATTCAGGCCTCGCTCACCGGTCACATGGTGTTTTCGACCCTGCACACCAACGATGCGGTCGCGACCATCACACGATTGGTCGACATGGGCGTCGAACCGTTTCTGGTGTCGTCGTCGGTCATCGGGATTCTCGCGCAGCGTCTGGTGCGCACGGTGTGCCACGATTGCGCGAAAAAATATCTGCCGACCGAAGACGAGGTGCGGCGCATCGGACTCACGCTCGACGACCTGAAAGGCAAGCCGCTGTTGCGTCCGGTTGGGTGTCCCAATTGCATGGAGACCGGTTACGCCGGCCGAACCGGTATTCACGAGTTGCTTACGATTACCGCCACGTTTCAAGAAGCGATCATGAAGGGCGGCGACGCGATGTCGCTCAAAAAACTCGCGATGAGTGAAGGCATGCGCACGCTGCGCATGGACGCCGCCGCCAAAGTCATGAGTGGGAAAACCACGATTGAAGAGGTTTTGCGCGTGACGCAGGAAACGGCTTAACTGCAGGGACCGGTTACCGGGGACCAGTCGCCAGTAAAAGCAGTGAGCACCATTGCGAGTTCACTCTTGCAGTAACCGGCGACCGAAAACCGGCGACTGGCGACGAACTTAAAATTATGACAATATTCCGCTACCAGGGAATTGATCAAAAAGGAAAGAAGGCGTCGGGGATTGTCGATGCCGAGAACGAACGTGCGGCGCGGCTGAAACTGCGCAAGTCGAATGTCTACCCCACCGTCGTGGTGGTCGAGGGCGGGCGCGGATCACTCGTCATGGCAGGACAGAGCGATGTGAAATTCGGTTCGATGTTTCAGCGGATCAAAGTCGAAGATATCGCGCTCATGACCCGCCAACTCGCGTCGTTGCTGAACGCGGGGATTACGCTCGTCGATGCTTTGGGCGCGCTGGCCGATCAACTCGAACATCCGAAACTGCGCAGCGCCATCACCGAAATTCGCGGCAAGGTCATCGAGGGCGAAAAACTCTCCAACACGATGCTGCGTTTCCCAAAAATTTTCAACGCGCTGTATGTGAACATGGTCAACGCGGGCGAGGCGAGTGGCACGCTCGAACAGGTCTTGAGTCGCATTGCCGACATCACCGAATCGCAGGCGCGCTTGCAGAAAAAAATTGTGGGCGCACTCACGTACCCGGCGATCATGGGCGTCATGGGGATCGGCATGATGATCCTCATGGTCACGGTCGTTGTGCCAAAAATCACCGACATGTTGCTCGACATGGATATTCCGCTCCCGCTGCCCACGCGGTTTCTGATCGGGCTCACGAATTTTATTTTTGCGTGGTGGTGGTTGGTGCTGCTCGTCATTGGTCTCACGATGTACGGTGTGCGGCGCTGGTTGGCGACCGCGAAGGGGCGCGAGCAATGTGATTTGTACAAACTGAAAATGCCGCTCTTCGGCAAACTCACGCAGCTCGCGGCGGTGGCGGGTTTTACGCGCACATTGGCCACGCTGCTCGCGGGCGGCGTGCAAATGCTCGCCGCCATGGATATCGTGCGCAACATTGTCTCGAACGTGGTTCTCAAACGTGTCATCGAAGAGACGCGCGACGCCGTGAAGGAAGGTTCGTCGTTGGCCGAACCACTGAAACGCAGCGGCCATTTCCCCACGCTGGCGACGCACATGATTTCGATCGGCGAAAAAACCGGCGAGTTGGAAAAAATGTTGGAGCGCGTCGCGAACACCTACGAAACGCAGGTCGACAACGCGGTCTCCACCCTCATCGGATTGCTCGAACCGCTCATGCTCGTGGTCATGGGCGGCATGGTGGTCTTTATCGTTGTTTCGGTGATGTATCCTATGTTACAGGCGACGGAATCGATGATGAATCAATAACCGCGGTCGTCGGTCGTCAGTCGTTAGTCGTCGGATATAACCAACACGCGTTGTTGCTGTGGTAGTTCCTGACGACCAACGACTGACGACCAACGACGCATCAGGGAAATAGGAGCGCAGCAATGAAAAATCAGCGGGGATTTAGTTTGATGGAAGTGTTGATCGCGATCACGCTCATTGCGTTGTTTGGTGCGGGCGCGGCGGCGGGGTTTAAACGCATTCAGGCGGGCGCGAAGGTGAAAAAGGCGCGCGAAGATATAAAAATGTTGGGACAGGCGGTGGATCGGTTCGAAATGGACAACGGCCAATATCCGGAAGGGTTGAAAGATCTGGTGGAAAATCCCGGCGAGTTGCCCGACTACGCGCCGGGCGGCTATCTCGACAAAGGCAAGATGCCGGTCGATCCGTGGAAGCACGATTACAGTTACGAAAAATCCGGCGGTGACAAAGGGGCGGCGTACGATATCGTGAGTCCGGGAGCCGATGGACAAGAAGGCACCGACGACGACGTGCGTCTCTCGAAGCTGGAGTGAGTATGCCGCGGGCGCGCGCTGCCTTCAGTCTCATCGAAATTCTCATCACCATTACGATCATTGCCTTGATCTCTGGCGTGGCCATGCAGTCGTTTCGCCGCAGCTTCGATTCCGAGGCGCGCCAGCTCACCTCCAAAATTCAGGGCACGATGAAATTTTTCTACAACGCCGCTGCGACCAGCGGGAATACGTATCGTCTCGTCTTTGATTTCGGCGACAAAGAAGGCAATCAACGCATCGGTGTGGAGATGACCGAGGGCGCGTATGTGGCGGGCGCGCCCGCCCCCGACGCTTCCCTAAAAAAAACGGCGCACGAAAAAAAGGCGG
>OBEQ012885405.1_pt1 | contig 15681 bp, 18 predicted proteins | sample 1670901 | NCBI WGS metagenome assembly OBEQ01 (sample SAMEA104232315, study PRJEB22302) | groundwater metagenome | biome: forest; feature: aquifer; material: groundwater | place: USA | collected 2011-08-07 | depth 5.4 m | reverse complement strand
CGAAGTTGTTAAAAAAAGCCGATTGTCTACGATGTCGTGGCAGCTTTTTTTGTCCACGATGTGCTGGCAGTTATCACCAACGCCTTTGTCGATGTCCCGATAGCTACCGGACTCGGCATTGGAAGAAATGTTATTATAGCCCGCGCAGCTGATGCTGTTATCGCGGTCGGCGGGGAATACGGGACGCTTTCCGAAATCGCCTTTGCGTTGCAAATGGGAAAGCCGGTTGTCGGGATTAGCACCTGGAATGTAAAGGGTGTAGTTTCGGCCAAGGATGCGGAAGAAGCGGTGAATAAGATTTATGAAATCTTATTCACCGCGTAGCCTCCGTTCGGAACGTCGTTAGACGGTAAGTTCCTTGCCGCAGTGCTTGCAGATCTTGGCGCGTATCTTTATGATCTCGGCGCAATAAGGACATTCCATCGTGAAGTTCTTTTTGTGAATCTTCTGGATCGACTCGTCGACCTCTTTCTGGATGACTTCGTTCATGAATTTGTAGTTCATTAAAGGTTCGACGGCGCTAAGGTCTCCCAGCTCGCCCAGATGTTCGGCGGCCTTCAATCTCACGCTTCCGATGCCGCCTTCGTCAGTCAGCATCTTCACCATTGCGTCAATGTCTTTTTCGATATAGTAATCTGTCAGGGACTGGAATGCCTTTTTCCTCGCCTCCAGGTCCGCCATTTCCTGCGCCTCTTTTATCTCGTCGATAATATCGCCCTTCATTGCGTCTCGGCTGCCGCAGGGAAGGCTCGACGACTCACCTGAATCCGGATGAAGCATGTAACGGTAGCCCATTTCCTGGCCGTATGTTTCATACATGTGTTTCCAGCTGTTTTTGAAATGCCGGCAATCGTCGTTGAAGCAAATGTAGAGGAAACTACTGCACCATCCCAGCCCGTCGGAAAAATTAAAAGTCGGTGTACTCCATTTATTTAGTTTCTGTCCGCAATGCGGACAGACTGCCTTATCTTCCATAACCTGTGCCATTTTCTTTCTCCTTTAAACCCATAGATCCATCGCAATCCATGCAATGATTTTTATCCCGCAAGCAAGATTTACAAACAACATACTTTATTAATTATAGCAAATCAAACTAATATTTTGCCTAAGAAAGCCGGCAACTATTTTCTTTTCAGCGTATCATCGTCGAACAATATGCATTGGAGCCACCTGAAGGCTAGTCTCAAGAGCTCTGTTTCATTGGATTTTACACACTTCAGTACCGGCTTCTCCACATCGAAATATTTTAAAAAGTCTCCCTTGAAGACAAGGTCCCTGAATTCGTCTATATTGTAACTCCCGAGGAAAAAAACGTCCCTGTCACGACCTTCGAGGAGGTTTCTTGCCTCGAAGTTTTCATGGTGAGTCACCTTCTTCCACTCGTCGTTCATCTCCTCATAAAATGCCACGTTCTGGGTATCGCGCCATTTTCTCACCGTATGGGATGTCTTGCCCCCGCCAAAACCGAGGCAAAATTCTCTTTTGACGATGCTGAATGCCGGCGGCCGTATTTCAGCGACCGGATCGAGGGGAAAACTTCTGCAGGACCAGGGCCTATCATCATAGATCAAGCACCCTTTTTCGCCGACAAAAGGGCAGTTCTTTGTTTCGTCAGGGATCATCTTGAGCAGCATTACGGGGTGGCCTATCTCCACGGGGAAGAGGGGAAACGTATATATTTTGAGAAATTCGCGGGAAGAGATGTTCAGCCGCCGTTTCATCCTGAGAATATCATAAGGCGTAAGAAAAAGGTTTATGTCCCTGCAGCACTTATTGAAACATTCCAGGCCGGAGTTGCAGCCAAAGCTGAAACTGTCGCCTGGCCCTAATCTCTCCGGAGTTGTATCGATAGCCTTGGTTATAGAGGACATAATTTTTGAATTTCCAAAGTATTTGATATTATAACGTTGTGTGCTTTCTATTTACAAATTGGAGAGTCGGCTCGCATATCATGCTCCGCTCCGGGTGCGCAAATTAGAAACAACTCGAACCGGAGGTTTGCTCTCTGGAGATATGTCTGACTTGATAAAAGGGCAAAAAAAAATATTAGCCCTCTGCACCGGCAATATATGCAGGAGTCCGATGGCGGAGGGGGTCTTACTGGCTGTCCTGAGTGGAATACCCGGCATGGGGATTTCTTCAGCCGGTACGCATGCGCTGACCGGCAACCCCGCCACCGAATTCGCGATCATCGCGGCAGGTGAGAGAGGCGTAGATATATCGAGGCACAGGGCACGGATGATATGTGAAGAGATTATCAGGGACAGCGGAATTATTTTGTGCATGGAGCCTTTACATGTTGAGTTTATACTTGAGGTTGATATCTCGGCGGAGTCGAAGACCTTCAATCTTGCTGAATTCTCAGACGGTAGGAAGAGGCTGAAAAAAATAGCCGATCCCTACGGCTGCGGTCTCCGGGAATACAGGGAATGTTTTGAGGATATCAGCGTGTGTATCAGAAATTTTGTGGATTCCGAATATTTTTTTCCGTTGTCCCGGAAATGACTTCAAAATAGTTTCAGTAGTTCATTCCAAGCGCGCTCGTCGTCGTAAAAAGAATTCAGTGCGGTAATTATCTTTTCTGTTGAAGATCCTTCCGCGATATGGTCCGATATGGTCTTGATTGCCCCTGACGCAGTCCCGAAGTTTTTATCGACCAGAGAAGCGAAGGTCATGAGACTTGCAACCTGGGATTTTGTCGCCGGCCCCTTGTTCCACCACCGCGTGGGGTCTGATAATAATTGACGTATCTTCATCACTTTAGCGGAGACAGCTGCCTGCTGTCCTTTATAGAGGTTACATATTCTGTCCTGAACTTTCCCCACGATATCGGCGATCTCTGATGCCTCAACGCGTTTTTCAGGAAAGCCGGTATCGCAAAGCTCTTCGGCCGAAAACAACATTATGTCTCCCCAAAACTGCCTCTGAAATTCCTCAGAAAGGTCCATTGTATCCCCCTTCTGCAGGATGCCGGTCCGGAATTCATTCGTATGATTTACGGTAATTGTCCTTTTATGAAGCAGAGGCAGGTTAGCTGAGACGAACTTACCCCTAATCTTTCTTCGCAGGATACGGCCGAGGGTGGGGCCGCCCATCCTCAGCCCAAGCCCGGCAAAAGGGATAAAGAAGCGAAGGCCATCAGGAGTGATGACGTAGTTGCCTGTATATACCGTCCTCGCATTTTCCACATCGGTTATGCTGTCTCCCGGGGAATAAAATTGCGTCCTTGTAGGATGGAGGCCATAGAAAAAAGCAAGCGCGCGGTTCGAAAAATCCTCGAAGCCGGCGGCCAAGGAGTGGTCTCCATGCAGACCGCAGAAATATTTTTTTGGGGATGAAGACTGCGTATAGCCGAATAGACCGACCATATCGTGGTACTCCGCAGAGAACGGTTCGGATGCATGAATGTTATGAAAAAAACACCGGCCTTCAGGTTCTGCCTCTGCGATGTCTACCAGAAACGAAATGATGTCGTCGAGGAAGGTATTGATCATTACCGCCGGGGAGACCGGGGGGTCCCCAACGACCTTGCCCGTGAGCACTTCCACATCCGAATTGGAAAAGATCCTGTCAAGCCAGTAAAAGTAATTTATAAAGTGGATATCCCTGATCTCTCCGTCTCCGATGATCTTTATTTTGAATTCCTCGTCGCTGTCAATGAACCAGATCAAAATATTGTCCCCGAATTCATAGAGCCGGGAATGAATGTAGAGAAGCGCGATGTTGCGCGTAAGAGAAGCACCCTTGTGCGGGCGGACGGAGCCGCTAAAATCTCCGACAATCCCGGAAAGCTTCTCCCTGTATTTCGGCGGGACATTTCTTAAGATCTCCGTCTGCTCCTCGCTGCCCACGTAGATAGTCCGCACTCCGGAGACAGCCGTCGATGAGCATATTTTCTTGATGTTGTTTATATTCGTTTCGTCCTTGCTGTCATCGAAGACAAGGACACTGACCTTTTTATGGAGGCCTTGGGCGGTTTCTTCCGGGGACCCTCCATAAGAAAAGGTGCCACACTGTTCGATAAGGCTTGCCAGGCAATTCCTCAGCATAAGGGGCCTGTCCGCAACCGGGATTACTATGAGAAAGTTATGCCGCCGGTCGCTCCCGGAAGAGGAAAGTATTTGTTCGAACTCTTTGTAAAGGTCCCTCTGGAGCGCAAGAAGATCCGCGCCGAACCCTTTTCCCTCTGCATCTTTTTCCAGAAATCGGAGAGCTTCCTCATAGATCGGCCGTAAGATTTCGGAATCATCAGGGATCCTCCCTTTGTTGGAGCAGAGAGAACGAAAGGTCCGGCCTAGGTCGGCAAGCGCGCGGTTGTCCTCATTGAGAGAAATAAAGCGGGCCAGATTGCTATAGGCATCTTTACTGCTCAACGAAATATCTCATCTCCCCGATGAATAATTCGGGAATTCATCCTTGTTGAGCATAAGCTCGATTAGATTGATGTTGTTCCTGAAGTCGACCTTGGTGAAGACATTTTCGGCATCGCACTCTGCCGCGACCCTGAAGTAATTGATGCCGAATGAGTCAGCGAGTTTTTTGTAATCGGGATTAACGAAGTCACTTGCGATGAACCTGCCGTCGTAATTATAGAACTGGTTTTTTCTTACAAGGCCGAGGGAAGAGTTATTCAGCAGTACTACCGTAACGGGTATACCGTAATTTACTGCGGTCATGATCTCCATACAGCACATTTGGAAGCCGCCGTCCCCAAGGAGAGCGATCACCGGTTTTTCTGAGGCAAGCTTGGCCCCGATTGCAGCAGGTACAGCATGTCCCAAAGACGAGATCCCGGAATTCGGGAAATAGCTCCGGCTCCTTGAGATGTGGCAAAAGCGCTGCATGTAAATAATATTGTCGTCGAATATCAACACGTCGCCGGCGAAGTGTTGATTAAGATGAGAGAGGAACCTGCTTACGAGGAGGAATTCATTGTCCTTGACTATGTGGTTGGAATATTTTGACTTGTAATCGGAGGCGTCGCTCATATCTTTCGGTCCCACCGGCTCTTTTTCAAGCCTCGTGTTAAGCATATGGAAGAACCTTTTGACATCGCACTTGACGGCGAAGTCAGCGGTGAAGACCTTATTGAGCTGCGTCTCGTCGCTGTCGATCTGGATGATCTTCTTGCCCTTTAGTAGTTCGGCATTCCAGTTATAGCTCGTCCTTTCCCCGAAACTTGCCCCCGAGATGACGATAACGTCTGCCTTGTCGGAGATATAGCGGAACGCCGATTCACCGGAAGTGATCCCGAGCACTCCCAAGGAAAGCGCTGAAGTCTCAGGGATTATTCCCCTGGCCTTAAGGCTCGTGGCAACCGGTATATTCGCCTTCACGCAAAAACGTGAGATCGAATCCTCGGCCTTCGAAAGCACGCTGCCGTACCCGGCAAGAACGACCGGATGAGAGGCGGCCCGTAAAATAGAAAATATTTCATCAAGCGGCACAACGTCCTCCCCCGTCTTCATCAGGGGGTTAGAGAAATTGATATGATCAAGAAGGGCCTCGTCCACTTTCTCCTTCAACACGTTGTAGGGGAAACTCAAAAGGACCGGGCCGGGGTTTCCTGAGGTGAGGATTCCGGTAACATTCCTCAGGATGTTGAGGATATAATCGGTACGCTGGACAACGCTGTTATATCTCGTGATACCTCTGAACAGGTCGAACTGGTTGATGCAGGACCCTTCTCCTGTACTTTCCTGAAGCGCGCCCTTACCAAAAGAGTAGGTCGGAGTTTCCCCGGTGATCGCAAGCACGGGGAGCCTGTCCATATATGCATTGGCCAGGCCGGTGACCAGGTTCGTTGCTCCGGGGCCTGCGGTCGCGATGCAGACCCCTATCTTCCCCGACTGTCTTGCATACCCGCCCGCCATGAAGGAAGCCCCCTGTTCATGTTTTGCGAGGATCGATTTTATCCGGGAATCATAAAGTGCATTGTAAACGGGAAGTATATGGGCACCCGGGATGCCGAAGACATATTCCGTCCCGAGCCTTTCAAGATACCTTACTATGAGGCTGCTGACCTTAATATCCATTTACATGGCCTCCGGCAATGAAGAAAGATAGAGATCGCATCTTCTTGTCCAAAGGTAAACTATTATAGCAGTAATGGAAGCGATTTTCTGAAGATTTTCGGAGACTAAAGCCCTTACCGGCCGGGGGGATCGTCACAGGCCGCAGGACAGCTGATTGCATCATAGGTATAAAGTATTCTTTGCTCGCTGGGGAGTTTTTTTTTGTTTACAGGTTTCAGGGACAAATCGTTCCTCTTGTTCAGTTCCTCCCGGGAAGGCACTGATTCAAAACCGCAACCGATGACTCTGCCTGTAACTGAGTCGAGGAACTCAAGATCCAGCCCGTTTGCAATTGCGGCAAAGGGGACAATGTAGTCTTCGAGGAGTCGCGCGGAGGCGAGAACCTGTCTCTCCCGCGAGACGAGCGAACCTGAGGCGCACTTCCAGATCATCAAAGTCCTGCCATCGATAGCAATCGAGAGGTCAACCAGCGAGACGACAGGCCGGCCTTCAATCTCGAAGGAAATCTCCCTGTCAACAGCGAAATCTCCCTTGCGATAGTCTTTCTTGTCCATGAGGAACTGCAGCACCTTCTGTCTTATGTTATCCCGATTGGAAAAAGGGATTTCCCGGCCGGTAAGACAGTCGGTAAGGCAGTCTGGAAATATCGGTCTCTCAACCTCTTGGCTGGGAGGAAGGTCTCTGGGGATAAAACCGGCGTTCAAAAAGGCAGGACGTCCGCACTTCATAATCTACATGAACCTCTCGTTCAGCTTCCGCACAGCGCGTATGAAGATCTTTCGCCCCTCGCCCGAATCGATGTCGATGCCCTGGCTTATAAGGTCTTCTCTCAGGCCGTCAAGGGCCTTCAGGTAGACCCTGTCGACTTCAAAGGAAGTTTCAATAAGATGAGATTTCTCCTCTTCGCTGATATCCGACATTATCACTCCTCGTCCCAATCCCAGGTTTCAGCCGATATAGACGCGGAAATTGCTAAATATCGTCCTCTGCCATGTCGTGGGCTGCGCTGCATTTGTAGCAAATCCTTTGTCCTTCTTCGTTTATTCCTATGGGGTCAAGCTTGCTCAGGATGCTGCCGCACTCCGCGCAGACACCTATTATTGTCCTGAAACAATAATCACAGAAATAATACCTCACTCCGGTTTCCGGATGAACCCAATCTTCCAGTTCTTCCTTTTCCTGGCAGAAATAACACCCCTTCATAACAGTTCCTTTCAGGGAATTACGATATAAAATCTATTTATTATAACATGGGAGGAACGGACATTGCCGCTATGTCTTTATTTGCCATGGCTTGCAAGGATGATCTGTATCATAGAAAGCGGCAATGAGAATGAAATATACTTAAGTATAATGAATATTCAGGAGGATAATTAAGATGGCAATAAGAAATATCATTCAGATCGATGAAGAGAAGTGCAACGGATGCGGCAATTGCGTTGTCGACTGTGCGGAGGCCGCGCTCCAGATCGTAAACGGGAAGGCAAAACTCGTTAAAGAGATGTACTGTGACGGGCTCGGCGCATGCATGGGGGGTTGTCCTACCGGGGCGCTGACGATCGTGCAGAGAGAGTCCGATCCCTTCGACGAGGCGGCGACAGAAAAGCATGTCCATGCCGCGGGAAAGAAAGAAGAGCCCTGCGGCTGTCCAGGGTCGAAGACCGTTGACTTCACCGAAAACAAGACCGGCCGCCATGGTGCTGCCGAGACGCATCCGGAGCTGACGAACTGGCCTATTCAGCTGAAGCTTGTTGCGACCGCTGCGCCTTATTTCAACGATGCGGACCTACTCATGGCTGCCGACTGTGCCGCTTTTTCGGCTGTCAATTTCCATGGGAGGTTCATAAAGGGGAAAAAAGTCGTGATAGCCTGTCCCAAGCTCGATGATTCCCAGTTTTATTTCGAAAAACTCACCGATATATTCATGCAGAACTCAATCAAGAGTGTCAGTGTGGTGAGAATGGAGGTGCCTTGCTGTGGCGGACTGGCTTATATTGTCAAGCAGGCGATCCAGAAATCGGGCAAAGAGATTCCCTACAGCGAGGTGGTGATAGGTATCAAGGGAGATATCCTCAGCGAAGGCAAGGCCCCGCTGATCCCGAAGCTGCAGGCGGTGTAACCCATGTCATCACTCCGATTGCGTCCCAATGGGATTACTCCATTTTCACTATGATATGACCGGGGAGGCTCTCAAGCAGTTGTTTTAACGCCTTACTCAAGGAATCTTCGGAACGGCATTCGCCCGTAACGATAATTTTGTATTCAGAATTGTCGAGGATCGGGTACGAGCCGAAACTGACGTCCCTGTTTTCGACAACGACCCTGTTAAGGGGGGCTGCAATGTCGGCCTCGTCTGCATCCAGGAAAAGTCTTTTCAGGTAAAGTGCATCTGTACGAAAACGTTCTTTTATGAGTCCGAATTTTTCTCTGAGATATTTTGGGATACCGGGGAAAATGAAGATGTTCCTGAACGCAACGAGGGGAAACCTCAAATTACCGAAATCGATCAATTCGGCCCCTTCAGGCACTTCTGCCATCTTCAGGATCGCCTCGTTGCATGCCTCTCCGTATCTCTCGCGGAATTTCTGTTCGAGTGCCGGGTGTCGCGCAAGTTTTACGCCGAACCCGCAAGCGATGCCTGCGGGTGTAATATCATCGTGTGTCGGACCTATGCCGCCCGTGGTGAAGACATAATCGAAACTCTTGGAAAAAGACAGGACCTCCCTGCCGATCGTCTCGATGTCGTCGGGGATCACTGATATGCGCATTACATTTACGCCCAAGGCCCTCAATTCAGAGGCGAGAAAGAAGGAGTTCGAGTCTTGGACCTTTCCGGAAAGTATCTCGTTGCCGATGATAATAATGCCTGCGGTTTTTATATGATACATGGCGTTATCAGGATAATCTATCAGAAACCGATGCTATATGTCTTATAATTTCGAGACATGCGGCTCGATAGCTGCATCCAAGGGCCACCTTTTGTCCTCTTTCTGTTATGGTGTCCCTGGCCCCGGCATCTTCAATATATCTCGTTATTGTCTCTGACAGTTCGCGCGGTGAACTGTACGTCGCCACGCCCCGGTCAAGCAATTCATCCAAGCCGAGAACAGTGTCTGAAACGACAAAACCGCCGCTGGCCAGGACATCCAATATTCTTGGGTTGATGAAGCCTTCTCTCCGCATGTCTTCGTGATGGTCGTTAAGGACGATCTTTGCTGATGAATAGAGTCCGCCGAGCAGCCCGTTGTCGAAATATTCCCCGCCATACCATGCATCTGGTATCAATCCTTCCCAGCCCCAGCCCCATATTTTAATATTGTACGGAGGGGAGCCGATATCTCTCACAATCTTTCTCATGATATTATGTTTCGTATTTCCGACAAAGACGATGTCGTACTCCTTTCCCTTCCTATCCGGGCGCAGGTGTGTTGGTATCATCAGAAATTGTGCTTCAAAGCCCATTGTCATTAGCTTTTGTATAAAAGGTTTTGAAATGCAATATATCGTATGATATTTACAGAGCATCTCAGGCGTGATCCAGTCAGGATGACTGTGTATCCAGAGCATTGTGTATGTTTCCGCGGGAATTCTATGAAGCGGTTCTCCGAAGAGGTGCAAAAGGATTTTCGGGTTGGCATTGTCCACTGGATATCCCAGGCTTGCAAACTCCTTTAATAAATTCTTCTTGAACCAATAGTCTCCCCAGACCTTCGGGGACGGGAAGGTATAAAAGTCGGAATATGCGGTCACGCCTATCGGTGGAAATGAAGAATAGTCTCTTTCCATGTCTGTCATTAATTATAATGTAACGCAAGGAGACCGTAAAAGGGGCAGGAGGATTTCTTTGGTAATCTCTGCGGCCGCTTAGTCAGAACCCCCGCGCAGATAACGGAAAAGAGATGCACCTTAACAAGGATGGCCTTATTTGTCAGATTCTTTTCAGAATATTTTTGAGAACCCGCTGTGGGTTAGGCCATCAGTATACCCTGATCGACAGATTCCGGATCTTCGAATAGCGGGAACCATTCCTTCTTGATCATGACAAAAGGCATCTCTTTTCGGCATGTCTTGCATCTTCTCATCTCGGCCGCCTTAATGCCGATTGTCTTTGCCTCCGAAGAAAGGCTGGGGTGATAAACCGCTTCATATTCATGCCTGTGCTTCATATCTATGACCTCCTTTAACGATAATACCGCATTTTGGACGGGAAGGCGAGTCATCGAGTTTCGGCGTTCACATTTTTTTCTTCCGGCGGCTTTACCTTTCGGAAGCTTCGATAGAGCAGCAAGTCGTATACAATCTTGAGGCCCCCCGAGAGAAAGAACGGCAGGCTTAAAAGCGAAGATTGGGCAAGTAGCGGTCCGGTTATCACAGGCGACAGTGATGCGCCGGTCGTCCGGGCAATGCCGGTGATGCCGGCAGCAGCAGATCGTTCATCGGGGCTGACGACCGCCATCGTATAGGACTGTCGGGTAGGAACATCCATCTGGGATATGCTGAACCGCAAGAGGAGCACGATGATCGCAAGCGGCAGGTTTGGCATGACGGGGACAAGCATAAGCAATATATTCGACGGGATGTGTGTAAATACCATTGTCCTTACCAAACCTATACGGGACGCGACCCGCGCAGCAGTTAGGGACGATAGCCCCGCGAGGACGTTTGCTCCGAAAAAAATAGCCCCCAGGGCCGCCGGCTGCAAATGGAAGCGTACATGGAACCAGTAAGCTACAATGCTTTGCAGGACAAACCCCCCTGCGAAGGCATCGAGTGAAAATAACGCGGATAACCTGAAGACAATACGCCTGGACTTATGGAGGCCGAGAAAGGGCCTTCCCCCCTCCGGCGAATGCCCCGGCGGATGCGGGACCTCTATGCGACGTGAGAGCCGGCTGAACAGAATCCCCAGCATCACTCCCCCTGCCGCATATGCGACAATGATGACCCGGTAGCTTCCAAGCGTGCTGACCCCCAGGTTTTGCAGAGATTGTGCCAGCCCCCCACCGAACAAAGAGCCGACGGCAGTGGCAAAGGAGCCGAGCAGATTATACCAGGCAAATACCTGGGTGCGCTGTTCATTCGGAACGACCTGAGATAATGCGGCCTGCTCGATTGAAAGAAAAGGGCCGACTTCATAGCCACTGGGGCTGATAACCCCGACGGTGGCGGCAAAAAGGAGCAGCAGGAAATTTTCCGTGACGGCGAACAATACCCCTGCAAAAACCATAAGAAGCGATCCGGTGATAAGCATGCGTCTTCTGCCCGTGCGGTCAGCCGCTGTGGTAAGCCAAAGAGAAATGAAGGTGTCGCCGATGAGAGTCAATGTAAAGAGCAGGCCTATCTGTTTCTCATTTAGGCCGAGGCTGGCCAGATAAATCATAAGCACCACAGACAAAAATCCATACGCAAACAGGCGGAGGCCCCGGGTCACGAAGAGGAGACGGCTATCCCGGCTCAAAGAAAGGGTTTTCAAAGAGGGATTCGAAGGTCAGAAGTACTATCTGACGCCGCCATCGGGGTTGCCTTGTTTCACTCTTTCCCTGCAGTATGAATAGAGCGCGTCATACACGATCCATTCTGCAGCATTGATTTCGCGGTCATCCCTGAGGCCCAGATGACGAAATCCCTCTGCAATCGCTTTAAGCCCCGGACCCTCCGGCTGATTGTAAAGGGTGTTGTCCGTATCTGCCCCGTTAACGATTTTGGCCAGGAGCACAAGCGCCGGATCGCCGGACAGATTATACTTCCTTATAAACGCATCGAAAGAACACTCCTTGCCGTGATGCCCCAGTTCAACGCCCGGAAAATCGAAAGGAATCGCGCCGAGCCGCTCTGCCTCCTTCATCACTTTGTCTGACGGTACAAAATAAAACTCGGCTTCCTTATCGATGAACTTTCTGATGAGCCAGGGGCAGGCGACCCGGTCTACCTTGACGCGTTCGCGTGTGATCCATTTCATATGGTGTCTCCTAAAGGTTCCAGATTACGCGACTGTTTGGTTTCAGTTTCAAAATATAACCATTCCCGGCAACTGTCAAGCTTCGCTAATTTTATGGATATATCATGTATTATAATAAAATAGCTGCGCAGTAAATATGTAAGAGAGAATTTACACAAGAACTCTCTTGAGGAGGCTGCCGACATGACCCGAAAGATAAAAAAGGCGTGGAAGAGCAAACCGACTGTTGAAGGGGCGGGCGTCCATCTAAAACGCGCGTTTGGCTATTATCAGGTCCCTCAGCTCGACCCCTTCCTGCTCCTCGACGATTTTCATTCCGACGACCCCGGCCGATACCTTGCGGGCTTTCCCTGGCATCCCCACCGGGGAATCGAGACGATCACTTATGTGCTCCACGGTAAGGTCGAACACGGTGACAGCATGGGAAACAGCGGAATTATATCGCCCGGAGACGTGCAGTGGATGACAGCCGGAAGCGGCATCATCCATCAGGAGATGCCGAAAGGGGGCAGGGACAAGCTCCTCTGGGGGTTCCAGCTTTGGGCAAATCTTCCGGCAACATACAAGATGATGGATCCGCGCTATCGTGAGGTGAAAAGCATGCAGATTCCCGAGAAAAAACTGGCATCAGGCGCGACGGCCAGAGTCATCTGCGGGGCTGTCGATGGCGTCTTTGGGCCTGTGAAGGACATCGTCACCGATCCCGAATATCTTGACGTTTCGCTACCAGAAAGTAAGACTTTCACTCATTCCGTCCCTTCCGGTCATACCGCCTTTGCCTATGTTATCGAGGGCAGTGCATATTTTGACGAAGAACGCAACCCCTTCGCCCATGAAGTGATCGGTAACAATTATTTCGACTTCAAGAGAGACTGCAGGTTCGGCTCCGAGACCTTGGTGCTCTATGAACGCGATGGCGATGAAGTCGTGATCAAAGCGGAGGACTCACCGGTGCGCTTTCTCCTCGTCTCGGGCAGGCCGATCGGCGAACCGGTCGCATGGTACGGTCCTATCGTCATGAACACACAGGCGGAACTGCAGATCGCCTTTGAGGAGTTCGAAAAAGGCACCTTCATCAAGTACCCTGCATGAACATGGAAAAGTTTTCCCCTCGCTTGCCGGCGACAATCATATTGATAACGAATCAAGTATGCTGCTTGAGGGCCCCGACTTATTCATGGTATAAAAATGAAGATACTTCACCCCATTTCTGATAAGGTCCTCACACTGCCTTATCGCATATTCTATCCCGATTTTCTCCATCTCTTCCGGTTGAGTCAGAAACGGCTCCATCTTTTTCCTGATCTCCTTCGGAACGGTGGCATTGCAGAAACTGGCAAATTCCTCTATCTTTCTGCAGTCGGTTACAGGCATTATCCCGGGAAGTATCGGAATGGTTATGCCTAACTTTTGGGCCCTGTCCATGAAGTCATAATAGTAACGGTTATCAAAGAACATCTGTGTGATACCAAAGTCGGCGCCGGCATCTATCTTCATTTTCGTAAATTCCATGTCTTTCTCGATGTCCGGCGACTCAAAATGTCCTTCGGGGTATACCGCAACCGCTATCGAGAAATAATGGTAGCTTGCGACGAATTCTACAAGATCCTTTGCATAAACAAATTCGCCGTTGGCGAGATCGGAGTCAGGAACGTTCTTCGGAGGATCACCCCTCAGGGCCAGGATGTTGTCGATGTCGTTTGCCATATAATCCTTGAGAATATCATCTATTCCATCTCTCGTAGAGCCGATGCAGGTGAGATGAGACATGACGGTCAGATCGGTCTCCTCCTTTATCCATTTGAGGGTATTGCCGGTCCTCTCCTGCGTGCTTCCGCCCGCGCCGTATGTCACAGATGCATACATCGGGTTGTAACCTTTAAGTTTATGGACCACCTTCATAAAGCCCTCCCTGCCTTCGGCGTTCTTGGGCGGGAAGAATTCGAAGGACACGCCTTTTTCCCTTTTCCTGATTAGCTCCTTAAGTTTCATCTTCCTTACCTCCCGATTCCTCCCCATGATTTCAGGGCCCTTATCCTTCATTCGACGTACAGTCGGGAACCATCTTCCCATCTTTTATACATTGTATTACGATTTCTCTGTGAAAACAAAAAAGCAAAAATCTGCGGGAAAAGGCGCCCCGCTGGAATTGGTTGCTGAAATAGTCGACTCGCCAATGTTGAGGAATGGTGATAGAATTAACTTGTCCATTCATTTTGATTCCAGAGTTTTAATGGTGGCATGTTCACAGACAGAAAGGATGCAGGACTTCAGCAGTATTGGCAACAGGATAGCCGAAGTACTGAAAGCGGCCTATGCAAACTTCCGCACAGAAAAATACTCCAGGATATCGGATGAAGGCGATAGTCGGTCCCTCCTGCAAAGAAAAAAGGAGAGACGCCGGAAAAAAAAGGAACTTACAGCACCGTCACTGTGCTTGCCTGAGGCCCTTTTTCGCCCTGTTCCTCTGCGAAGCGAACCTCCATTCCGACCTTAAGCTTTTCGAAGTCTTTGTTAAGGATACTGTTTTTGTGGAAGTATACTTCATAGCCGTCAGGCGTGGCGATAAAGCCGTATCCCTTTTCAGTGAAGATGGAGCTTATGCGCCCGCGGGGAGGCTCTTCATGGTGCTTTACGATACCGCTTTGCTCCCTCGAAAAGTCCTCAAGTTTTCTGCGTGCAGCATCAAAGGCGTCCCTTATCGCCACGTACAGGTCCTTGTTAAGTTCGCGTTTTACCGCAAGTTCGGCGCCCGGGACCTTTATGATTATACTCAGTTTGTAAAGTTTCCCATCATTTGGGTGCCGCTTCGGGCACTCCACCACGACCCTGCAGCGCATAATTCGGTCATAGAACTTATCCAGCTTCTCCGCCCTCTCAGTGATTTCCGATTTGATGGCATCGGTGAGTTCGACATTGCGTGCAGTTATCTGCAAAGGAAGATCCATATGCAACCTCCGAGAAAAATCTTTCTATTTATTTCCATCGTATCAGCCATCAGCGACGATGTCAACATGGCATCGGGACGGTGATATTTTTTGCTGCTCCTTTCTATTCCTCTTAGTTTAGAGCAAAGTTATCATTTGCGTCTCTGTCTAGCTTGTCCAGACCAGCTCTGTCTCATGTCATATTCCTTTCTCAATTCAGGATCGATAAGCGTCGCATGAGCAGCAGTCAAATAAACGAATATCTCACTTATCTTATGTTTTAAATCGTCCGACACCTTAGACAATTTGTCCGGATGAAACTGTTGTGCCATCGCACGAAAGGCATGTTTAATCTCGTGGTCGGATGCGTATTCTTTTATGCCTAGTACCTTGTAATACCCCATAGTTTTATGCCATTTCCACAAATATTCCGCCTTGTCTATGAATTCCTGTGAAATGCCTGAAATATCCTCATCGACGGCCTTATCGGCGGTCGTGTCCGCTTCGTTCCCGGTCTCAACAACATTGCAGTACTCTATGAATGTCGTGAGTACAGGCACTTCCTCTTTTTTATGCCCTTCGATAAATTCCAGAAGTTCAGTTGTCTTCTCAACGGAAGTATTATTGAATTTCATGCCGACTGTGTATATGGGGACCAATCCGCCACCCGGACCTTTCCTGCTTTCGCTGAGTGAAGACCATACGACGGTACCCTTCAGAGAGATGACCTTTTTTCTATCATCCAATTTCAGTAAATATT
>OBEQ011956117.1_pt1 | contig 15683 bp, 15 predicted proteins | sample 1670901 | NCBI WGS metagenome assembly OBEQ01 (sample SAMEA104232315, study PRJEB22302) | groundwater metagenome | biome: forest; feature: aquifer; material: groundwater | place: USA | collected 2011-08-07 | depth 5.4 m | reverse complement strand
CGGGTCCCGCTTGGACGCGTCGAGATGTTGCTCGAACGCCAGCGCCGCCTGCTCGACGCGCTCGGCATACGCAAGCATCTCCTGGCCGACTTCCGTCAGGCGATAACCGGTGGGGTGGCGCTTCACGAGCCGCTGCCCGATGCGTCGTTCGAGCGCCGCCACACGGCGCTGCACCGTTGACTGATTCGACTTGAGCGCACGACCGGCCGCAATCGTGCTGCGATGACGCGCGACGGCCAGGAAGTAACGAAGATCGTTCCAATCGAACATGGGGCGAGTTATGCGTTTATGCGGTCCCGTTTTGCAATCTTGCGGCTTATGTGAAGTCGCACGTCGCGTTTAGGCTGCGCAGATCAATCGGTGAGATCAATCATGCGCAAGATAAGCGAGTTTAGCAATGAGACGACGGTGGCTGCATTTGAACCGCACGGTTTCACGCGTACCGTGCGCGATCAGTGGGAGCAAGCCGCGCAAGGATGGAACGATCACGCGCCTGCGATTCGCGCGTGGCTGCGAGATGCGACCAGCGCCATGCTCGAGATGGCGCGGATTAAACCGCGTTCGCGGGTACTCGACGTTGCCGCGGGCACCGGCGACCAAACGCTCGACATCGCAGATCGGGTCGGTCCCGAAGGCTTCGTGCTTGCGACCGATCTGTCGGCCGCCATGCTCGCGTTCGTCAAACACCATGCAAGACGCGCTGGCTACGCCAACGTGGCGACACGGGTAGCCGACGGCCAAAGTCTCGATGTCGGTGCGGCGAGCTTTGACGCCGCCGTGTGCCGCCTGGGCCTGATGCTTTTTCCTGATCCGCTGAGCGGACTGCGTGAGATGTATCGCGCGCTCAAGCCCGGCGGCGGCGTGTGCACGATGGTGTTCTCGCGGCCGGAGACGAACCCGTGCATTGCCATCCTCATGTCAACCGCGCTCAAACACGCGGGACTGCCGCCGCGCGATCCTTATCAGCCCGGCGGTTTGCTGAGCTTGGGCAAACCGGGATTGATCGACGAGCTGTTCCAACACGCGGGGTTCAAGGACATCGCGACCACGAAGATCGATGCGCCATTCTCGCTTGTCTCGACGCGCGACTACCTGAATTTTGTCCGCGCCTCCGCCAGCCCGATCCAGCAGATATTGAGCAAGCTCGACGCTGTCGCCGCGCAAGCAGCATGGGCGGAAATCGAGCAGCGCCTCGGCGTCTTTCAAACCAGCGCAGGATGGAAAGGCCCGAACGAACTGCTGCTGACGGCGGCGCGACGATGAACACACACGAGACGAAATCATGTCGGTGGTCTGAATCGGGAAATTTGAGATGAAGATGAATACAACATTATGTTGTCGTAAAACACCCCACGTGGGCACTGCCCACCCTACGAAAAACCGACAACGCCTCCCTTTCGCGACAGCGCCTTGTTGCCCCTCCGCCATCGGTAAGAAATCTGTAAGTCCCCGCGCGCTAGCCTGTTCCGGTAAATGGAACCCGGAGCTACGCGCCCGTGCGCTCATACATCATTCGCATCTACCGCGAGGCCGAGAAGGGCGACCGCTCGTTACTCGTCGGTGTCGTCGAGAACACGCGCAGCGAACAACGGCGCTTTCACGGCATCGAGGAACTCGGACGCATTTTGCTGGAGCAAGACGCTACCGAGAAGGATGCCGTTCCCGCACCGGAGTAATGGGTAACGGACAACTCGATGGTCCGAAGTGGGAAATTTGAGATGAATACAACATCTATAAGAAGGGGCGCTTCCATGAACATCGCATCAATTATTCGCTGTGCACCGTTCCTTATTATTCTCGCACTCAGTGCCTGCGGTGGCAGTAGTGGGGGAGGGGGTGGGAGTGGTACGAGTGCAAGCGGCACCTCTGCCACCAAAAAATACTTGGCCGCGGGAATTGGCCACACCTGCGTGCGGCTCAATGACGATGGCCTCATGTGCTGGGGCTTAAACGAACACTTCCAACTCGGCAACAATAATCCGGTCAGTCCTAGTGACAGGATCGGCGATCAGCCCAATGAGATGGCCCCGCTACTGCAGAAGCTGAACTTGGGCACCGGCCGTACGGCCGCGGAAGTTGTCGCTGGCGGGAACCACACCTGCGCGCGGCTCGATAACGGTTCGGTCAAGTGTTGGGGTAGCGGCGTCTACGGTCAACTTGGATACGGTGCTAGCGGCGATCGGGCCATCGTGGGCGATGAGGCCGTGAACTTGGGCTCCGGCCGCACGGCGGTGGAAATTGCCGCGGGACTTAACCATACCTGCGCCCGGCTCGATAACGGCTCGGTCAAGTGTTGGGGTCGCAACCTCTACGGCCAACTTGGAATCGGCCAATTTGGAGTCGCTGAAGCGGCCAATCGCGGCGATGATCCCAATGAGATGGGCGATCAACTGCCGGCGGTGAGCTTGGGCACCGGCCGCACGGCTGTGGAAATTGTCGTTGGTGGGGACTACACCTGCGCGCGACTCGATAACGGTTCGGTCAAGTGCTGGGGTCTCAACAACCTCGGGCAACTCGGCCTCGGTGATAAGGCCAATCGCGGCGGTCAGCCCGATGAGATGGGCGATAACCTGCCGGCGGTGAGCTTGGGCACCGGCCGCACGGCCGTGGAAATTGTCGCGGGCGGGAACCACGCCTGTGTGCGACTCGATAACGGCTTGGTCAAGTGCTGGGGTTACAACAACTTCGGTGAACTTGGACTCGGTGATCGGTTCAATCGCGGCGATCAGCCCAATGAGATGGGCGATAACCTGCCGGCGGTGAGCTTGGGCACCGGCCGCACGGCCGTGGAAATTGTCGCGGGCTTGGTCCACACCTGCGCGCGGCTCGATAACGGTTCGGTCAAGTGCTGGGGCTATAACTTTGTCGGCCAACTCGGCCTCGGTGATATGGCCGATCGCGGCGATCAGTCCAATGAGATGGGCGATAACCTGCCGGCGGTGAGCTTGGGCACCGGCCGCACGGCCGTGGAAATTGTCGCTGGCGATTACCACATCTGCGCGCGGCTCGATAACGGTGGCCTCAAGTGCTGGGGCTATAACAGTGACGGCCAACTCGGCCTCGGTGATACGGCCAATCGCGGCGATCAGCTCAATGAGATGGGCGATAACCTGCCGTATGTAAATTACTGAGTTTTCATAGAACGAGAACAGGTAAAGCAGCGGTGAGATATCTAAATACGAGTCCCGCCTCCGTCATCACCACCGGCACGATGCAATAAGAGTTTTTGAATAGTCGTCCGGTGCAGCAGGGCAGCACATGCATTGCGGCAAGTAGGTCGGGGCGCGCAGCATTCGGCTACGAGTTACAGGAAAAAGACCATGCACCGATTTACTAATACGACTGTCGCCCATGACCCATCGGGAGGAACCATGATACGCATCGTTTGCCTCGCCCTCATTCTCGTTCTTACTGGCCATGTCGGTTCAGCGCTGGCTTTCACTGCCGCCGATTTCAAGGGATGGTATGCGTTCGGCTTCGAAGGTCTGGAGGATGGGAAGCGCATCGTCTCGACCGGCGTCATGCGTCTGGACGGCATCGGAGCCGTGACCGGACGGGCGTCCCTCCTTCGCGATGAAGGCGGCGGCTGCAACGGGACGATCAGAAACTCGACCTACAGCGTGAACCCCGACGGCACGGGTCTCTTTCAGCTCGGCTTCTTTGCAGATGCCCCGTGCAACACGTCGATGGTAATCGCCCTCAATACCGCGGCGAGATCGGTGCAGGAATTCGAGTTCTCCAGCGGCCAAGGGACCTTCTCGGGGCGGGCGACGAGGCGGGGAGCGGGGCCACACAACACCGCCGAACTCGTCGGCACGTACGCATTCCGGCTCGCGGGTGTGGATGGGTTCACCCCGACGGTGGCGAGCGGAGTCATGACGCTTGATGGTAGCGGGACAGTGACCGGGAGGGCAACGTTCAAGAAAGAAAGCGGTGGCGCCATCAGCGGTGACATTCGGAACTCGACCTACGGTGTCAATGCGGATGGCACCGGGTTTATGGCGCTCGGGTTCTTCCCCGACATCGGCTTTGGTTTGGAGGCATTGCCGTTGAGCATCGCCGTGTTCGCGTCGGGGCGTGGCTTTGAGTTCGCGAGCAACGCCAATGCTCTGTACGCGGGAACGGCGTGGTTGCAGGTTCCCCCGGCACCGTGACGTACGGATTAGGCGCGAGCCGTAATCCGTCGGATGGCTGAATCGTTCGGCGCAATACGCTGCGCTGTTACGCCCTATGCGGGCTGAAGTGGAAAATTTGAGATGAACACAACGGGGTTAAATATCATGAACATCAACCATATCGTTCGCAATGCAATCGCAATCTCCCTGCTACTCGGGCTTGGCGCCTGCGGCGGCAGCAGCAGTGGTGGTAGTGGTAGTAGTGGCAGCAGCAGTGCTCCCGTATCGCCGGCACCATCACCTTCACCGAATGCCAAGTGCATCATTACAAACGAAACGGCTGGCGGCGGATCCCGAGTCTATGAATATGATAGCCAAGGCATGCCGTTGAAGATAACCAGTTATGGACCAGGTGGCAGCCCGGGAACGACAACGAACATTCGCAATAACGGCTTCGAGACCATTGGAACCAGTCCCTCTTCTGGATACGGCTACATCGATGACATTTGGTATATGGTCAGTCTCTTTGCCGGGGAACTGCCCTACATGGCTCAGGTTTCCGCTACTACAGACATTACCCCTACGCGTCCGCTCGGCATTACGCAAGTTAATTACAAGCAGTACTTTTTCTTTTATGACGATAAGGGCAGGCTGAACAAGATAGGAGAGCAAACCAATTATGTTGGCGACCGGGAATGGGATTTGAATATTTTCTACGACGACAAAAATAATGTGACGGGGTTGCAGTATGTATGGACCACCGGACCCAACGAGGTAATTCCGCCCGTCATAGTGACTGGTTATGACGACAAGCCAACGCCTTACGCCTCCATCAATATCTGGAGATTTTTAATGACCAATTGGGAAAGCAATGAGCTGGAACCCATTCTTACCGCACTGAGCAGTAACAACCCGCTCGGCTACACGACAGGTACGTTTACACGAACGATGGCCTATAAATATAACGAGCATGGTTTCCCGGTAGAACGCAGCAATACGAATGCGGATACCAATTCAAATCCTCCCGGCGCTACTTACACTTTCGTTCAGAATTTTTCTTATGCGTGTAATTAAAAATTTGTTTTAGGCGGCAGGAAAGACAAACGCCTTTCCGGCTGGAGCACCCTGTGGAATTCGGGTCGGAGTGAATTTCTCGTGACGTTGTTCCGTGAACGCGTCTCAGTGGCCAGGACATCCGAGCGGGAAGTTCGATTTTCCGCCTAAGCAGAAAAGACCAATTCAACACGTAGCGCTCACTATAAAGGTGAAGGGGAATAACGATGAACACAATCAAGCAATACACATTTTCGGCGCAGCTGATGGCCGTGGCGGTGGCGATGTTGCCGGCGCTCGCCTCGGCAGCAGGATCTGGCTCGGCGATCACACAAGGTCCCACCGCCGTGCAGGAGCAGCGGGTGACACCGAGCGACGAGCAACCCGTCGCTGCGAAACCGGGCGTGAGTCAAACGATCAAGACAACACCGGCTGCGGCGATGCCCGCGTCCACGGCGTCGGGTGCGCCGACGATTCCCGGTGCCGCGACAGTTAAGCCGGGCGCGATGACCGCACCCGGCATGCCAACCACTGCGCCCGCACAAAGCACCAGCCTGGCAAACCTGTTAGGCACCGATGAGCGCGCCATTATTATCGTCGGCGGCAAACAGACGAGTGTCGCGCAATTCAAGCAGGAGCTTGGGCTGGCCCAGGCCGGCGCGCCGCTCTCAAACAACGGCGTGCTCAAGGATCTGCTCGCCCTGAACGATGGCGCCATCATCATCGTCGGCGGGCGGCAAGTGCGCGCCGGTGAACTCAAGCGCACGATCAATAGCCCGGCATTGCGCACAGCGGGCCCGGGCGCTGCCGTGATGCTCAACCCCCAACCGCTGCCGCCGAAAGCGACGGGGGGTTTCCAGTCGGGTGCCTCCGCTCACGCGACGTCGCCTGCGGGATCGCGCGCCGCGGTTGGGCCTCCCTTTAAAGTTGCGACCGGCATCTCTGACAAGACAGATCCGAAATCCAACACGACAAAGTCGCCAGCGAAGCTGTCCGACATGGAAGACCGGGCGATCATCATCGTCGACGGAAAAAAGACGACCGCCGGAGCGCTCAAGAAAGCGATCAACGCCGAAATCGCGGCCAAAGCCGGGCCGCCAAAAACGGTGAAAGGCGGCACGCGCAAGCTCGATCTCGCCGCCCTCAATGTGACGACTGGCGCCGCCACGGCGCAGCCAGCACCGCAAAGCAATATGAGGAGGGTGTCACCCGGATCGGTTCCGCCGCAGGCCACAACGGCTTCACAGGCGTCCCCTCGGCAGGCCGCGATAATTGCGCCGTCAACGGCGACGGAGGACAAGTCCGGCGCTTATGACAGCATGAAATGTCTCGACAAAGGGCCACCGACAATTTCCGAAGTACAAGGCCGTCTGAAGCCGGGCGGTAAGGTCACCATATGGGGCCGATGTTTCGGTGACCGCGCAGGGCGCGTTGAGATCATCGGCCAATTCACCGCCGGCAAACTTAAACCGGCTTTTACTGCGTGGGACATGACTGGAATCGAAATCGAGATTCCCGCGAACATCAGGGGTGCTGCTGATCATGCCGTGGCCGTGACCGTCGTCACCGCCGACGGCAAGACCTCGGCGGCGATGCAGGCGCAGTTTGTAGCGGCGCGCGAGCACATCGAGGTGCCAGCCAATCTGTGGTCGCCCGGCGCGCAATTCGACTTCAGCGCCGACTACGGCACGCGCGACCTGGTCGGGCCGACCGAAGGCAACGAGGCTTACGCGGGCCACACCGTGAAGACCCTGCGCGTGCAGCCGCAGTGCGCACTCGAGACGATGGACGCGGTCGCCAGTTCGGGCTCGATCAGCGCGATCCGCGGCTGGGAGCAGCCGGGGCCACAGAACGAAGCCTCGGTGACGATCGACTGGATGGGGACGTGCTCCACCCGACGGACCTTGACCACCACCGACCTGGTGTTTACGTCGTGGGATTCCTCGATCTTCACCACCAGCACCTGCCGCGTCGCCTTCCTGGTGCAAGCCTGGGCGTATTGCCCGGCCGGCATTGCTCCGTAATTTACAGCCGCGGTCAGATAGCGAACACAACGGGGTTAAATATCATGAACATCGCAAACTGAAGGGGAATAACGATGAGCGCAATCAAGCAAAACACATTTTCGGCGCAGCTGATGGCAGTGGCGGTGGCGATGTTGCCTGGATGTACCTGCCTCCGTGTACGTGGATAGGCGAGATGAAGTAAACGAAGGAGAATATTTCTATGAAAATTGGCCAAATCATTCGTTACGCGCCGTTGTTGATCTTCCTTTTGATTAGCGCCTGTAACGGCAGTGGCGGTGGAGGTGGTGGCAGCAGCAGTTCGTCACCGCCCGCGGGCAGCAGCAACTGGAATCAGATGGTGTGGGGGCAAGACAATTGGAGTTGAGCTGTTACCGAATTCGAACACAGGGGAGCATGGTCATGGTTAAGCGCTGTCACATTCCCATATTTATTTTTGCCGCGGCTACTGCACTCGTCGGCCAGTCAGCGATGGCGGCGCAGGTAACGGGTTTGAAGACCTTTGCCGCGGGCACGCCGGCTGTAGCGAGTGAGGTCAATGGCAATTTCACCGCTGTCTCCGGTGCAGTGAACACTAACGACACACGATTGACGAACGTCGAAAACACCAAGCAGAACCGCGTCACGGGAACGTGTGCAGTGGGCAGCGCCGTCACCGCAATCGCTGCCGACGGTACCGTCATGTGTGGCGCCGGTGCCGACGTCCGCTTCGGTAACGACACCAGCTTCGCACTTGATGGTCGTGGAGCGCAGTGCACGCTGGGCGAAATATTGTTGTTTGCCGGGACCCGAGCGGGCGCCAAGCCCGCCACTGGACAATTGCTATCAATCAGTCAGAACACGGCGTTGTTCTCGCTGCTCGGCACCACATACGGAGGAAATGGCCAGACAACATTTGCGCTGCCCGACCTGCGTGCGGCAGCGCCGAACGGCCTTACTTACGCGATCTGCACTGAGGGTATATTTCCCAGCCCCCAGTAACCGGGTTGAAGGTCTGGCGTGCATGCGCCGCAGGTGAATCATTGAATGATGAAACCGGAAAACTACATCGTCAGCATTCATCGTCGTGACGCAGACGATCCGGATCATCTGATGGGAATCGTACAGGGCATGGAGACGGGCCATCGCTGGGCGTTTTGCAACGTCGCTGAGTTGGTTCAGCTCTTGGTCGGACAGGAACACCAACTGTCCGCCTTGCAGGTGACGTGCAAACGTCGATCAACGGATTGATTTGCGCATCGACAGTGGGAACGAGGTCAGGGTGGAATGGCACTTACTTTAGCGGTCACATAATCCATGTAGAGTGGGTTAGGCACGTCGTTGGTGCCGTCACCCACCGGATGTGACGCCAGACACTCATTGAAAAATGCGTGGTGTTGCTACGCAACGCTTGGTGGGTTACGCGAAAAACGCTAACCCACCCTACCTCTTGGCTTAAGGGAACCTCCAAAAATTCGTAAATGGGCTCATGTAGGGTGGGCGAAGCCCACCATTTCCGCGGCATGTGCGATGGACCGCGTGGGCTGCGCCCACCCTACGGCAATTTTTAGAGGTTCCCTTAAGTAAGTGCCATTCGGGTCAGGGTGGATACGAAAAACGGAACAGATTTATTTTCCGGTGAAATTCACAACCGCTCGGAAATTGAATTAATCTGTCGCGGATTTTTCTTTCATACTGTCCGAGGAGTCGGGAAGGGCGCTCGATGTCATCCGACTACTCGGGAGACTTCTCATTCCTTCCCCCTGACAGGGAGAAGGAATGAGAATGGGAATCGACGCTCTCAGGCCTGCCGGTAAATTTTCTTCCCCGCTTTTTTTCTTCTTCGTCCTGAGGTGAGCGCTGCCGTGATGCCGGCTGCGCCCGCCAGCGTGAACACCACGACCGCGCCGGTCGGCAGATCGGCGATCGCCGATAACACAATGCCCGCCGCATATCCCACGACACCGAGTCCGTAACCCCAGAGCAACACGCGCGGTCCGCGCACATGGCGTGTTCCCAGCGCTGGCAGGATAAGGCTCGCGAACACCAGGTAGATGCCGACGAGTTGCACCGAGGCCGTGACGGTAACCGCGAACAGCGCATAGAAGCCCGCCGCGCCGAGACGCTCGCGTGCGCCGAACCACAGTGCCAGCACGCCGACATACAGGCCGGCGACCATCATTAGCGCCGACGGCGACACCCATAAAATCTGTCCCACCAACAGATCTTTCAGGTGCTCGCCGCCATGCGGATTGCCGGCGAGCAGCAGCAGGCCGCCGCTCGCCGCCAACACAAACAGTGCACCGATCAGTGCCTCCTGAATTTCGGGCCAGCGTTTTTGTGTGACGTTGAGCAGCACTGCCGCCAGCAGCGCGGCGGTCACGGCGGCGATCTGCACGGCGAATGAACCCAGTTCATCGCCGAAGAAATGCGCGGCGATCACGCCCAGGCCCGCCACTTGCGCCACGGCCAGATCGATAAAAATGATGCCGCGTCGCAACACTTCGCGTCCGAGCGGTATGTGGGTGGCAAGCACCAGCAGTCCGGCGATGAACGCCGGACCGAGGATGCCGATGTCGAGGGCGTCGAAATTCATTTTGTTGCCTCCAGTAAGCGTGCAATCGTATCGTCAAACAGGCTAAACAAATCCTTCGCCGCCGGGCTGCCGCCAACCGTATACGGCAGCATCACGGCATGCACTTTCGTCTGCTCGGCGAGCCACTCGGACGGACGTGTATCTTCGAACGGCATGCGGATCACCAGGCGCGCGGGATTGCGTGCCAGTGTTTCCTTGAGTGTCGAAAGATGGGCTGACGTAGGCGGCACACCGGGCTTCGGTTCGAGCGTGCCGGCGTCGCTCAGGCCGAGCCAGTCATAGAGATAGACGGTGTTGCGGTGATGGGAAACCACGCGCATGCCTTTGAGCGGCGCAGCTTTCGCGGTCCACGTCTGTAGCGATTGTTGCCAGTGCTTGGCGAAGCTGTCGTAGTGTGCGCGATACCCGACCGCGTTCGCGGGGTCAACCTGTGCCAGCCGCTCGGCCAACTTCGGCGCAACGGTCGCAATGCGTCGCGGGTCCAGATTGAAATGCGGATTGCCGGCGGCGTGCACATCGCCCATGGAGCGATCGACGTTCTGCAAAATCTCCAGACGCTCGACAAAGCTCGCTGCCTCGAAGTAGCCGGGTTGTCCCGGCTGCACTTTCTCATTGCCGGCCTGGCGTAACAGCATCGGCATCCAGCCCACTTCGAGTTCGGCGCCGGTGCAAACAGTGAGATCGGCCTGGCGCAGTTTTGCGATCAGGCTCGGGCGTGCCTCGATGTGATGCGGATCCTGCATCGCGGTCGTGGCGCTGAATACCGACACCTTGTCGCCGCCGAGTTCCTGCGCGAGTGCGGCCCACTCCGGTTCGCAGGCGAAGACTTTGATGTCGGCCATGGCCGGAACGGCGGTGAGACCGCACAGCATGAGAGAAATAATTGCGAAACGTTTCATCTGTTCACCTCTTAAAAAGCGATTTTCGATTTAACCCCCTCTCCCTGTGGGAGAGGGAGGCGAGCCGAGCGCGCCTACGCGCGACCTCGTTTAGAAGGCATGCGCGCCGTGGGCGCCCAGGCTCATGATGTATTGGAGATACCATTGCGTGTCTTTCTCTTTCGCGCGCGACTCGTCCTGGTTCACCTGGAAGCGGAAGCGACTGAACTCGCTGTTCGAGAAATCCACCATCAGGCTGGTGCGCGTCGGTTGATGACCCTGGTTGTCCAGCACCGATCCGGCCAGTGCCGCATCCACCGCATTGGATTCGAGCTTGTCGTAGCGCAGCCCGGCGCGCCAACGCGGCATGAACTGATACACCGCCTGCGCGTACCAGCCTTTTTGCGCGCCGCGATAATCGAGCGGCGTGCCGGAAGAGGTCGGATCGAACGTACCGTTCTCCTCGCGCTCGAAGTACTCGGTCTGGAACTTGAAGTTTTGTTCTTTGGCATTCCGGTTTGGCGCCCACTTCCAGATGAAGTCCACCGCCGTTACCTTGCTGCTGCCGGTAAAGAGGTCAGGCGCGGTCTCGTCGCCGGTCGAGCGATCGACCGAATCGGCCTGAAGCCGCGATATACCGAGGCGCCACGAGTTGGATTCGCCTGCATCGTCGCCGATATGCAAGAACGCGGTCTTCGTGCCTTTGCCGGACTTGGCCGCGCCACCGGCAGGAAACTCTTCGCCACGAAATGCCTCGGCGCCGAATTCCAGAAACAAGTCGGTCGGCGCCACCCAGCGAATCTGAATGCCATCGTCACGATATTGATTGCCGAGCATGGCGCGATACACCAGCGGCTGATCGACGAAATCCCACGCATGCGCGTGCACGTTGTTGAGATAACCGATGTGCGATAAGAAACGCCCGGCCTTGAGGGTCGCACCGTTGCCGAGGTTCAGCGTTTCAAAGAACGCTTCCTCAACGACGGCCTCGTTCTCTGGCGTGAGCGAAACATGGGCCGCGCCGTAGAACTTGTCGTCCACGTTGGCGCTGAGCGCCAGTTCGGATTCACCTAGACGAAACCCTTCGTCGCCGGGGCCAGTTTCGCCACCGAGTGCGAAGCCGGGTAGCGCATACGTGCGGGGAGTCTTGGAAAAGTTGGCAAAGGTGCCGTTCAGGATCAGGCTTACAGCCGGGTTGAAATTCGGCGCGGTTACGGGAGCCGCTGCCTGTGCTACCGAACCAACGCTTGCCACGGTGGCCACGATGGCCACATAAGAGGTACGACGCAACATAAATTCCTCCAGATATCACTCGGCCCGAACGATGTCGGGCACTAAGAAAAAATTCTTAATTTTTAAATCGAGCGAACGGAGAAAACGGGTGGGGCGCGAACCTGGTAATTGAATACCCGTTGCAAAGCGACCAAACGGATATCGATGCGGGGCTGGACGTTACGTTGCGTGAGGAAGACAACGGCACTGGCCGCTGCCGCAACGGTCTTGGCAACATGATCGGCATAGAGATGCAGTACGCAGGAGGCGTCGTCGTGCTGATGCAAATCGTGCCGCAGCTCGTGCGTGAGCGCCGTCGTTTGCAGTGCCACGAACACCAGTGCGAGCAGGCACGCGGCGATGCGCAAGCGAGCGACAAACTTTTTTGAGCGGGGAGTCAACACGGCAAGGCAGGCTAGCACTGCTGATCGGCGTCCGGCAAGCGTCCGGCGACCGTTGGGGTTATCGGATTTCCCGCAGTACCGCGATTTCGTCGCAGGAATTGAATTTGTAGCACTTCACGCACACGCTCCAGACCTTCTCGGGCAGCGTGTCCTTGGCGACAGTCTGGAAACCAAGCTTGTGAAAGAAGCCGGGGACGTAGGTGAGCGCCATGATGCGGCGCAGGCCGATGGTGCGTGCTTCGTCGAGCAACCGGTCGACCAATACACGCCCGTAGCCTTTACCTTTATAGGCATCATCGACGACCAGTGAACGCACCTCACCCAGATCTTCGGTAAAGATTTCGAGCGCGCCGCAGGCGGCGACGCGGCCGTTCATCTCGATGACGAAGAAGTCGCGCAGGTGCCGATACAGCTCGCTCATCGTGCGCGGCAGCAGGTTGCCCTGGGCAGCGTAGGTTTCGAGGAAGTGATGAATCTCCGGCACGTCGTGAATCGCCGCCGGGCGCACCTGCGGCGTTTGTACGACGGGCGTATCGGAGACGGCGGATTTTTCAGGGAACACGGGCGAGCATGTCCTCGGCGTGGGCGAGCGTTTTCTGGTTGATCTCGACACCGCCGATCATACGCGCGATTTCGGAAACACGCTCGCGGCCGGTGAGCGGGCGCGCATCGATATGCGTGACGCTGCCCTCGGCTTGTTTGGTGACCTGTATATGGTGTTGCCCTTGCGCGGCGACTTGCGCGAGGTGGGTGATGCAAAGCGCCTGGCGTTGTTCCCCGAGCGCGCGCAGTTCACGGCCGACGATCTCGGCCACGCGCCCGCCGACGCCGACGTCGACTTCATCGAAGATGAGCGTCGGAATATGACCGTGTGCGCTGGTGACGACCTGAATCGCGAGACTGATGCGCGAGAGTTCGCCGCCGGAGGCAACCTTCGACAACGGTTTCGGCGGCTGACCGGGATTGGCGCTCACCAGAAACTCCGCGCGTTCGAGACCGTAGCTGGCAAATTCTCCCTCCGGCAGGGCTTGCAGCGCGATCTCAAAGCGTCCGCCGGGCATGCCGAGTTCCTGCATGCGTGCGGTCACGGCATCGGAAAGTGTCTTCGCCGCCAGTTTGCGCAGGCGCGAAACCTCTTTCGCTATTTTCAGATACGCCTCACGCTCGCGCGCAATGCCTTCTTTCAACCGGTCGAGATTGAGATCGTAGTCTTCGACGTCGCTCAATTCGGTTTTCAGGCGCTCAAAGACCTGCGGCAACTCTTCCGGCTTCACGCGATGCTTGCGCGAAAGCTCCTGCACGTGGGCGATGCGGTTCTCGACCCATTCCAGCCGTGCCGGATCGAGTTCGAGCGAATCGAGATATTGATGCAGTCGCGACGCGGCTTCCTCGATCTGGATCGACGCCTCGCCAAGCAGACCGGCGATCTCGCCGATCTTGGGATCGAAGCGTACCAGCCCCTCGAGCCGGCTCTGCGCACGCGCGATCAATGCCGCACAGGCCTGTTCGTCATCGTCGTACACCATCTGGGCCACCGCCTGCGCGCCTTCGACGAGCTCGGCGCCATTTGCCAGGCGCGCGTGTTCTTCTTCGAGTTTTGCGATCTCACCGTCGGCAAGGCTGAGGGCCTCGAATTCCTGCACCTGGTGACGCAGCAGCTCGACGCGTGCGGCGCGGTCGGACGATTCGCGCGAAAGCGTATCCAGGCGTTCGGTGAGCGCGTGCCACTCGCGATAATGTTGTTCGAGTTGTGTCAGCGACTCGGCAAGACCGGCGTGATCATCGAGGATGCGCCGTTGCGCATCGCGCTTGAGCAGCGACTGGTGTTCGTGCTGGCCGTGGATGTCGACCAGCATTTCGCCCAACTCACGCAGCGTCTGTACCGGCACCGGACGGCCATTGATGTAGGCACGCGATGGCTTCTCGGTTTCGACCACGCGGCGCAACAGGCAGCTGCCTTCGTCTTCGAGATCGTGCTCTTCGAGCCAGTGCGCGGCGTCGCTATTGGGCGAGAGCGTGAAGCTGGCCGAGACCTCGGCGCGCGTGGCGCCATGGCGGATGACGCCGCTCTCGGCGCGCTCGCCGAGCGCCAGCGCCAGGGCGTCGATCAGAATCGATTTACCGGCGCCGGTTTCGCCGGTGAGCACGGTGAAGCCCGGCTCGTAGTGCAGTTCGAGCGCCTTAACGATGGCAAAATCGCGAACGTGTAGTGATTGCAGCATTTCAGGATCCGTAGCGGAACGACTTGTTGTAAGCCGCGGTGCCGCTCATTGTAGTGGCACTCACTAGAGCTTGCGGCCCCAGTGCATTTTGCGGCGCAGCACGTCGAAGTACGAACGACCGGCGGGATGCGCCAGCTCAATCGGTAGATCGGCTTTTCGCACGCGCACGCGGTCGTTGTCTTCGAGCGTGAAACTGGTCTGGCCATCGAAGGTGACGTGCGCGCGTTGGCCGGGGGCAGTGCCGGTCAGTACGACTTCGATCACGCTTTCGCCGGAGACCACGAGTGGACGCTGCGACAACGTGTGCGGGCATATCGGCACCAGCGCAATCGCCGGGAGATCGGGATGAATGATCGGGCCGCCGGCGGAAAGCGCGTACGCGGTGGAGCCGGTCGGGCTCGCGACGATGATGCCGTCACCGCGCGCCGCGCTGACAAACTCGCCGTCGAGCCAGGTTTCGAATTCGATCATGCGCGCGAGCTCGCCTTTGGAGATCGTCACGTCGTTTAACGCATGCGCGTCGTGAACGTTCTTGCCGCCACGCATGACCTCGGCCTGCAACAGCAGGCGCTTGGTGGTCTTGCCCTGGCCATCGAGAATTTTTCCGACTTCCGCGGTCATCTCGTCAATCTGGACGTCGGCCAGAAAGCCGAGGCGCCCGAGATTGATGCCGACGATGGGCACACCGTGTGGTGCGAGATGACGCGAGACGCGCAGGATGGTGCCATCGCCACCGATCACGATCGCCAGATCGATCTCCCGCCCGATGAGCTCGATCGCCCGATCGGCAGCGGAGGACAGGTGTGCGAGTTTGGCGGCGGATTCTTCGATCAGAACCGTGAGCCCGCGCCCCTGCAGGTACTGCAGCAGCTGGGCGGCGTGGCCGCCCATGGCGGGGTCGCGATTTTTGCCGAAGATACCTACGGTGCGGATGGTTTTTTTCATAAGATTCGTGGCAATGGCCCGCTAAACTAACACGCGCATCGATACCGGCCAATGCGCCAAACATATGAAACCGCGCCTCGCGCGTTCGGCTCGCTCCCTTCTCGACCGAATAAAATGCGCGCCTGTCGCGCGTCGGCTCGGTCCCCCCCCCCTCCGGGGGGGGGGGTAGGGGGGGGGGGAAGAGGGTGCGTTTGT
>OBEQ011400062.1_pt1 | contig 15686 bp, 15 predicted proteins | sample 1670901 | NCBI WGS metagenome assembly OBEQ01 (sample SAMEA104232315, study PRJEB22302) | groundwater metagenome | biome: forest; feature: aquifer; material: groundwater | place: USA | collected 2011-08-07 | depth 5.4 m | reverse complement strand
CCGATGCGCCAGTGGATGCTCAAGATTACCGCGTACGCGGATCGCCTCCTTGCGGATTTGGACTCACTCGACTGGCCCGCTCATATCAAGGAGATGCAGCGCCATTGGATCGGCAAGAGTGATGGGGCTGATGTGTGGTTTGGCGTGGAAACGAAAGCTGGCAACATTCCCGAGCGCTTCATCGACGGGGCGCGCATGCGACGTCGAGACGGGCGCACGGAGTTCAAAATCTACACGACCCGGCCCGATACGCTCTTTGGCGCGACATACATGGTGCTTGCGCCGGAGCATACGTGGGTGACGCTCGCGCTTGATGACAACCACACTGGTGTCATTGACAATGCCGATGAAGTCCGTGCATACGTGAACGCTGCAAAGCAAAAAGCCGACATTGACCGCACGGCGGAAGGGAAGGAAAAAACAGGAGTTCAAATCAAAGGAGTCATGGCAGTGAACCCCGCGACCAAGGAAGAAGTCCCACTTTTTGTAGCTGACTACGTGCTCGCAACATACGGGACTGGTGCAGTCATGGCCGTCCCCGCGCATGACGAGCGCGACTTCGAGTTTGCGAAAAAATATTCACTCCCAATGAAACAGGTGGTAACACCACCGGCACCTCCAAGTGGGCTTGAAAGCCCACCCTGCTATACGGGAGTGGGGTATCTCACAGAGTCCGGCAAATTCAATGGAGAGTTTTCTGAAGACGCAAAAAAGAAGATCATAGACTTTGTTGGTGGGAGAGTGATAACAAAATACAAACTCCGTGACTGGCTGGTGTCGCGTCAGCGGTACTGGGGTGCGCCCATCCCCGTTGTGTACGACCCTGAAGGGAATCCGCACCCAATTCCAGAAGAGCATTTGCCTTGGCTTTTGCCAACTGATGTTGAGTACTTGCCTAAAGGAATGGCGCCACTCGGTACTTCAAAGGAGTTACAGGAGCGTACGGAAAAGATATTCGGAAAGGACTGGAAGCCCGAGATAGATACGCTCGATACATTTGTGTGCTCGTCGTGGTACTTCTTCCGCTTTGCTGACCCAAAGGACACTTCAGCCTTCGCATCACCAGAGGCACTCAAGAAATGGCTACCGGTTGATTTGTATATGGGCGGGGCAGAACACACCGTATTGCACCTTATGTATGCGAGGTTCTTTACCAAGGCGTTACAGAAGTTTGGCTACCTATCGTTTAACGAGCCGTTTATGAAACTCCGCCACCAAGGGACCATCCTTGCAGAAGACGGGAGCAAGATGTCCAAGTCCAAAGGCAATGTCATTAATCCTGACGACATAGTTACGCTCTATGGTGCGGATACTCTGCGTATGTACGAAATGTTTATGGGCCCTTTGGAGGCAATGAAACCTTGGAACACCAAAAGCATTATTGGACCGCGTCGCTTTATTGAGCGGGTATGGCGACTGTCGGAGCGGGTGGGGAAGGGTGAGTTGGGCCAGGATGAACCCGTGCTTCATAGAACTATAAAAAAAGTCGGAGACGACATTGCAACATTCGGACTCAACACGGCCATCAGCCAAATGATGATTTGTCTCAATACATTTGAATCACTGGTAGCACTCCCCCGTGAGGCATATGAGACCTACCTTAAGCTTTTGGCACCTTTTGCACCACATGTGACGGAGGAGTTGTGGCAGAGTCTCGGAAACAAGGGGTCCATCCACCTCGAGCCATGGCCAACATACGACGCAACAAAGTTGGTCTCCGACAGTGTGGTAATCGCCGTCCAGGTAGCAGGGAAGACCAGGGGGGTCGTAACTGTTCCTCAAGGGGCGGGGCAGGGGGAGGTGCTCGAAATTGTCAAAAAAGACAGTAAATTAGCCATATTTCTGACTACACCCCCTTCACGGATTGTCTACGTACCAGATAGGGTAATAAATTTGATACCCTAGGTCACTTGACTGTAAGCCCTAGCGAGCTTGCAGGTCGGCGCTCCGGGGGCCTTGCCAGCAAGCTGCCAGGCACCCCTACGCTTGACCTGTGGATAACTTTATGGTGTTTGACGCATTTTTAAAAATGTGCTATAAGGATATTGTATACTAATAACCACTTACAAGAGCCCACACCATGCCAAAACTCGCATTCAAACCAAAAGATGTCAGCAAGCGCCTTGTTGAGCACTTGCCTGAAAGGTCACGTGACGTTGTTGTCTCCCGCTACGGCCTCACCGGCAAAAAGAATGCAGAGACACTGGATGCTATCGGCAAGCGGTACGGCATCACCCGCGAGCGTGTGCGCCAGATCGAGAACCATGCCATCAAAGCGATTCAGGAATCGCCGCAGTTGGTAAAGGAGATGGGTGCACTCCAGGGCCTTGAGAGTTCAATCCGCGAGATGGGTGCGGTACTTCCTGAGCACAGTATTCTTTCTGAATTTGCTACCGATCCTGAAACTAAGAATCACTTATACTTCTTGATGGTGGTTGGCAAACCCTTTAATGCCCGCAAAGAGGATGAGAACTTTAAAGCACGCTGGTACGTTGATGAGTCAGTGGCGAAAGCAGTTGAGGATGCACTGAAGACGGTACACAACTCGGTTAAGCCAAACGATGTTTTGACCGAGGAGAAGTTGGTTGACCACGTGCTCTCCTGCATGTCACGCGTCAACGTCAAGTATAAGAATAAGGAAACGGCGCGCAGGTGGCTCGAACTTTCGAACTGCCTCATCAGGAACCCGCTTGGCGAGTGGGGTCGCTCGACGGCACCGGGCATCAAACTTAAGAACATTCGCGATCACGCATACGTCGTGTTGAAGCGACACGGCTCCCCTATGCACTTCCGCGAAGTTGCAAAGGCAATCGAGAAGACATTCAACAAAAAAGCTCACCAAGCAACAACGCACAACGAACTCATCAAAGATTCGGAGCGCTTCGTGTTGGTCGGTCGCGGCCTCTATGCACTAAAGGAGTGGGGCTACCGACCGGGTCACGTCATCGATATCATCAAGCATAACCTGAAGGAGCATGGTCCTATGACGCAGGACGAAATCCTCAAAGCCGTCGGCAAGGAGCGCCACGTGAAGCGAAACACCATTTTGGTCAACCTACAGAACAACTCGTCCATTCAAAAGCAGAAGGACGGCAAGTACGCCCTCACGAAATAGTTCATAGTTCTTGGTATTATGAGCCGCATGGACCGTGTGGCTCTTTTTCGAATAGGGGTGGTTGGTATACCCATCCTCGTTATCTTGGCAATATACTTTACGCCTGTTTTTGCAGGCGGTGTGTACCTCTTCCTCAAGGCGCTCGCGCCGCTGTGGCTGCCACCGCTCTTAGCACTTATGCTGTGGCCGCTCTGGATCACATTCATACGTTCGCAGTACACTTCGACTATCCATTACCGGACGCTCGAGTTAAAGCCGGGTGACAACACACCAAAGACCGCAAAGCCGATGGAGTTGGTGTTCTACTCCCTGTACTACCGCACTGACATAACGCTCTGGAATTCCCTCTTAAAAGGAGTGGTGCGAGTTCCTTGGGGATTTGAAGTCGTTGCAAAAGGCGGGATAGTGCGTTTTTTTGTTCATGTTCCGGCACACCACCTTGCTGCCGTTGAGGGCAGACTACGGGCAGAGTATCGCGACGTCGACATTGACGAGGTACGCGACTACTCGCGGGAAGAGCATTTTAATCCATTTGACCAAAAGGTATTGATGCGAGAATACAGCCTAACCAAAAATGATGCGTACCCTATTCGGACCTACGAAACGGATGAGCATGCAAAAATTCGCCAAGATACCTTTAGTGACATGCTGGAGGAATTGACAAGCGTTGGTGATGGGGAGGAAATCTGGGGGTCGCTCATGATCCGTCCGCACCAGCGTGATTGGGGGACGAGTTGGTACGAGTATCTCAACCCGCCTGCTGACACACTGCACCTCGATGCCCACCGTGAGATTCAACGCATCGTCGGTGCTTCCGGAGACGTGCGCAATCTGCCGGAGTCAAAGCAAGAAATGGTTGCCGCGATAGAAAAAGCCCTCCAAAAACCATCGTTCGACTGTGGCCTCCGTGTGGTGTACCGTGCGCACCGCTCAAAATGGAATGAGGAGCGCGCTATGTCAATCGATCGACTTTTTAACCGTTTTGGCGACGATACGCTGAATAGCTTTGAGTCCTACGACCCGCGTGCGAGTGTCGGGTGGCCGCTCTCGGACATTTTTGTCGCGCTCCCCGCATTTGATATGGAATATTTCTTGAAGTTGTATCGGAGGCGCGCTTTCTTTACCCCGCCGTACTATGGTCGGTCATTCATTCTCAACACTGAAGAACTGGCTACCCTATGGCACTTGCCGAAAGTCGGACGGGCAAGTGCCCTCTCGCGTATGCGGGGCAAGCGGCTAGAGCCCCCGGAAAATTTACCCATATAGTGTATGCGGATAGGCCTCATCACCTGCGTTGTGTTTGGAGTGATAGCGCTTCCGCTCATACTGTTGATTGCTATGCCAGCCGGCTACCCGACTGGCGCGGTTGTACACGTTGACTCGGGTGAGTCGGTGGGTGAGACAGCACTCAAACTCAATTCTATGCATGCGCTCAAATCCGTTTTTATGTTCAAGGCGCTGGTACGAGTGTTTGGCGCAAACGGTGTTCACGCAGGATTATACTCATTGGACGGCGGGCAAAATGCCATCACACTCGGGTACCGCTTTGCGCGGGGCGTGTACGGGCTCGAACCGGTGCGAATTACCATTCCCGAAGGCGCTACCGTAGCGGATACCGCGACACTTCTTAAGGCATCCCTCCAGGATTTTGAATCAAAGAAGTTTATTGCCGACTCGCGGTCGCTCGAAGGATACCTATTCCCGGATACGTACTTCTTCCTGCCCGGCACCCCGCCCGAAACAGTTATCCAGAGTATGAAGAAGAATTATGAGGACCACGTGGCACCGCTAAGAGCCGACATTGCGTCATCAACCCATTCTGAAGCGGATATTATTGCAATGGCATCGTTACTCCAAGAGGAGGCAAGGAAGCACGAGACGATGAAAGTAATTTCGGGAATCCTGTGGAAGCGCCTAAAGCTCGGCATGCCGCTCCAGGTTGATGCAGTATTCGGGTACATATTTAAACGAGACACTTACTCACCGACATTTGAAGATTTGTCGGTTGACTCTCCGTACAATACATACACCCGCAAAGGGTTACCCCCAGGGCCCATTGGTAGCCCCGGCATGGATGCAATTGTCGCGGCGCTACACCCAACCGCAACGCCGTATCTGTACTACCTCACCGGCAAGGACGGCGTCATGCACTATGCAAAAACATTTGAGGCTCACGTTGCAAACCGGGTGTATTTGAAATAACAGTATAAATACTGTAATTTGACTTCGAGTAAAAAGGTTTTATTATTGTGGGATGAGGCGGCACAATAGGCAAGTAGAAGGCATGGCTGGTGTTTTGGGGAGGCTCGCGCTCTTGTCACTTGTGTTGGTAATTGTTTCTGGGGTTGGGTCAAGGCTTCTTGCTATGGGGGGAGGTGCGGCTCTTGATGATGTCGTTGGGGGAAACGGTAAACTATTTGCACAGGATATATTAGTGGTTGGAAATTGGGGGATGGGTATAGGGGGAGTCGGGGCAGTTGTTTTTGGTATTTTCTACCTATTTGCTGGATCATTCCATGGTCATGATCATTTTGACGATGACGACCATCACTAAATAACTGCAATTCTGATACGATACGCGCATGAAGACGGTTTTTGTGGGGCTCTCTGGCGGAGTTGATTCCGCTGTCGCCGCGTACCTTCTGAAAAAGGAAGGTCACAAAGTCACCGGAGTCTTCATCAAGGGGTGGGAACCCTCCTGGTTGCCGTGCACCGGGACTGAAGATAGGTTGAGTGCTATGCGCGTTGCGGCGCACCTCGAGATACCCTTTGTCACTTATGACCTGTCGGAGGAATATAAAAAGTTCGTCGTTGACTACTTTGTATCCGAGTATAGGGCAGGAAGAACGCCAAACCCCGACGTTGTCTGCAACCGCACCATCAAGTTCGGGGCCATGTGGGAGCGCGCGCAGGCGGATGGTGCTGACTATATTGCAACAGGTCACTATGCTGCAACGGACGGTGCGAGCTTACTAGTTTCAGCAGATCCGGCGAAGGACCAAACGTATTTTTTGTGGACACTGACCAAGGATGACCTCAATCATGTGCTGTTTCCGATAGGGAAATATAAGAAGAGCGAAGTAAGGAAAGTAGCCGAGAAAGTCGGGCTACCCAACTTCGCGCGCAAGGACTCGCAAGGTTTGTGTTTTTTGGGGCACGTTGATATGCACGAGTTTCTAAAGCGCTACATCCCACCCCAAACCGGTATCATATATGATACCAGTGGGAGAAACGTAGGGGAGCATGATGGGGCGTGGTACTACACGCTGGGTCAGCACGTGCCGCTCTCCGGGAGCACAAGGCAATATGTAATCGCGAAAGATGTGCGAAGAAACCAACTTACTGTCGGGACTCGTGCGGTACCTCCTCCGGGCGGCAGAGTGTACGAGCTTACCGGTACCAGTTGGGTTTCGGGCGCCGCACCAACCGGAGCCGTGTTGGTCCAGTACCGCTACCACGGGCCGCTCATCTTAGCGACTGTGAGTAGTGACGCAGTGACGTTTAGTGAGCTCGTCCTTGCGGCCGAAGGGCAGTCATTGGTTGTGTATTCTCGCGATAAAAGCATTTGTATGGGGGGTGGTATTATTGGCCCATGCCGGAAATAGTAAAGGGGGACGGGTCGCGTGAACTCTTTAATATCAACAAGTTAGCCGACTCACTGGTCCGCTCTGGTGCCGACATACCGCTTGCGCAGAAGGTGTCAGAATCAATCGGCGGCATGGTCCGAGACGGCATGACGACGTCGGAGATATACCGCGAAGCCTACCGATTATTGCATAAACAGGAGCGCACGACAGCGGCGCGTTACTCGATGCGTCGCGCCATACTTGAACTCGGACCTACTGGATTTCCGTTCGAGGACTATGTATCGGAGTTGATGCGTGCCAAGGGCTACACAGTTGCGACGCGTGTCATGGTTCAAGGGAGATGCATCGAGCACGAAGTGGATGTGGTGATGAAGAAGGATGGTAAAACCATCGGGGCAGAGTTAAAGTTCCATAACGAGCCGGGCTACAAGACCGACGTGAAAATCGCCCTCTACGTGCGTGCGCGTTTTTGGGACATCGAGTGGGGTGCGGGGGACAGGAAGGAAACGTCGCCAATGGACCAAGGGTGGCTCATCACCAACACCAAGTTTACCGACCACGCTATCCGCTACGCAATGTGCTCGGGGATTAACCTCTTGGGCTGGGACTACCCGGACAAGGGGAACTTGGACGACATAATCCGAGAAACCAAGGTGTACCCGGTTACGGTGCTCACGACGCTTACCGGTGCAGAGAAAAACAGACTTCTCGCGGCACAGATGCCGCTCTGCTCCACGGTGAGCGACCCGGATTCCTTGCGCCGCGCAGGTATCCCCGACAGGAAAATTAACAACGTGATAGCAGAGTCAACACGACTTTGTAGTTAGTATGGCCTGGGCTAGCAAATTATTTGACCCGAAATCCTCGGAGCCGTTCAAGGTCAGCCGCTCAAAGATTGATCTCTATACGGAGTGTCAGCGCTGTGCGTACCTAGATATGCGGCTCGGTGTGAAGCGCGTATCGGGCCCGTCGTTTACGCTCAACAATGCCGTTGACGAGTTGCTGAAACGCGAGTTCGACACACACCGCGCGAGAGGCACCCAGCATCCACTTACAAAACAGTACGGAGTAGATGCAGTGCCCTTTGACGATCCGCGCCTTGAGGAGTGGCGCGATGCCTTGCGCCGCGGCATCCAGTACCATCATAAAAAAACTAACTTACTGTTGCGCGGCGGTATTGATGATGTGTGGGTGGACCCGAAAGGAGAATTAATGATTGTGGACTACAAGGCGACGTCGAAGAAAGAAGGACCCACAACCACCGATGATTTATACGATTCGTATAAGCGGCAGATTGAAATTTACCAGTGGCTCTTCCGTATGAACGGTTTCAAAGTGTCATCCACCGGATACTTCGTGTATGTAAACGGCAAGTCGGACGCTGAAGCGTTTGACGGCAAGTTGGAGTTTGATGTGAAGTTGATTGCGTACACCGGGAATGATAGTTGGGTTGAAAAGGCGGTCATAGGGCTCCACGACATGTTGATGTTGGACTCTATTCCCAAGGTGGGTAAGGGATTTAGCGGTGGCCCCTGCGACTACTGTACGTACCGTGAGTCAGCAGGCAAGGCGCTCGCCGCCCAGCACGCACTTACTGGAAAGACCAAGGTTTCCAAGCCTCCCCACAAAAACGATTCCGGAACTCGCTCAATGTTTTAGTTATTGCTCCTCTATTCCCAACTTCTATTCCCACCCCCACCACACGTTACTGGTATCATATATGATACCAATAGTTAGTCATCATCTATGTACTGTGCTTTGGGCCGTGGAGTAGGAAAAAGGAGGAAGTGGATAGGGTACTTGCGCTTCAGTGCGGCGAATGAGAGCGGTTCAGCGCGAGCCTCACGCAGGACGGCGCGTCTGTTGAGCTCCTTCTGCAGTCCGCCGAGCGCCGTCTCGTAGCCGGGGAATTGGTCATCAAGCCATCGCGCAACTTTAGTAATAGTCTTTGGTCCGACTTTTAACCTCTTCCCAATCTCGCGGCGCGAGTATCCGGAGAGCACCATCCGCGCGATCCATATACGCCTCCCGAGCATAATGCGCTCGCTGTGGGTCAATAAGTCCTTTAAAAACATCTTGACCGCTTGGCGTCCATTGAGTGTACCTGCAGCCGTGTAGAGGAAGTCGAGTGTCCGTATGTAGTCCTCCCTAGTAAGGTCATCTTTTTTGCGTTTCATAAGTGGTACCTTATATGATACCACTCTGATACTGCCTGATGCAGGCCGATACTGCGCGCTACTGTTGTGTAGCAACTAGTATGGTAGGGTAAGAGTATGGTGAAGCGGAATCTGTTTAAAGAAAAAGTCATACAGGTTGTTAAGAAAATTCCGAGAGGAAAGACGTTGTCATATAAGCAAGTTGCAGGGAAAGCCGGGCACGTGCTGGCGGCGCGCGCAGTGGGCGCCATCATGCGGTCGAACCGCGACAAGTCAGTGCCATGCCACCGTGTTATCCGCTCCGACGGAACACTCGGAGGTTACAACGGACTACAGGGTGCCAAAAGCAAACGTGCCTTACTTATTAAGGAAGGGGTGACGATTTAAACCGATCAATGTTGCCGAGTAACCGAGAGGTTTGGCCAATAGTAAGATGATTATGGGCAAAGATAGTGAACCAAATTGGCCTTGGGGGCCCAGCACACTGCTGTCGCCTGACGGAGCACCAACGTGGCGTGGTGTAGGAGTCAGTTTAGGTATCGGGGCCACTTTCGTCGCAACTCTATTTGGCATAAACGCTGTAGCGGGACATGAGATTCAGTCCGTGGCAGAGTACCTTCGTTTGAAGGAACTAGTGGAGTTGTGGCCTGTTGGGGCGTTCTTAGTAATACTCCTCGGAGTATGTTTGTCTACTCGAACTACTACCGCCAGTCGATTTCGCCTCGGCCATGCTCCTTGAGGTATTCGTTCGCGAGGCGGAAGTGGTTGTTGCCGAGGAACCCGCGGTGCGCAGAAAGTGGGGACGGGTGTGCCGAAGTGAGTACTAAGTGTTTTTCCCAGTCTACGAGGTCGGACTTCTTGCCAGCGAACGCTCCCCAGAGCATAAAGACGACGTTCTTTTGAGTTTCAGATATGGCCGAGAGCACCGCGTCGGTAAACAGTTGCCACCCCATCTCGGCGTGGGAGTTGGCAACACCAGCACGGACGGATAGTGATGCGTTGAGGAGGAGGACTCCCTGCTTGGCCCATCGGGTAAGGTCGGGGCTACGCTCGCATGTAATACCAAACTCTGCCTCTATCTCTTTAAACATATTCAAAAGAGATGGTGGTACTTGGTTCCCCGGCAAGGATGAGAAGGCAAGTCCGTCAGCCACTCCCGGCGTATGGTATGGGTCCTGGCCCAAAATGACGACACGCACGTCCGCCGGCTTTACGAGGTCAAATGCTCTGAAGACCTTTGACGGGTGAGGGAAAACAGGTCCCTGTAAGTACTCCTCGCGCACCTTCTCGGACAAACTTTTAAAATATAATTTTTCAAATTCTTCACCGAGGAGCGCTTTCCACTCCTCAGCAATCTTCACCATATGTGAGCCCTCAGTTTCGGCTCACGGTACAGTTTGTCGCCCTTCTTAACACCAAACGCATCATAGAATGCCGGCACATGGGCAAGCGGGCCGTTGATACGAAACACAGCAGGCGAGTGGGGGTCGTTCAGAGCAGTCATTTTTTGAAACTCGGGCCGCACCAACTCCTGCTCCTGTTGTGCAAAGCCAAGGAAAAACCTCTGCTCCGGAGTAAATCCGTCAATGTTTTTCCTCCCATGCTTCTTGAGGTGCTTTTGCAATGCATCAAATGCAATGACCGCACCTCCCAGGTCGGCAATATTCTCACCCAATGTTAGTTTGCCGTTTACCTTGACGCCATCCACGACTTTGAACCCGTTAAACTGCTTGACCAAGATTGCGGTTTTCTTTTCAAATCGCTTCCTATCCGCGAGGGTCCACCAGCGTCTCATGTTGCCATGCTCATCAAACTTGGAGCCCTGGTCATCAAACGCATGCGTCATCTCGTGACCGATGATGGAGCCAATGGCCCCGTAGTTAACTGCGTCATCTGCAGAGAGGTTGAAAAAAGGGTACTGTAGTATGGCGGCAGGGAAGACTATCTCGTTCATATTGAAGTTGCAGTAGGCATTCACTGTCTGCGGCGTCATATGCCACTCGGTGCGGTCCATTTTCTTTTTTAACTTTTTCATCTCGCGCTTTCGTGAGTGCTCACCCGCTCGGAGGATATTGCCAAAGTAGTCGTCAGGTTTTACCACAAGCCCGCTATAACTTTTCCACTTAGACGGGTAGCCGATTTTGCGGCTTACAGCGCGTAGTTTATGAATTGCCTTCTTTTTTGTTCCAGTGCTCATCCAGTCGAGTGTGCGCATCCTACCTTCATACGCATCAAAAAGGTCGTTCACGAGTTCATTCATTTTGCTCTTTGCTTCGGCGCCGAAGTACCGGTCTATGTACATACGCCCAAGTGCAAAACCAACAGAGCCGTTGATCGATGCGAGGACTCTTCGCCACAGGGGCTTCATTACCTTCTGACCAATCAATGTTCGTCCGTAGAACTCAAAATTAGTGCGCACGAATGCCCTCGACAGGTACGCAGCACCATCGAGGACGAGGTGCCAGGTGAGGTACGTTTTCCATTCTTCGAGCGACAGGGTACTGAGGAGTCGTGCAGAATCACGTACAAAATCGGGTTGGGTCACTATAGCGTACGGAACGTTTGGGATTTTGGTAGTTTTAAAATACGAGTTCCAGTCAACGTGGGGTGCGAGTTTCTTAAACTCAGCGAACGACTTCTTATGGTACGTCTTTTCAGCATCACGTAAGTCAACTTTGTTCATACTGTACTCCGCGAGCTTTGTCTCAACCTTCATAATTACCTCGGCGGCATGCGCCGCTTCTTGAGGGCTCTTACCGACAAGTGCAAGCAATTTTTTGATGAAAGGAACATAGGCAGTGCGGACGCGCACAAATTCCGCCTCGTCCTTTAAGTAGTAGTCGCGGTCGGGCATGCCGAGTCCGCTCTGGTAGAAGTGAAGAACGTACTTCTCGCTGTTTTTCGAATCCTGGTCAACACCGTAGCCCCAGGGCACAGTTACGCCTAAGAGGTGCAGTTCTGCAAGCACTTTTTGTAAGCCTTTCTGGTTTTTGATGCCGTCAATCTTTTCGAGATAGGGCTTTAAGGGGGCAATACCGCGTCTCTCTCGCGTCTTCTCATCCATGCCGGAACGGTAGAGGTCGCGGACTAACTGTTCGGGTGAGCCTTTCTTTACTGACTTCTTTTTCAAAATATCGGTGACAATCCCGCGCACCTGCTTCTCGGTGGTGTGGCGAAGAATATTAAACGCTCCCCAGCGCGACTCGGCGGGCGGGATTTTATTCCTCTTCAACCAAGCGCCATTTGCGTAGTGGTAGAAGTCGTCCTGCGGGCGTACCCTCTTATCCATCGCTCGTGTGTCGTACCCCCAATTCGTCATTAGGCCTAGTGTAGCGCGTATCGCGGGGTCAATACTAGCTAAACTTGACATAGCTAGACTAAGTGATATAGTGTATTTATGGGTGCTGAGCTCCTCTATACCACATGGACTGGGGCCACGAGTGCTACTCAAGAGTTGGAGAGTAGACGCGAATTTGAAATGTTGGAACGAACAAAGCGTTCGGTTGTTACTGTTGGATTACTAAAAGATATCTACTCGCCAGGCACGAAAACGACTGCAGAAACTTTCATCGGACATGCGAGCGGTTTTTTTGTTAGCGACGGGTTGATTATGACCTCTGCCCACGTGGCCGCCGCAGCGACTCTAGGAGCACGTTTTGTTGTTGCTTTAAACGATGGGAAGGTTGCAAATGCAAATGTTGTATATGTAGACCCCAGGCACGATGTTGCACTCTTAAGGCCCAATTTTGAAGTTGGGGCAGAGGTGCCGCCCGCTCTCGAACTTGCTGACCCGAAATCATTGCAGATTGGTCAGGAAATTTGGTCAATTGGTACTCCGCTTAGCCCATTTCTCCCCAACCGTCATACATCAGGCATTATTACTAAGGTACCCCAAGCACTTACTGGTACTGAACGGCCGGAAGAAGCGGCAGTCAAAACTAAGATGGAATCGACACTGCAGACAATGCCGGGCATGTCTGGTGGGCCTATTGTAAACGAGTATGGTCAAGTTGTAGCTATTACGACGGGTGGATACTACAGCCCTGGTCGGCCCGAAGCAGGTACATGGACAGCGGACGTTGGGGTAGGGAGTTTCGAGCTCATTGCGAAACATCCCGAATTCTTTGCAAGTGTGTTCACCATGGCGGTTGGAGTGGATATCCTAAAAAATAGAAACAATCTCCCCGAGGGTCTCGCTGGCAAGGGTCCATTAGCAACGGCGGCGCTTGCATTCGCATTTGTTGAGAAAACACTATCAGAGTATTTTTCAAGAAAAAATCTTCCTATTGAAGAGCAGACACTACTCCGGGCACAACTCTTGACAAGTGAGAGTACGCAGATGTTGCTCAAAGCATCCATTGGTCAATTAATTTTCAAGGAAGAGATGATTGCAATAAATTCTGAAGCATCAGCGCGCTTCGGACTATCGCTATACTCAGGTGCAGAAATAGCCAGCGCACCATCCCAGTCTCAATTCCCGGAGCGAATTCAGAAGGAATAGTGCTGTCGACTCCGCACACAATAGTTGGTACGATGCTGTCATGACTGTCAATGAGGTACGACAAAAGTACTTTGATTTTTATACTACGCGGGGGCACGTACTGATTCCGCAGGTGCCCCTGGTACCCGAGAATGACCCGACAACACTCTTTGTGGGTTCGGGCATGCAGCCACTCTTGCCATACTTCCTTGGTGCGCCGCACCCCAAGGGCACCCGCGTGGTCAACTCCCAGCGCTCATTCCGTGCTGAAGACATTGAGGAGATAGGAGACAACCGCCACACAACCACGTTTGAGATGCTCGGGAACTGGTCTTTCGGTGACTACTTTAAGGCCGAGCAGTTGCCGTGGGTGTTTGAATTCTTGGTCAAGGAAGTTGGACTCGACCCCAAAAACCTGTACACGACGGTGTTTATTGGCGACCCGGCAATCGGCATCCCGCAAGACGTTGAGTCTGTAGAACTTTGGAAAAGACTTTTTTCCGAGCAGGCGATTGATGCAAAGTTTGTTGAAATTGGCTCTGAAGCAAACGGATACAACGTTGGCATGCAAGGCGGAAGGATATTTGCGTATGACGCGAAGAAGAATTGGTGGAGTCGCTCCGGAGCGCCCGCCAAAATGCCTGCCGGCGAGCCGGGCGGCCCGGACTCGGAAATCTTTTATGATTTTGGCACACCCCATGACACCAAGTTTGGTAAAGAGTGCCACCCGAACTGTGACTGCGGGCGGTTCGTTGAGGTAGGGAACTCGGTCTTTATGCAGTATGTGAAGAAGGACGACGGGACTTTTGCAAAACTACCCAAAGCGAATGTGGACTTTGGCGGAGGGTTAGAGCGTATCGTTGCGGCATCCATCAAAACACCCGACATATTCAAAATCGATACACTGTGGACCACTATTGATGCACTGCAGAAGAAAACTGATGCACAGTACGACAATGAACTCCTCACGCGCTCCTTCCGCATTGTTGCCGACCATCTGCGTGGGGCAGTCTTTATGATTGGTGATGGGGTCCTCCCGTCAAACACCGAGCAGGGATACATATTACGCCGCCTCATCCGCCGCGCGGTCCAGCATGCTGACAGAATTAGTTCCGGGACGATGTCCTTGGCTGACATTGCGGACACCGTCATTAATCCATACAGAGAGGTCTTTCCACATATTGTAGCCAAGAGAGATTTAATCTGCACCACCCTCGCGGAAGAAGAAACGAGATTCAGAAAAACGCTGGTGCAGGGTTTAAAGGAGTTTGAAAAGGGTATGGACCCATTTATTTTGTTTACCACGTACGGGTTTCCTATTGAATTGACCCAAGAACTTGCACGAGAGCGTGGTAGAGAGATTGACATGACAGCATACAAAGTCGAGATGGAAAAGCATCAGGAACTGTCGCGCGCAGGGTCGGAGCAGAAGTTTAAAGGTGGCCTTGCCGACACGAGCGAGAAGACCACCATGCTCCACACGGCCACCCACTTGATGCTTGCTGGCTTGCGCAAGTACCTGGGCGAGCACGTGCACCAAGCGGGCTCCAACATTACCACCGAGCGAACACGCTTCGACTTTACTCACCCGGAGAAGGTGAGTAGGGAGGTCTTGGACAAGGTTGAAGCATACGTCAACGAGGCGATAGGGAAGAAGGCATCAGTCGAAATTATTCAGATGCCCAAGGAGGAAGCAAAAGCGACGGGCGTGGAAGGCAGTTTTTGGGAGAAGTACCCGGACGTGGTCAATGTCTACCAAATCAAGGCCCCTGATGGGACTGTCTACAGCCGCGAACTCTGCGGCGGCCCGCACGTCGAGAACACCGGCGCAATTAAAGGAACCTTCAAAATAGTTAAAGAAGAAGCATCATCCGCCGGCGTCCGTAGGATAAAAGCAATACTTGAATAATTTGCGCGGTACAATAGGTGCGTGGCGAAGGTAGGACCAACTTTGATTTTAGATATCGACTCGGCGTCAGCCGGTGTGTGCGTGTGTGAAGTGCATGAGGGGAAGCCTGTCATGAGCATGACGATGCGCGTCCCGGTTGGAGCGGGCGCGACCCGTGACCCTGCCGCGCTCGTCCCCCTCTTAAAGGAGGCACTGGCCGGGCTCATCCCGCAGTACGCTAAGGTCAATCCGCACACCATCCGTGTTGTTGCCGCATCTCCGTGGTTCGGTGCGACACTCCGCACCCTTTCATCAAAGTCTGAAAAATCGACGCGCATTACCCGACACTCTGTTGAGCGCGTCGTCGGCGACTACCGGAAGACTGAACCCGGCGCCCGTTTCCGGCCCTTACCACCACCGGCGAGAAAACCCCCCGCCACTACACCCATCTCGAAGGGGT
>OBEQ011174927.1_pt1 | contig 15687 bp, 13 predicted proteins | sample 1670901 | NCBI WGS metagenome assembly OBEQ01 (sample SAMEA104232315, study PRJEB22302) | groundwater metagenome | biome: forest; feature: aquifer; material: groundwater | place: USA | collected 2011-08-07 | depth 5.4 m | reverse complement strand
CCCCACCGCCCCCCCCCCCCCCCCTCCTCCCACCCCCCCCTGCCGATAGAAACCGTATAACTGATACACGGCGGCGGCAAACATCGTCGGGACGGCCAAAAAGAAGGAAAATTCGGCGGCCGCCTTGCGCGTCAGATTTTGAGTGAGCCCGCCGATGATCGTCGCCGCGGAGCGAGACACGCCGGGGACCATCGCCAGGGTCTGAAAACAACCGACCCGGAAGGCCGTTCGATAAGAAACTTCCTCTCCTTTTTCTTTGTCTTTTTGAACCCCAAAAACTCTCAAAATCCAATCGTCGATGAAGAGAAGAATCACCCCGCCGACCAGCAGGGCAACCGCAACGACGAGGACGTTTTCGAGAAAAAGTTCGATCCGGTGATGAAATAATTTTCCGACGACCGCCGCCGGCAGAAAGGCGATCAGGAGTTTTAGGTAAAAGCCTGCCGATTGAAAAAACCGTCTCCTATAAATGACGACGACCGAGAGAATCGCCCCGAACTGGATGCAGATCATGAATAATTTCGTCAACTCCTGATGGGAAATCCCCAGGACGGAAGAGGCGATGATCAGGTGTCCCGTGGAAGAGACGGGCAAAAATTCGGAAAGTCCCTCAATGACGGCCAAGACCACCGCTTGCCAAATCAACATGGGTCAAGGTTGAACCATAAAAGAGATCCAAACCTCCAGCGAATTTTTATAAAGAGGAAACGGGGTGGCCCGTCGAACGGTCGCCAGCGCCTCGTCATCCAAGAGGGGATGATGAGAAGATTGTTTGAGAGAAATCTCAAAGGGCCGTCCCGACGGATCGATCTGAAAATGGACGAGCGCCTTTCCCTCCATCTTCATTTTTTGTGCGAGGAGCGGATAACGTTTGGCGCGCTCGATACGGGCGCGAATTTCGGCGAGAATCGGATCACTCCCCTCGAGCCCCGAACCGGACCCGGCCCCAAGACCGACTCCGGTTCCTTTTCCTGAGCCGATCCCGGAACCCAAAGGCCCCGGCAGTCGATTGCCCGGATGCGGGACCTGATCGGAAGCACCCAAAGCAAAAAGAGTGACGCTCCCCCCCCCCCCGCCGCCGTAACCGCCGCCGGCCAGAGGAGCGGAGATCGTTGAGATCATCCAACCCAGTGGGCCTAGATGGAACAGAATCGAAAGGCCGAGAGAAAGGAAAAGCCTTTTATTGTGTCCCCGGATGAGTCGCCGAAGTTTTTTCAACATTGAGTGCCAAACGGGTGAGGCCCGCCGCGCGAAGGAGATCCATGAGTTCCACAACCGTTCCATGAGGAGTCTCCCGGTCGGCGCTGATGACCGCCGTCTTTTGGGAAGCGGCATCCCCCATCTCCCGGAGACGCTGTTGGAGGATCTGCGGGTTGGTACGTCGGCCGTCCCAAAAAACGTCTCCCGTCTTGGTCACGACCAAATTGATGACGGAGGACGGCTCGCTGGATCCCGTCTGCTCTCCCGTCGAGGCCTTGGCCAGCTTGACCTTGATGCTCGTCTGATAAATCACCGGAGCGGTGATGAGAAAAATAATCAGCAGCACGAGAACCACATCCACCAACGGAGTCACGTTGATGTTGGAGAGGACCTCGTCGTCCGAAGAATTTAAATTTCCTGCCATGGAATTTAAGTCAATAACTGACCGATGAGAAAGCTCTTGAGCGCCTCCGCCGACGTGACCGCCGATTTAATTCGGCGTTGGAAAAAATTAAAGGCGACGATGGAAGGGATCGCCACGAGAATACCGATCGCCGTCGCGATCAGGGCCTCCGCCACACCGGCCGTTACGCCGGGAACGCCGGTCGCCGACTGTTCGGAAAGACTCTGAAACGCCTTGATAATGCCGAGCACAGTGCCAAAAAGACCGACAAAGGGGGCGTTGCTCCCCGTCGTCGCAAGAAAAACCAGATTGCGATCCCATTGGAGTTTCGCCCTCAGAATCGCGTCTTGGGCCAGCTGTTCCAAAACGATTGCGGTCGGATGCAGGTCGGTCTTGATCGAATAAGCGACCATCGCCAAGACAAGTTCGGAATCCATATCGACAAAATCCCCGCCATCCCTTTGAACCCTTTCTTCGGCATCCGTCTTCACCTTTTCCCACCGACCAGCCTCGGCGGCCTTCCGCACCTTTGTGCGAAACTCACCCAGCCCCTTGGAAGCCTTCCCGTAAAACCAGGTCCTTTCCAGAATAAGACCGATCGAGGTGATTGAGAGGGCCAAGAGGAGATACAAAACCCACTCCGCACCCCCGAGAACCCTGCCGAGAAGAAATTGTGAAAACACGAGTTTCTCGTTATCCGAGACCTCTCATTTTTGAAAGAGGTTTTTATCTTTCTATGAACCGCCCCGATACCGGTCCAGATCGCATAGGCGGTCCCGATCGGAATATTCCCTCGGAGAGTTTGAGAAAAGTGGTGAAGGTAATTTCAAACAATCCCGCAAAAAGAAGAAAAGTCCAAGCCATGCCCCTTGTATACAAAGACTTAGGCGAAAATGAAGGGTTATCTCTAAATATTCTGGGCGCCGGGATCGTTAATTCATTGCTTCTTTATTAACGATATTGTATATATTCGTTAATAACGATTTCTCTTATTATTAGCTTCATTGGATGGATGCAATGGCTAAACTTAAAGTTCATGGGAAAAAGGTCAAGGTTCGGGAGGGCTATCAGGCTTATTTGCCTGATCCGCTTCCTCCGTCGATAGAATGGAACGAACGACTGGCAAGACACCTCTCTGACGCAGACCGCTTGATCGGCCAGCTGGCCACTATCGGAGCGAATTTACCCAATCCCCATTTGTTGATTCGTCCCTTTGTGCGACGTGAAGCGGTATTATCGAGTCGTATTGAAGGAACACAAACATCCCTGGCGGAGCTGTTTGCCAATGAAGCCGGGGCGGAACCTAAGCAGGATCGATCCGATCTCAAGGAAGTGGAAAATTACGTCCGCGCCTTGGAGTATGGAATCAAACGCCTCAAAACTCTCCCTCTTTCTCTGCGCCTGATTTGCGAGATTCACGAACATCTCATGAAGGGCGTCCGCGGAGATTTTGCAACCCCCGGAGAATTCAGAAGATCCCAAAACTGGATTGGTGTGGCCGGATGCACCTTGCAAAATGCAACCTACGTGCCGCCTCCTCCGTATCTGCTGATGGATTGCTTGGGGGATTTGGAAAAATTTTTTCATGAATCCAAACTGCCCCCTCTTGTGACGATAGCCCTGATCCATTCGCAGTTTGAGGCAATCCATCCGTTTCTGGATGGGAACGGCCGTGTGGGTCGCTTGCTCATCATTCTCTATCTTGTAGAACGCGGACTCCTCCCATCGCCGATCCTGTATCTCAGCGCCTTTTTTGAGGCGACAAGAAGCGAATACTATGCCCGCCTTCAGGCGGTGACCGAGAGCGGAGACTGGGCTCATTGGGTCGAATATTTCTTAAATGGCGTCGCCCGGCAGGCGGAAGACGCATTGGCAAGAATTCGGCGCTTACAAGAGAGCGTTGCCAAATGGAAAAAATCCTTCTCGGCAAAGACCGACGGGAGCTGTCTGCTCTTAATCGATGAGTGCATGGTGAACCCCTTTATGACCGTGGGGGGAATCGCTAAAAAACAAAAAATTGCTTTCCCCACCGCCCAGCGCGCAGTGGATAAATTGGAAAAAGCCGGCATTCTCGTCCAAACCAGCGATGCAAAACGCAATCGGCTCTATTGCGCTCAACATCTTCTAGATATTCTGGATGAGCCGGCGAAGATATGAAAGACGACGGTTAAATTGATGCCCCACTGGCTCCTCAAAAGTGAACCGACCACTTACTCTGTCGACGATCTCAAGCGGGATGGGAAAACTTGTTGGGAAGGGGTACGGAACTATCAGGCTCGGAATTTTATGCGAGATCAGATGAAGGTCGGCGATCTCGCTCTCTTTTATCACTCCAATGCCGAGCCGCCGGGGGTCGCGGGAATTGGGAAAAAGGTAGCCCTCGTGCTCTACGACTCCATCATCATCGGAGGCGGAGCGGCGGGGTTGATGACCGCAATTTCGGCGGCTCGGCGGGGAAAGTCGGCGCTGATTTTGGAAATCAACAAAGCGCCCGGGATGAAGATCCTCATCTCAGGGGGCGGGCGATGTAATTTTACCAATCTCAAGATCACCGCCGACGACTACGTCTCCGAAAATCCCCACTTCTGCAAATCGGCCTTCGGGCAATTTACGCAAGACGACTTCATCCGTCTCGTCGAAGAGGCCGGCATTCCTTATTATGAAAAGACGCTAGGCCAACTCTTTTGCCGAGGCTCGTCGAAGGAGATCGTGCGGTTGTTGATCGATCGGCTGGGCCCCAACACCACCTTAAAGACCGGCACGCAGATCCAATCGGTGCAGAAAGAGCAGGATCAATTTACCATCCGGACCGCCGATGAAAATTTCGAAGGCAAGAGCCTGGTGATCGCCACCGGCGGGCTTTCTTTTCCAAAATTAGGAGCGACCGACTTGGGCTATACGCTGGCTAAACAGTTCGGCCATACGATCACGCCTCTCGCCCCCGCACTTGATGGTTTTATTTTTTCGCACGCCCAGAGAAAAATCTTCTCCGATCTCTCCGGTATCTCGCTCGAAGTGAAGCTCACGGTCGGCCAGCACTCGTTTACCGAAAATATTTTGTTCACCCATGTGGGCCTCAGCGGCCCCGGCGCATTAAAAGGGTCTCTTTTTTGGGAGAAAAACGATCCGATTGAGATCGATTTTCTGCCACACTTGGCCGACTTTTCAGGTTGGCTAGAAGAGCAGCGTACCGCGCATCCAAGAAAACTCATGAGCTCAACCTTGGCCACGCTGGTCGTGGCGCGATTTGCCGAAACCCTCTTGCAGATCGCCGACATCCCGGACATCCACGTCACTCATTTAAAAAAAGAGCAGATGCAGGCGTTGAAAGCGAAGCTTAAGCATTTTATCTGCGTCCCGGTTTCCACCGTCGGCTATGACAAGGCCGAGGTTACACGCGGCGGGGTCGATACCAAAGACCTTTCATCGAAAACGATGGAATCAAAATTAGTCCCGGGACTTTTCTTCGTGGGAGAGGTCGTCGACGTCACCGGGCTTTTAGGCGGATACAACTTCCAATGGGCCTGGTCGTCAGGCTGGGTCGCCGGGCAAAACGTCTAGTCACCGACACTGTTCGCACTTCCATCGAACAAGCCAGCGCGCGAGCCGAAAACGGCGGAGTGTCATCTCGTGCTTCCCGCATTTCCGGCAAGTAATGATCCTTTCGGGCCTCGGAACTAAATCGATCTTGGCCCGACTTCGACCATCACAACCAAGCTCGACCGCCTTCGCCTTCCACCGCGGGCCGTGATTCGCCTTCTTCCCGACCAACGCGTGCGCGATTTCGTGGAGAACGGTCTCTCGGATTACTTCTTCCGGATGTCGGGCGATATATTTCGAAAGGGAGATCGTCTTGTGAGTGTAGTGGCAAGAACCAAGCCGCGACCGGGCGTTGTCGAATCGAAATCGCCAGTCCAGAAGACCATGTTGATTCATCAAACTCCGGGCTATTGTCTCGATGCGCTCATCCATGAAGGAGTTGCCACCCAGTCGGCCGATGGCCGAAGGAGAAGAGTTCGGGATGAAAAATTTCCGCTAGAATTTCCAATGATTCAACAAGTCGCGGGCCGGGACGATTGAAATATTGATTACCGTCCAGGAGATAGATCTTTCCATTCTCGACCGCCTTGAGAGTGGACCAGCCGGGTTGGCGCATAAGCACGGGCATTTCCTGCCGGCTTCGTTCGATATCGAAACCGCACGGGAGAATGAGAAGAATATCGGGATCTTTTCGCACAAGGTCTTCCCAAGTCATCCAGGGAGAATGTTTTCCCGCTTCGCCGAAAAGATTCACCCCGCCCGCCATTTTGACCAACTCCGGCATCCAGTTGCCCGCCGCCATGAGCGGGTCGATCCATTCGATACAGGCAACCGTCGGCCGCGTTGCGGCTCTTTTCGCCTTTTGTTCAATCGCCGCCATTCTTTGTTTCAGTTGTCCAATCAACGCCTCAGCCCGCTCAGGCGCATTCAAAGCCTCGGCGACCTGGCGAATCCCCTCCCAAAGATCGACCAGGGCATTCGGACGAAGTGAGACAATGCGCGGACGCGAAGAGATCATCTCGCACGCCGCCTGTTCCACATCTTTGAGGCTGACCGCGCAGACCTCGCAATGATCCTGCGTAATAATGACATCCGGCTTCAACCGGTCGAGGGTCTTGGCCTCCACGCGATAAACCGAAAGCCCTTCCTGCAACACAGCCTTCACCCGTTGGTCGATCTCGTAGCTCGTCCCGTCGGTCCCGAACTTCACCTCCGTGCAAATCGGAAGGTCTTTGACCGAAAGAGGAAAATCGCACTCGTGCGAACGACCGACGAGCTCTTTTCGAAATCCAAGCGCGCAGACGATCTCGGTCGCGCTCGCGATGAGGGAAATGATTCGAGCCATTTTAAAAACCCTCTATCTTAAAACGGTCCGGCTTTTGAAAGGATTCTTTAAAGTCCTGCCTCTTCCCAGATTTCATGCGCCTCGAAATAGAGGCCCCGGTTGAAAAAATGGACGCCTTGGTGGATGAGGGGGAGCATGGGTTTAGTCTTTAACGTGGATTCTGCCAAAAGGCAAAAAGGGCCCCGCCTCAGGCGGGGCGGAAACGCCTCTGGGTCGTATTTGGCCCGAAATGGGGCTTATTTGGGTCTTATTTGAGGTGCAATGGGGCGGATTGAGGCGCTCTTGCGCCCCACCTTTTCGGCGTGGGGCGCAAACGGGGCGCATCTGAGTCGCAATGGGTTATTGGGGAGGGAGAATATAGTAGGTGTCTTTGTATTTTCCGACCTGCTGAACCTGTTTCTTCTTCTCCATTTTCTTGGTATCACGAAAATGGTTGATTTGGGATCGAGCGGCAAGCAAGCTGACGTGCTGGGTACAATTGCGGTTATGTATCGTGTCCCCGGAATTAAGATCCGCCGACAAAAATGCATCAATGCTATGATTAAAGAGCCCCGGGACAGGAATGATGTTTAATCTCAACTGGAGATCCAAGATCTCTTCGATGGGGACCGGCACCGTTCGGCTAGGATGATACTTCCGCAAGAAGGCTTCGGCAGCCGCTTCAATTTCAGGGGGAGGTAGGAACTTGGTCATGAAAAATATCTCAGGCCTGCTTGATTAGTTCGATGATCTCATCCAGCTTTTCGTCGGTCAGTTCCTTATTGTCGAGGGTTCTAAAAAGGAGGGGGAGCCTCTCCATAAGGTTTTCATTATTCAGCTTCATCATGTCCATGTTGCGGCTTGAAACGGCCGCCAGGTCAAAGAACTGAATCCATTCGTCGGAGCCTTTCTTGAATCCAAGCGCCTGTGCATACTCCTCGATCTTCTCCTCAGACTGAGGAGCGGTGAAAACTCCACGCTCCAGTTTTGAGATGTTGCCTGGATCAAAGCCGTTCTTCTGACAAAATTGACGGAGTGTGAGCCCAAGAGCGATTCTCTTGTCTTTGAAAAATTCGGCGAAGTTTTTGTTCGAGCCCATGGTTTATCACCCCCCATGTTGTTATAATATTACAACGCGTAGTAATTTGTCAACAACAGTCTTCTGTCCTGGTTGATTGTGATGTCGATGAGCAACAAAGAGGGGTCAGGTCTTGCGTTGATGTAAGTGATGTTTTATTGCAAGGCCTAACGGTCTCCTTGGCGGCGCAAAGACTGGCAGTTCTTATCACCCGAAGCCTCGCCTCGCGGTTATCAGGGGTGGGGTTAAAGGATGATCAGCAATTGCCTTTGAGCCCAAGACCCCGGTCTGGTTTCTCCCTCTAGGTAGACATGCATGAACGCATACGTTATGGGAAATTATCATGTTTGAACAAGCCTTCAAAAATATCGACGATGTTCTCTGGAAAGATGCCGGTTGTACCAGCGAGCTGGATTACACCGAGCAGACCTCTTGGTTGCTCTTCCTGAAATACCTCGATGCGCTGGAGCACGACAAGGCCACCGAAGCCGCCCTCGACGGCAAGAAATACACCCACATCCTCGATAAACCCTACCTCTGGGAATCTTGGGCCGCCCCCAAAGGCAAGGACGGCAAGATTGATCACAACACCGCCCAGACCGGCGACGACCTCCTCGCCTTCGTCAACCAGAAACTCTTCCCCTACCTGCACGGCTTTAAGGCCAAAGCGACGGGTCCAAATACCATTGAATACAAGATCGGCGAGATCTTCGTGGAAATTAAGAACCGCATCCAGAGCGGTTACAACCTGCGCGAGATCATCGACCATATCGACGAGCTGCGCTTCCGCTCCCAGACTGAAAAACACGAGCTGAGTCACCTCTATGAAGCCAAGATAAAGAACATGGGCAACGCCGGACGCAACGGCGGCGAGTATTACACCCCGCGCCCGCTCATCCGCGCCATCGTCCAGGTCGTGAATCCAAAAATTGGCGAACGTATCTACGACGGCGCAGTTGGTTCAGCGGGCTTCTTGTGCGAGGCTTTCGAATTTCTAAAATCCGGAAAGAACCTCACCACCAAAGACCTTACCACTCTTCAGACGCGCACTTTTTACGGTAAGGAAAAGAAGTCGCTCGCCTATGTCATCGCGATCATGAACATGATTCTGCACGGTATCGAGGCGCCCAACATCATCCACACCAACACGCTCACCGAAAATCTTGCCGATATTCAGGAAAAGGACCGTTACGACGTGGTGCTGGCCAATCCCCCTTTTGGCGGCAAGGAGCGCAAGGAGGTTCAACAGAATTTTCCTATTCGCACGGGAGAGACCGCCTTCCTATTCCTCCAGCACTTCATCAAAATCATCAAGGCCGGCGGACGCGGGGGCGTGGTCATCAAGAATACCTTTCTCTCCAACACGGACAACGCTTCGGTGAGCCTGCGGAAGCTTCTGCTGGAAAGTTGCAACCTCCACACCGTGCTTGATTGCCCTGGTGGGACTTTTCAGGGGGCAGGTGTAAAGACGGTGGTTCTCTTCTTCGAGAAGGGCAGTAAGACGCACAAAATCTGGTTCTACCAACTCGATCCCGGTCGTAACCTCGGCAAGACCAATCCGTTGAACGACGCCGACCTCGCAGAGTTTGTGAAGTTACAAAAGACCTTCGCCGATTCCCCCAAGTCCTGGAGCGTGGACGCCAAGGACATTGACCCAACGACCTTCGACCTTTCCGTGAAGAACCCTAACGGTGGCGAAGAAATCGCTCACCGCAGTCCAGAGGTAATCATGGACGAAATCGCCGCGCTGGATGCGGAGAGTGCGGAGGTTCTGGGAAATATTAGGAGACTGCTATGACTACACCTATGAAAATTATCCCCGCCATCTTCGAGGAACGCGAAATCCGCCGTCTCTACGATGAGAAGACCGAAACTTGGTTTTTCTCCGTTGTGGACATCGTCCAAGTCCTCACCCAGCAGCCCGATTATCAGACGGCCAGAAAGTATTGGAACAAGCTGAAAGAGCGACTCAGCAAAGAAGGCAGCCAGTCGGTGACAAATTGTCACCGACTGAAATTGCCCGCCGCCGACGGCAAAAGCTACCTTACCGACGTCGCCAATGCCGAGACTCTGCTGCGCCTCGTTCAGAGCGTTCCCAGCCCCAAAGCCGAACCGATCAAACTATGGCTCGCCAAAGTCGGTAACGAGCGGATGCAGGAGATGTCCGACCCAGCCCGCGCCCTCGATCGCGCCCGCGCCACCTGGCAAAAACATGGCCGCAGCGATAAATGGATTCAGCAACGCATGACCGGGCAAGAAACCCGTAACAAACTCACTGACTACTGGGCCACGCACGACATCAAGAAAGGCGACGAATACGCCATCCTCACCAATATCATCCATCAGGAGTGGTCCGACGTCAGCGTGAAGGCCCACAAAGATTTGAAAGGTCTCAAGACCCAGAACCTCCGCGACCACATGAGTGAGACCGAACTCATCTTCACTGCCCTCGCCGAACTTTCCACTCGCCAGATTGCCGAGACCACCGCCGCCACCGGCATGCCCGAAAACCAGACCGCTGCGAAGACCGGTGGCAAGATTGCCAAACGAGCTCGCTTGGAACTCGAAGCCAAGACCGGCAAGCGAGTTGTGACTGGTGAAAATTATTTACCCCCGGGCGGCGCTAAACGACTCAAAGGCGCAAACGATGAATGAAACCGCCGCTATCGAGAAACCCCGCACGAGACGTCGAGAAAGCGGAGGTGCTGCTATGAAGAAGGGGTGGCCAGTTACAAGGCTAGGCGACTTGACCGATTTGGTGACGAAAGGAACAACACCAACGTCAATAGGTCACGCATTTGTCGAAGAAGGTATCAACTTCGTGAAAGTTGAATCAATTACCACGACCGGTCAGTTCATCGAAGAAAAGTTCGCGCATATCACACCAGCTTGCCATGCGGTCTTGGGGCGCTCCCAACTGAAAGCTGGCGACATTCTGTTTTCCATCGCTGGCGCTCTTGGACGAACGGGTTTTGTGACGGACGACATTCTTCCCGCGAACACGAATCAGGCTCTGGCAATTATCCGACTGAAGCGCGATGTCGGCTTGTCACCGAAGTTCGTATTGAAGGCACTGGAAACGGGCGTCGTATTAGAACAAATCGAGGAGTTCAAAGGCGGCGTCGCTCAACAGAATCTTTCTTTGGCGCAAGTTCGAGATTTCCGAATTGCACTCCCCCCGCTCCCCGAACAGCAGCGGATCGTCGGCATCCTCGACGAAGCGTTTGAGGGCATCGCTACCGCCAAAGCCAACGCCGAAAAGAACCTCCAAAACGCCCGCGCCCTCTTTGAGAGTCATCTTCAATCCGTTTTCACCCAACGCGGGAAGGGATGGGTGGAGAACAATCTGAAATCGATCACAACAAAAATTGGCAGCGGGGCGACTCCTCGCGGTGGTGAAGAATCCTACAAGCAGGAAGGCATTTCGCTGATCCGCAGTTTGAACGTTCACGATCTCGGTTTCAGGTATCGCAAGCTCGCTTTTCTCGACGATGACCAAGCCGATGAGTTGTCTAACGTCGAGGTACAGTGCCGCGATGTGCTGCTGAACATCACGGGGGCGTCAGTGGCTCGGTGCTGCATCGTTCCAGAGGATGTACTACCCGCTCGGGTGAATCAGCACGTGTCGATCATTCGACCCACTGTCGACAAGTTAGATGCGGACTTCCTGCACTACCTCCTGATTTCAAAACCGTACAAAGATCAACTGTTGCAGACGGGCGCTGAAGGTGGTTCAACGAGACAGGCGATCACCAAGGCACAGATTCAAGACTTCTCCGTCGAATACCCCACAACCCTGGAGGAGCAGAAATCCATCGTTGCAAAACTGGACGCTATACTTGCCGAAACCCAACGCCTCGCCCGTCTCTACGAGCGCAAGCTCGCCGCGCTGGAAGCGTTGAAGAAGTCGCTGCTGCACCAAGCATTCACGGGAGAACTTTAGGAGAACAACGATGAGCAAAGACGACCACAAAATCGACGCCGATGACCGTAATGTTTTCGATGTGCTGAACGAACGGAAATATACGGTCGATTTCTTCCAACGCGAATACAGTTGGGAAAAGAAGCATATTGAGCAGCTCGTCACCGACCTGACTTCAACTTTTCTCGACGTTTATACTGAGGGTGATCCTCGTGCATCCGTAGAGAATTACAGTAATTACTACCTTGGGCCATTTGTCGTCAGTAGCAAGGACGGCATGAAGAGTATCATCGACGGTCAGCAACGTCTGACCTCGCTGACGCTGTTCCTTATTTTTCTCAACAACCTGCAAAAGCAACTCGGAGGAAAAGAATCTATCGAGCCGTTGGTATTTTCTGAGAAATACGGCCAGAAGTCCTTCAATATTCAGGTGGAAGAGCGGAAGGCTTGTCTGGAGCAGCTATTTCACGAAGGCCGCTATGAAGTCCAAACTGACGACGACGAATCAACCCTCAACATGGCGGAGCGTTACACTGACATTGAAAAAGCCTTCCCCGAAGAGATCAAAGGCGCGGCCTTTCCCTACTTTCTCGATTGGCTGAAATACAATGTCATCCTTGTAGAGATCACGGCCTACTCGGACGATAATGCCTACACGATCTTCGAGTCGATGAATGACCGAGGGCTTAATCTGACTTCCACCGAGATGCTAAAGGGCTACATCCTATCCCGGTTTGACGACCCGAAAGATCGGGAGAAGGCAAACAGCTTCTGGAAGGAATCGATCCAGAGTCTTCGCCGCCGCAGCAAAGATGAAGACCAGCAATTCTTTCAAGCGTGGCTGAGGAGCCAATATGCCGACACAATCCGCCAAAGCAAGGCGGGCTCCTCGAACGAAGACTTCGAGAAGATCGGGACGCGCTTTCACAGTTGGTTCCGAGACAACCTCGCGAAAATGGGACTCAAGGCGGATTCGCCGGGAGAGTTCCGAAAACTGTTGCATGAGGAGGTGAAGTATTACCTCCGGGTTTATCTCGACATTCTCGATGCACAGCAGGAGGAGAAGCCGGGCTGGGAACATGTCTTCTACATCAATCAATGGGGAATTGCTCCGTCCCTCGGCTTCCCGTTGATGCTGGCCCCTTTGAAATCGACGGATTCACCAGATGTGACACGCCAGAAGATCAACGAGGTGGCCCGCTACATAGAAGCCTTCTCTGTCCGACGCTCAATCAACTTCCGAAAGTTCGGCGCAAGTTCAATCCGCTACACGATGTATACGTTGGTCAAAGAACTTCGGGGCAAGGATCTTGATTCCTTGCGGACGTTGTTGCAGGGTAAGCTCAACGAGATGGAGGAGGTATGGGACGGCCTCGCCCAGTTCAGGCTGCACGGGATGAACCGCTATTTTGTGAAGTTTCTTCTGTCCCGAATTACCGCATTCATTGAACAGCAATCTGGTGCTTCGACAAACTTTTCGACATATTTTGTCAGTCCCGGTACAAAGCCGTATGAGGTCGAACACATCTGGGCGGACAAATTTGACGAACACCGGGACGAGTTCGAGCAGCAGCATGAGTTCGACAACTACCGCAATCGGATCGGCGACTTGGTGCTACTGCCACAAGGTACGAACCAGTCCTATGGGGCCAAGTCCTACGCCGAGAAAGTCGAGCACTACCTGAAGGAAAATCTTTTGGTGAAGTCCCTGCACCCGAAGTCCTATGAGAACAATCCCAACTTTGTCGGAATGGCTCGGACTCTGGGGCTTAAATTCAAAGCACATAAGTCGTTCACCAAGACAGACATTGATGAACGGCAGGCTCTGATTCAGAGCACCTGTGAGGTGATATGGAGTGGGGACAGAAAATCCTGAAAACAATGAACGAATCCGAAACCAGAGCCGAGCATATTGATCCTGCTCTCAAGGCGGCTGGCTGGGGCGTTGTCGAGGGAAGCAAGGTTCGACGAGAGTATCCGATCACGCTTGGTCGTCTCGAAGGTCATGGGCGTCGTGGAAAACCTCTCATTGCCGATTATGTCTTGGAGTATCGCAATACCAAGCTCGCCGTCATCGAAGCCAAGGCATGGGACGAAGAGCTTACGGAAGGAGTGGCGCAGGCAAAGAATTACGCAGGAAAGCTGGCTGTCCGTTACACTTATTCCACCAATGGGAAAGGCATCTACGGCATCGACATGACTGAGGGTACGGAAGGTGAGGTGTCTCACTATCCCAGCCCAGACGAACTTTGGAATCTGACCTTTACTGAAGCAAACGACTGGCACGACCGCTTCTCCGCCGTCCCCTTCGAGGACAAAGGCGGCTCACATCCGAGCCGCTACTATCAGGACATCGCTATCGAGAGGGTGCTAGAAGCTATCACCGCAGGAAAGGATCGCATCCTGCTGACACTTGCGACTGGTACGGGTAAGACTTTCATCGCATTTCAGATTGCCTGGAAGCTCTTTCATAGTCGTTGGAATCTGGGCCGCACACCATCGCGCCGCCCGCGTATCTTGTTTTTGGCCGATCGGAACATCCTCGCCAATCAGGCCTATAACTCCTTTTCCTCCTTCCCCGAGGACGCACTGGTACGGATCGACCCGGACGACATCCGCAAAAAGGGCAAAGTGCCCAAGAACGGCAGCCTGTTTTTCACCATTTTTCAAACCTTCATGAGCGGCCCACCCAAGGACGGTAAGCCGTCGCCGTATTTCGGTGAGTATCCACCGGACTTTTTCGATTTTATTGTTATCGACGAGTGTCACCGTGGTGGTGCGAACGATGAAAGCAACTGGCGCAGTATTCTGGATTACTTCGCCCCCGCGGTACAGATGGGCATGACCGCCACGCCCAAGCGCAAGGATAACATCGACACCTACGCCTACTTCGGCGAGCCAGTCTTCATTTACTCGCTCAAGGAAGGCATCAACGACGGCTTCCTCACGCCGTTCAAGGTGAAGCAGATTTCAACGACGCTCGACGAGTATGTTTATACGCCCGACGACCAGTTGATCGAGGGCGAGGTCGAAACCGGCAAGCGTTATACGGAAACTGATTTCAATAAGATCATCGAAATTAGGGAACGTGAAGCCCACCGGGTGGCTTTGTTTATGAGCCTGATTCACCAGAACGAGAAGACACTGGTATTCTGCGCCACGCAAGCTCATGCACTGGCCGTGCGTGACCTTATCAATCAGATAAGTAGCAGCCACGACCCTAACTATTGCCATCGGGTTACCGCCGCCGATACTACGCTCGGCGAGCAGTATCTGCGCGAATTTCAGGACAATGAGAAAACCATCCCGACAATCCTGACCACGTCGCAAAAACTTGCCACCGGCGTGGACGCGCGCAACATTCGTAACATCGTCCTGATGCGCCCGATTAATTCGATGATCGAGTTCAAGCAAATCATCGGACGCGGCACACGGCTTTATGACGGGAAGGACTATTTCACGATCTACGACTTTGTGAAGGCCCATCATCACTTCAGCGATCCGGAATGGGATGGTGAACCGATTGAACCTGAACCAAAGGAACCGAGGCCTGACCCACAGCCGCCCGAACCACCTTTTCCCCCGAATCCAGACCCCGAACCCGGTCCGCGTCGTCAAAGAATCAAGGTAAAACTCGCCGACGGTAAAGCCCGTACCATCCAGCACATGATGGCAACTACATTCTGGCACCCGGACGGCACCCCGATGTCCGCACAGCAGTTCATGGAACTTCTTTTCGGAAAATTACCCGAGTTCTTCAAGAATGAGGACGAATTGCGCGCCTTGTGGAGTGTTCCGGACACGCGCACAAAACTTTTGCAAGGACTCGCCGAAAAAGGCTTCGGTCATGATCAACTGACCGAGATGCAAAAGATCATCGACGCCGAGAAAAGCGACCTATTCGACGTGCTGGCGCACGTGGCCTACGCCATGCCACCGCTTACCAGGAGGGAAAGGGCGGAGAATGCCAAAATCATCATCAGTACCCATTTTAATAGCAAACAGCAGGTCTTTCTCGACTTCGTACTCTCGCACTATGTGAAAGTGGGTGTGGAGGAACTCGATCAACAAAAGCTAACCTGACCATCCCCCCAAAAACAAACCCAATTGAAAGCTCAAGAATCCCGGTGTAGCCAAAAGCCCGGGAGGCTTGAGATGAGAACATCAAGATTTACAGAGGAGCAGATTATTGGTGCGTTGAAAGAGACGGAGGGAGGAGT
>OBEQ010719386.1_pt1 | contig 15688 bp, 20 predicted proteins | sample 1670901 | NCBI WGS metagenome assembly OBEQ01 (sample SAMEA104232315, study PRJEB22302) | groundwater metagenome | biome: forest; feature: aquifer; material: groundwater | place: USA | collected 2011-08-07 | depth 5.4 m | reverse complement strand
CTGCACCACTAATTTATGAAGAATGATGAGGAGCTTACGAATATCGTCAAAATGCAAACCTGTCGTAGGCTCATCCAAAATATAAAACGTATGCCTGCTTTGATACGATAAAAGTTCTTTCGCTAATTTAATCCGCTGGGCTTCGCCGCCTGAAAGGGTGGGGGCTGTTTGACCCAACTGTATATAATCTAAGCCAATTTCATTGAGCACCCCTAATCGCTTGCGTAGTGAAGGAATATTCTCAAAAAAGGGAAGCGCTTGATGCGCCGTGAGTGAGAGTACTTGTGCGATATCCTTGCCTTTATATTGCACCTCCAAAACCTCCCGCTTAAATCGCCGCCCTTTACATACTTCGCAATTAACATAGACGTCGGGCAGAAACTGCATTTGAACTAAAATCTCTCCTTGCCCCATACATCGCTCACACCTTCCGCTTTTCGCATTGAAACTAAAACGACCTGCTTTCCATCCGCGTGCGCGCGCTTCGTTTGTGCGCGCAAAAAGACCTCGAATATCATCAAAAAGTTTCGTATACGTCGCCACCGTGGAGCGCGGCGTTCGCCCTATGGGACTTTGGTCAACCGAGGCTACTCTATCAATATATTCAAGCCCCTGGACGCTCTCATATATTCCCGGGGTCACCCGCGCGCGATTTATTTCTTTTTCCAATATTCTTGCCAACACATCATAAATGAGAGAGCTTTTACCAGAACCTGAAACACCAGTAACGCAAATCAATTTGCCCAGAGGGAAAGAAACATCTATATTCTTTAGATTATGCTCCTTTACTCCCTTTAAGGTAAGATAATACTGCGTTGTTGTTTGAGCATTTTGCCACGATTGCGAAGAAAGATGGGAAGTCAATTTCCCTGATAGATACTTGCCGGTCAATGTGTCTGATTTTTTTATTTCTTTGAGTGTTCCTTGAAACGTAATCATTCCGCCCTTTTCTCCCCCTCCAGGGCCCATATCAACAATCCAATCCGCCATTTCAATCGCTTCTTTATCGTGCTCGACTAATATAAGCGTATTGCCCAAGTCGCGCAGTTCTTTGAGGGTTTTTAAGAGTCGAATGTGATCGCGCCGATGAAGGCCAATGGAGGGCTCATCTAAAATATAAAGCACGCCCGAAAGCCGCGAGCCAAGTTGCGTGGCAAGCTGAATCCGCTGTGCTTCGCCGCCCGAGAGCGTGCGAGCCTCGCGCGAAAGGGTGAGATACAAAAGCCCCACTTGAATTAAAAAAGTAAGCCGCGCAGTAATTTCCTTCAAAATAGGAGTAACAATTTTGGGCTGGAGATTATAATGAGCGACGTGGGCATGAATCTCAGTAAAAAATAAAAGATTGCGCTCAATAGAATAATCGGTAACATCAAGAATTGTTTTGCCCAAAAATCTTACCGCCAAAAATTCCGGCTTTAAGCGGTTTCCTTTACAAGCAGAGCAAATTTGCCATGCAGTCCATCTTCCATCTTCTCCTTTATACCAATCACTGCGGACTTTTCCAAGCCCCGCGCACGTTTCGCACGCGCCAAAAGGCGAATTAAAAGAAAAACTCCGCGGCTCTAAGGGCGGTAAACTAATTCCGCAATACGGGCAAGAGTTTTGAGTGGAAAAAAATATCTCTTTTTGCGCGTCGGCTTGGAAAAACGAAACAACCATTTCTCCATTCCCGATTTTAAGCGCAGTTTCAACGGAATCATCAATACGTGAACGCTCGTTACGCGTTGAAGCTAACCTATCCACCACCACATCAATGCTATGAATATCATAACGCCCGAGCTTCAACTCTAGGGCATCGTCCATGCGATATGTATCGCCGTCCACGCGCGCGCGTAAAAACCCCTGATCCTTGATAGACTGGAGGATTTCTTTATGATTCCCCTTCTTCCCCTTTATCACTGAAGCTAAAAGCAATATATGTTCAACATCTTTTAAGTTAGCGATGCGGGAAACAATTTCGTCTTGTCCCTGCGCGCGCACTTCGCGATTACAGGAAGGGCAATGCATCACACCGGCTTTTGCAAATAAAAGTCGCAGATAATCATAAATCTCGGTTACCGTACCCACTGTGGAACGTGGATTGTGCGACATGCTCTTTTGATGAATAGCTATAGCAGGCGATAACCCCTCGATACTATCAACGTCCGGCTTATCAAATTGTCCGAGGAACTGGCGCGCATACGTAGACAAGCTCTGGATATATCGCCGTTGGCCCTCTGAAAAAAGCGTATCAAACGCTAACGAAGATTTACCGGAGCCAGAGACTCCGGTAAACACCACCAAACTATTTTTGGGGATATCAAGGCTCACATTCTTCAAATTATGAACCCGCGCACCCTTTATTTTAATGAAATCTTGTAACATAGAGCATGGAGCACAAATCAAAAACCATTTATCAATCAAGTTTTCGTAAAATCCCCCAAATCATTGCTCCAATTTCTTCAGCTAATGGTAAAATTTTTTGATATTCAACATCAGAAATATACCCTTCATCGAGAGAAAATTGCAGAAGATATTTTGATTCTTTCAATGAACCGTAGGAAATTTCTAAAAATTTTTGTATACTTTACTCCTCCTTCGAGCATAACCTTCTATGAAGTTTGATGCCACTGAAATTGAAGACCGTCTTAAAACTTCTTCGCGCGGAAACTTTTTACTCAATCTATAGATAGAATGAGCATAATCATTCATCTTTTTATGCAAAATATCATGAAAACTCTCTTTCTCTTGTTCTTCCTGGTTCATGCTCTATGCTCCATGTTTTATGTTTTGTGCTACGTCCATGGCTTCTGTCTTAAAATTCAAAAGCTCTTCAAGTATAATTTCCTCAAAATGCGGAATATGGTTATTGATAAATTCCCACCGAGCAGTATCGCTTGTTCCCTCTTTGAATACCGCAAAAAATTGTTCTCGCGTTTCTTTGGGCAATTCATTGGCAACGCGCGAAATCGCCTGCTCTAAAATATATTGCGTCGCTTTCTGAAGAAATTCCTTCTTTTGCGCTTCAGATAACTTCTCAAGTCCCAATTGCTCTAAAATATTTGTGTCCAATAATTCTTGTATGGTCATAAAAACAAATTCCAATTTTGTTTATTGATAATGATCGTTAACCTCAATAATTTCAATAACGCCTTTCGCTCTAAAAATAAACAAAGCCCGATATTTTTTATCAAGGCGGAAACTCCAGATACGCATCCTCTTTGGTTCAAGAAGTTCGCTATGCAGGCTTGGATGAAAAGGATTCTGCTCAAAAAGTCGTTTCTGCTTTTCAAACTTTTTCTCTAATCTCCGCTCCTCAATATATGCGGTAATATCGTCATGAAGGGCTAAAATTTTCATGCAGCAAAGTGAGAAGAACGTCTTAATCCCCTTTCCAAACTTCTAAGGAACTCCTCGCTATATCTTTTTGTTTTTCTAAACGCGCTAACGACCTCTTTGCTCTTTCTCGTCGGTGGAGGACTAAATATATCCTGCTCTATAACTTGCTTGAGATATTGATAGCGCAATCTTAATTCAAAAAGCTCCTCATATTCTTCTCGAGGAATCGTAACACTCATCTTTTGTTTTTTTTGCAATGTAACATCCATAATAATGAATTTCCAATAATGTTTCCCCTAAACGCTAAACCCTATACCCTGTCAACTACGCCTTGGCTTCTATATATCCTCCCCTTGTAAGCCCCTTAAACTGCCCGGGAACGCCCTTTAGATAGCTCTTTCCCATTCCTTTCCATTTCTCACCTTTCTTATTCAAATATACAGCCCCACCCGCAACCGCAAGCGCCAACGCTCCGCCAATCGTCGCGCCTTCCAACCCTTTAAGTCCTCCTCCGCTTGTCGTAGCAACTACCGTCGCGGCTTGGGCTTCTCGTGTTCGCTCTGCTTCCAATGCTATATCTTCCCTGCCTGCTGATTCAAAACAATTAAGAAACCACCGCTGAATGCGTGAGAGATGTTCTTCTCCCGGCCTTATTGATTCTCTTCTTTCTGCCATAAAAATTTATTAATGTAATGATTAAGACTCAAAAAATTGAAACGTAATCATTGCATTATATTATAAAATACTGGGACGGTCAATTTCGCATGTCTTGCACACGAGCTGACCGTCCCTTAAAAGCCACGACCTTGCTATGGCCCCGACTTCGGTGGCCATATTTGCCCTTCTAAATTAGCAAGGGCATCAAGATCACCCCGGCCACAGGCTTCCTCTAAGGAAACTCTGAGGCGATTTTTTTCTCCAACCACGGCAATGCTACCAGTGGCTGAAATTTGTTTTGTCAATGTTTTTAGTCCTCTCGAACAAAAACTTCTCACTTGGCGCGCTTGGGACTTAGCACCGGCATCAAGGGCTATATTGTCTGGCCCTTCCCAAAAATTAATAATCGGCCTTATGTTTGGCAAATGAACTGCCAACCAAAACGACCCAGGGATAGCCGCCATTCCAGCCCAAAGGATTGGAATAACTCCTACCGCAAAAGCAATTTTCTTAAACCACAGAGTCTTGCTCTTGTAGTACTCACTTGCAACCCACAAGAGCAGACCGCACCAGGCCCCGACACCAAGGACGATGCCAGAAGCATAAATCCCCAACATAAAGAGGATCCCGCCCACAGTCATGAGGGCAACGACACCTCCCAACGCGCGTCTTCGAATCCCCCTCTGAAGTTCCTCCAAACTCCGAATCGGGGATAAATAGTAGGATACATCAGCAAAAAATTCTGCCATGAAACCTACTACCAGCAAAAGGGCTAATGGGAGGGATAAACTTGCTATTATCACCCACATAGTAGCTTCCCTACCTACGTCCTCTATATCAGCAAGGTACCACCCAATCCCCACCCCCACGATTGGGATACCAATTGAGAGGGTAAAGACCAATGTGAGTAGCATGAAAATGCGACTAGCAAGGACTCTGCGAGCCCCTGTCCCTGCCGCATTCCAAGTATTCCTTAGGAAGCCTACTCCAGAGAGTGAAGTTCCCACGATCCCTATAACGATGACTACCAACCAGATGAGCCCCATTGGATATTCTCCTCAATATATAGTACTAAATCACTGGAGGTGGGAAGACGATCGCTCTTCTCGAGCGATGCCTTCTGAAAAGAGCCCGAATTATAAAAAACAATGAACCCACCCCAATCAGTAGTACTAACGCCCATTTGCCCTTTTTTGAGATGTCTATTACTCCCAAAAACATCAGAAGCAAACACCCCAGTAAGGTGGGAATACCCAATAGCCCTAAAAGAGCAACTGAGCACCCTTTACGGACTGCCTGCCGCATCGGGGGCGCAGTGGTCTCTCGAGCAACCCGCTCCATCCAATGGTTGAATTCATCCGACCTTCTCCTCCCCCATTCTATAGCCTCTCGCGCTCTTACGACTGCGCTTTGGAATGTTGGGCTTGCAAGGAGGGCCACACGCTGACAAAACTGGACGACCGCGTCGTGATGTAATAGCTCTAATGCTTGTTCAAAATCTTCGTCCGACATTGCATTAAGAGCAGGATATACATCTTTTCTTAGCCCCTGGGGAACTTTCCCCAGCATACTCACCATGTAGTTTTCTGTCCTCTGCCGACCTGCAATTTCAAGGCGGCTCCATATTGTTGAATAATCAGCCCTCGGAAGAAGATCCGCGAGCACCTGCCCACGAACATCAACGAGAGGTGCATCTCTTCCACTTCCCTGCCTTGCTCTTCCAGTAAACCATAAAAGCAGAGAACCCATTAAGGCATCGCCTAACCAATCTGGCGCTTGGGTGACAAGCCAATTCGCAGTACGACTGATGAAATTACCACCTGGTGCTGCCATCTTTTTTCTCCTTTGCGAGTTTCGTGCTCGCATGTGGAGTTTCTGACTTACCGCGTAAACGTCAATCATAAATGATTGCCGACGCGGCATTTGGTTGTCAATGTGGCCCTGTCCTTGATTAAGGAAAGGATACCATACTATTAAAAAGATGTCAAGCTTTACTCCTCTCTTACGACGAGGTATCATTTAAGCATTATGGAACAAACAATTTCTATCACTAAACAAGAATATAAAAAACTTATTAAGAAGGCACAATTAGCTGAACATTTCTTTGCGCTGATTCAGAAAGAGTATCCTATTGAAAAAAACGCTCACAAAATTCCTCACGGTCTAAAAAAATCACTAAAAGAAGCAAGAGAGGGTAAACTCATAGGCCCTTTTGAAAATATCATGGACTTGATACGAACCCTTGATAAACCGATTCAATGAAAACGTCTTTTACGCCGCATTTCCAACGGAGCTATCAAAAACTTCCAGATGAAGCGAAGAGGGCTTTCAAAAAACAAGTCAATTATCTTCTCAAAGATATTCTTTATCCTTCTTTACGAGCAAAAAAATATAGCGAAGGTGAAAATATATGGCAAGCGCGCATAACAAAATCATACCGCTTATATTTTCAAATCAAACAGGGTACATATATTTTCCATGACATCGTGGCTCATAAAAAGTGATGAATAAAAAAACAATTTTAATTTTAGATGAAAGCTAAAACAACAGTAGTTATTTTGGGTGCCGGATTTGGCGGCGTACGCACAGCGCTCACGCTTAAAAAACTCGTAAAAAAAGCGTGCCTATCAGAAGGATGCGAGATTGTTCTTGTTGATAAAAATCGCTACCATACGTTTATCCCCTCTCTGTATGAAATCGCATCTGCCGCCGCACATATTTCCAAAGAGACGCTTTTTAGTCGCGTCAACATTCTCATAAAAGATATAATCGGGCAGAAAAAAATTCGATTCATAAAGGCCGAAGTAAATAATATCAATATTAACGAGAAATTTGTTGAATTTACTGATGGAGGCGGGCAAGACTTTGATTATCTTGTCATAGCCCTTGGGGCACAGACTAATTTTTTCAACATTGCGGGATTAGAAAAATGGGCGCTCAAGCTCAAGGATTTTACTGATGCCCTCCGAATTCGTGATGCAATTCAGGCCGATGGACTTATAAAGAACATCGTGATTGGCGGCGGAGGCGCCACCGGGGTTGAATTGGCCGCAGAAATTCGTAAAGCGCTTAAACAAAATGATACGGCGATCACTATTATCGAAGGCGATAAGCGTATTTTACCATCATTCCCTCAAAAAATTTCTGATATCGCAACAACACGCCTCCGCTCCCTTAATGTTAATCTCAAGCTCGGGAATTACATAAAAGAAGTGCATGCCAATGAGCTCACCTTGGACAATGATGAGCATGTGAGTTTTGACCGCCTTTTTTGGAGCGCTGGGCTTAAGGGTCTTGATTTCTTTCAATCCTTACCGCTCCAGAAAGAAAAAAACGGCATGCTCACAGTAACTGATTGCCTCCACCCAATAGGCGAAAATAGTTCGCCTATAAACTATATTTACGCTATAGGCGATGCAATGCTTTTCAAAGATAGTAAGGGAAACGTTGTCCCATGGACAGCTCAAAAAGGTATCTATGAGGGCAAAAAAGTGGCTTATGCTCTCATGCGCGACTTGAAGGGCTTAAAAGAGATAAAATGTTATCCAGAAAAACTTAGATTCATTATACCTATCGGCGGTAAGTGGGCAATCGCTCACTTGCGTCATTTAACATTAACGGGGGTTCTTGGTTGGGGATTAAAAAATATCGTCGAGTTAAAATATCTTTTATCTATCCTCCACTTTTATCGAGCTATCCATTATTGGCTAAAATCAATGTTCACATTCATGGAAAACGACTAAAGATGCCCCTTGCGGGGCATCTTGTTTTGAATAACTTTGATTCACGCGTTCTTGACCAACTTAATAAATTCGGGTATTACGATACTCGCCCCTCCCACCAAGCATCCATCAACATTTTTAAGCGAAGTGTAATCGCGAATATTTTGAGCAGAAACACTTCCGCCATAAAGATAATGGAGAGTGTAAAGAGGATAATGTTGGGTTATAGAACGAATGAAATCAAACATTTCCTTCACTTGTCGAGAGGTTGCGGATTTTCCAGTCCCAATCGCCCATACCGACTCATAAGCTATCAAGAGGGTGTGGCGTTTAGAGTTTAGGGTATTAGCTAAAACGAAAACGGCTTCGAGCTGTTTTTTTATAGTCTGCTTCTCTGCATCATCAGTTTCTTGAGTGGGCGAACCAACGCAAAGAATTGGCGTTAAGCCTGCTTGTATTGCCGCGCAAACTTTCTTTGCAATCATCTCATCGTCTTCCTTGAAAAATCGCCTACGTTCAGAGTGACCAATGATAATATACTCGGCATCCGCATCCTTGAGCATTGTGGACGATATTTCCCCAGTAAATGCCCCCTTCTCTTCATGCGAGCAATTCTGCCCCCCCTTAGTAAGTCCCCTTGCGCAGGATAGATAGAGGTATGGCGGGCATATCACAACTTTTTTTTCGCTTACATCAATGCCTTGCAAACCCTGCTCCAACTCATTAAAAAACGCCTCTGCGTTCGCGAGGCTTGTGGGATTCATCTTCCAATTACCAATAATGTATTTCATTCTATAGCGTATTATCAAGCTCTTTAAGATTTTCTGTGAGCTTTGCATAATCCGTATCATCTGCAAAGTTCCTGAAAAGCTCAAGCGCTTTTTCAGTTTTCTTCTGCTCTGAATCTACGATATAGTATTGTGTGAGGGTATCAAAAAGTAAAATTCTTCCGTCTTCGTTGAGTTTAGGCAAAACAGTAAGATATTCTTTCTGTTTTTCTTGGGGCAACTCAACCATCTCAATAAATTCTTGGAGTGATTGGTTGTTCAAAAATTGATTCATATTATTATTGCTAAGCTCTGCTTGGTAAAACTTTAATTCTTCTCCCCTCTTGCATGATATGGCTTATTAAACGAAGCATATAAAACATCGTCCCCCTGCGTTTTTTAGAAAGCGCGACATAATCAAGACCAGAGCTTTCTTGAAATGCGCTCAGTCGTTCAGGGGTAATATCAACGCCGTAATCTTTAAGGTAGTCAATCATTTCTTCTTGCTCCCATCCTTCTTGAGCATTCCGCATAAATTCGTTAAGCCTGCCGCCCTCGCCTATTGCTTCCTGTCCTGCTTCTATGGCCTTTTCGCCTTCTTTTGTCTCAATAAATGCATCTAAATCAATTTTATTAAGAATGTCTTGTTTGATATTTCCATAAATAGCAACTGTTTCTCTCCCACTTTTATTTGTAACATTAAAGATGAATGCTGAAGCAAATTCTCCCGTTCGCTTTTCTCTGAATTTTTGGATTTCGGGCTCTATATCGGCCTTGACCTTTTGTTCCCATTCACTTAATATTACTGCCCTCCTTTCCCTATCAGCGTAAAGATTGGATTCGGCCATTGACGCCCCATTGAGGGTAAGGGTAACTTTATCCTTCTTTCCAAAGCCAAACCAATTTTTAGTAATAGAAATTTGATATCCTAAATCCTTTAAGCGCGCGAAATGCCCGTGGTCTAATCTATTTCGCGTGATATAGGATATTTCTTCTGCCGCCAAATTGTTTTTTATCTCTTGTGCTTTTTGAGAAATCAAATTATCTGCATACGCCTCCGCGGTCGCATCAAGCGCTGACTCTGAGACGTGAGGTTCGCGACCGCTCCATTTTTCAAATACTGTCCTCCGCAATTTCTGTAACTCTTCATTACCAGCGTCAAGCTCTTGTAGTTCATTCAACTGATCTAAAAGGCCATAGCGAGCTGAGGGAGGTATCTCGCCTGCAGAAAATCTATTTAACGCCTCTTGAATAAAATAAATATTCTCTAATTCCTTGTCTCCCTGAATTACATCTCTCACAACACCTAACGTTTCAATATATTGAATAGCTTGAGCGCCTTTTGCTTCGGGATCCATGGCACGTTTAACCACTTCGTTTCTATGCGCCTGCAAATAACGTTCTGCTCGTTGCGAGAGAAGGGACGCCACCCTCTCCTGAATATATTTTTTGGCCAAGTTATATTCTTCGGAAGAAAATTCCAGCTTCTTGCCAGATTTTTCTTCTATCGTTTTTATAGCACCCCGGGCCACTTCACCCATTGAATGGTTCATAAGCTCTTCGCGGGCATCCCTAACAACTACTGCTTCCATTTGCTTTGATAGTTGAGACGCTTGCTCTTGCCTCCGTTGGCTTTCAGCTTGAGTAGTAGGTTGTGGTTCTGGGGTAGGCGGCGTATTCTCGATATTTTGTTCTCCTGGTTCTGGCATAAGTTTAGGAAAAATTTGTTCTCTTTGATTATTGATCTGGCGATAAAATGCTATGAATTCCCCATCGTAATGTGCGCCTCTTTCTGTTTTTAACTCCGGGTCAATAAGAATCTTTACCGTATCGCCTTCTTGGATAAGCTCGTACAAACGATCTCTGTTGGGATTAGTAAACCAAACGGGCTTGTTATTATCACCAAACAAAATTGCTACACGCCCTTCTTCGACAGTGGCGATAATCTCTACCTCTTGCTTTGGATTTTCTCTTGTCTCAATATTGTCAGGCATATTATCCACACCTCATTCATAATTATACCACCTTTCTATTGTGTGACAACCTCTACGCCGTCTTCTTTGACTATCATGGTCTTCTCGAAGTGAGCGGCAAGCGAACCATCAACTGTTTGGTAGGTTTGGTTGTCTTTTGCTAATGTAACCTCGCCGGATCCCAACGTTATCATTGGTTCTATTGCGATAACTTCGCCTACTGAAAGCTTGTACCCTGTCCCTGCCATACCAAAATTGGGAATCTTTGGCTCTTCGTGAATGTGGGTTCCTATTCCATGTCCCACAAGCTTGCGAATAATGCCGAAATTTCCTTTCTTCTGGACAAATCCTTGAATAGCGGCGCCAATATCCCCTGTTCGCACGCCTGCGCGAGTAGCGTCAATGCCTGCGTCAAGCGCTTGCTTAGTAATCTCAACGAGCGCCTGCTTTTTTAAATCCGGCGAACCTAACACAAAACTTACCGCATAATCAGTATAAAATCCCTTATGAATAATGCCAAAATCCAAGCTTACCAAATCGCCGTCTTTAAAAATTTTATCGCGATGCGGAACGCCGTGCGCAACCTCGTCATTTAATGATACACAAATTGCTGCGGGAAAACCCATATAATCTTCGAAGGCTATTTTAACGCCCGCTGAAAACGCCATTTTTCTGGCAAGTTCGTCAATATCAGCCGCATTTTTTCCGGGTTGAATCGCAAGAACAAGTCTTTGCGTAAGCGCCGCTAATATTCTCCCGCCCTCGTGAAATGCATTATACTCTAAAGAAGAACGAATAATCATAATAATTGAGCGCGTACGGATTTATAGACATCTTCCATAGATAATCTCCCATCCACTCTCTCTAACACGCCTTTTTTTTGATAGTACTCAATAACCGGAATTGTTTCTTTTTCGAATAAATCTAACCTGCTATTGATAGCCGCAGGCGTATCGTCAGAACGTATAATTAAGTTCCCCCCGCATATATCGCACGCAGTAAGATTTTTATACTCCCCTACCCACGGAATAGATTTTTTGCAACTCTCGCAGACTCTCCTATGCGTTAAACGCTCAAATCCCTCTTGGCGCGATATATCAATAAGAAAAACGCGAAGCATAGTATTCCACTCGTACCAATCAAGCGCTTGATCTAAAAGTTCTGCCTCAACTAATTTTCTGGGACTTCCGTCAAGAACAATACCCTTAATATCAGCGCTCAATTTTAATAATTCCAGTTTCTCCATCCAAATCATAGACATAACTACAGAAGGAAGATAGTCGCCTTTCTCTAAAACTTCTCTGATTTTTTTACCGGTAAAATCCTCCTCTTCTGATCTCGCGCGCAGTATTTCTCCACTGCCAATATAGGTGAAGTCAAACTCTTTTACCAAGAGCTCTGTTTGCGTGCTCTTACCCGAGCCTTGTCGGCCCAAAAGGATGATAATGTTCATAAACGTTTAGCGTTTAGCCTTTGGATAGATAGTAAAAACTAAACGCTATAACCCTAAACCCTAAACGCTGTTTTAGTATTCGCGCATGGCAATTTGCGCTTCTACCTGCCGCACTGTTTCTAATATAACCGATACGACAATCAAAATAGCGGTTCCACCAATAGTAAGGACGGGAATGCCGGTAATTGCTTGTGAGGTAATCGGAGCTATTGCCACAAGCCCAAGAAATATTGCCCCCGCGAGGGTTATTTTATTCACTGTTGAGCTCAAAAAATTTGTTGTTTCCTGCCCAGGTCTCACGCCCAAAATAAATGCCCCTTGTTTTTGAAGATTCTCTGCTATCGTATGAGGTTCAAAAGAAATTTGTGTATAAAAATAAGTAAATATAACTACTAAAAAGAAATAGAGCGAGGCATAAAAAAGTTGATTTTGAAATAATGTTACCAAATAGGAGCTTACATCCGCAATCCAAGAAGTATTCGTTGTCTTTAAGAAATTAAAAATTGTTTGAGGAAATACTAAAACGGAAAGGGCAAAAAGCAAAGGTATCATTCCCGTTTGATTCACCTTAATAGGAAGATAGGTAGTGGCTCCCCCATACATTCGGTGTCCTCGAACCCTCTTTGCATATGAAACAGGAACGTTTCTTTGGGCTTCACTCACAAACGCAACCCCCGCTATAATAAAAAACCCAATCGCTAAGAACAAGAGGTAACCGCTTAATTGAGAAAAGAGCCCGGGGAAGGGCAAAGACCAATCAATGAGCCTTAAAACTTGGAAAATATCTAAAGGGATACGGGATATAATGCCCGCAAAAATAAGAAGCGATATACCATTCCCTATTCCTCGCTCTGACATCAATTCTCCTACCCACATAAGAAATATCGCTCCCGCGGTAATAATAATGACATCTGCGATAAGGTGAAGTCCGGATAAACTTAAAACCCCCCTTATCTCTAAAAGTTTAAGGAATCCGTACCCTTGAAGGAGCGCTAAGGGTAATGTCATCAAGCGCGCATAGGTATTAAATTTTTCTCTTCCCTGCTCTCCTTGCTCATAATAGAGATCTTTGAGCGAGGGGAATATCATCGTCAAGAGTTGTAGAATGATGAGGGCGGTAATGTAAGGACTTAACCCCAACATCACTAATGAAAGCTGTGAGAGCGATCCGCCGGTAAAAATATTTAAGATACCAAAAATTTGATTACCTGAAAAAAACTCTCTTAATTTATCTGCATTAACTCCTGAAACAGGAATAGAGGCCGCTAAACGGAAAAGTGCCATCATCCCTAATACAAAAAGAACTTTATTGCGAAGTTCCGGTATTCTGAAAAGAGACGTAAACTTTTTAAACATATAATTAGCGCCCTCTTAATTTGGGGATTTTTTTTATAAAATCGCGCAATGCAGGGCGAATTTTTGAACCCGCGCGGGATTTTTGACCCTTTATTCCACGTCCTGAATACCGGCCCTTTTTGCCGCCACGGCCTATTCGCTTGGATTTAGTTGGCTGATGGAGAGGTTGTATCTGGTGTATCTGCATGGTGATTTAATAAACCACTTTGGGCTTTCAGCGGAAAGTTTTCCCCTTCGGAGAAAAGGTTTGTTTTCTCCGCCGCCTTCATCCCTCCGCTTTGAGCGAAGGGCTTTGCAATTGCGTTTGGTTCGATGTGAAAAATCGCTTGTTTAACCTTAAGGATATTTTTTATACGCTCAAAGGCGGAAAGGACTGCCTTTGCATTATTAATTTTATTCTTAGATACGCTGATAACTTTTGCGTTGATATTCTCAATACCCGCTAATTCGCAAATGTCCCTCACTGTTCCTCCAGCAACAATACCTCGCCCAACCGGAGCGGGTTTCAAAAGAATTTCTACCATCTTAAACTTCGCTTTCACGCTAAAAGGAATGGTGCCCTTTATTAAAGGAACGTTAATAAGTTTTTTTGTCGCGACGCGACCGGCTTTATTAATTGCTTCGCTGATATCTTTCGCTTTTCCCAAACCCATACCCACTCTTCCCTTTCTATCACCCGCCACCACAAGCACGCGAAAATTAAAACGCCTGCCACCCGCAGTAACCCTCGTTACTCGGTCTACTTTTATTACACGCTGTTCAAACTCTGATTCTTGAGGTCTTTGAGGCCGATTCTGATATCGTTTGTTCTGGCCGCGGCCAGAAGAAGAACCTTGTCTGTTTTGAGTTGGGGAAAATTGTCTGTTTTGAGTTGGCATAATAAATCTTAATGAGAGTAAATCTTAATGAGAGTAAAAATTTAGAACATAAGACCGCCCTTGCGAGCGCCTTGAGCCAATGCCTTTACGTGACCGTGGTAAAGATACTGACCGCGATCAAAGGTAACGTTCTTTATGTCTTTTTGAGTAGCTTTTTGGGCCAATCCCTCGCCGATCATCCCCGCATCCTTAAGTTTCCCATAGGAACTTAACACTGTATAACCCTTAAGGTCATCAATAATTTGTGCGTAAATATATTTATGGGAACGAAATATAGAAAATCTCAATCTCTTCGAGCCTTTTTTTATATTCGCCCGGACTCTCTTAGATCGCCGTTTGCGCTGAGAAGTTAAAAATTTCTGGCGCGCCCGGATAAATGAGTAATTCTTTTTCGTTTTTTGTTCCATATGAGTATTATACTCCTGAACCCACGCTGGCTTTCTTGCCTGGTTTTAATTTGATTAGCTCACCTGAATATCTGATTCCTTTTCCTTTATAAGGATCCGGGGGTCTCAACGATCGGAGAAAGCTTGCAAATTGACCAATCATTTCCTTATCAATTCCTTCTAAAACAATCGCATTGTCCTTCACTTGTGCGTTGATATTCTTTGGCACATTTACCTTTACTGGATGGGAAAATCCAAGGGAGAAAGTGAGATTTTCTCCTCCTCCTTGAACTTTATATCCCACACCATGAATTTCTAATTTTTTGGAGAATCCCTGGGTGACACCCTTAACCATATTAGCAAGATGCGCTCGCCACGTGCCCCATAATGCCGGGATAACGCTTTGGACGTTTACTTCGCCTTCCTTATTTGTTATTTCTACTGATGCAGGAAACGGCCTTTGTAAAATTCCCTTTGGACCGGAAACTTTTATAATACCGCCCTCCTCTATTTTCTGTGGGTTGATTTCAATAGTTACGCCTTCGGGAAGAATAATTGATTGTTTACCGATTTTAGACATAAAGTAGTTAGTTAATGAAGACGAGCGCAACGCGAAGTCTGAATTTAATAACAGCTAAAATACCTCGCAAATTATCTCCCCGCCTAATTTCTTTTTATACGCTTCTTTACCTGTCATTATTCCTTGCGAGGTTGAAATGATGACATCCCCATATTTTTGATAAAATTTCTTTACACCGTTTTGCCTCACGTATACCTTTGCCCCTGGCTTGCTATGAAACTTCATTTCATTCAAATGCGGGATCATTTCAGTATAAAGAAGTGCAACTTGAATTTTCTTTTTAGGATCTTTACCTGCGATAACAACCTCTCCGATATATTTTGATCTTTCCAATGTCTTCAACACGCTCAAAGAAAGTTTTGAGTAAGGAACGACCACATGAGTATGGCGAGCAAGATAGGCATTTTTTATAGAAATTAAATCGTTGTAAAGCATGATGACACATTAGTATAAAACCTGATGAAGATAAGAACCTGACCTTCGGTCAGAACCTTGTTTCGAGCGAAGCTCGAAGATAAGAACCTGACCTTCGGTCAGAACCTTGTTTCGAGCGAAGCTCGAAGATAAGAACCTGACCTTCGGTCAGAACCTTGTTTCG
>OBEQ012482459.1_pt1 | contig 15690 bp, 13 predicted proteins | sample 1670901 | NCBI WGS metagenome assembly OBEQ01 (sample SAMEA104232315, study PRJEB22302) | groundwater metagenome | biome: forest; feature: aquifer; material: groundwater | place: USA | collected 2011-08-07 | depth 5.4 m | reverse complement strand
TTTTTCTCCTCTTCTTTTTTCTCATCTCCCCAAATTTTTACTACCCCAAAGACACCATCATACCCCGGATCTATAACAATATTTCCACTCCTCACTTTAGATATTCCTTCGGCCACCCTCTGCCCCGATATTTTCCCGATTTCCTCGTCTGACGTTTCCAGTAATATTATAAATTCTCCTCCAAAATGATCAGTTAACTTTTTATACTCATTCTGCACCGTTTGGCTTGTTGGCATAGATCCCAATGCTTCGGATAATATCTCTTGAAGCGGCACCATCATCACATATGGCGCCCTATTTGAAAATGTCTCAGAATATATTACCTGCATTCTCATACCTAATTCCTTGCCCTGATCCAAGTCGAAGGGTTTCTTCTTAATTCTTAATTCTTCTTCACTCCGTCCGGCCAACTCATCTACCCTATGCATCACTCCTACCGTCAATTTTCTTCCACAAACTGGACATATCGTCCCATTCTTCCTCGTTTCCGAAGGCATCTGTTTGACACCACAATTTCTGTGTCCCGTATAATGATACTTCCCTTCCTCAGGATAAAATTCTATGGTGAAGGCAATCTGATTAGGCGAAAGATTTTTATCTTCTATATTCAAGGTTGGCTCCATAATCGCTTGCCGTATCGCTTCATAACTTAACTCCTCCAAATCAAACACCGTTGTCTCTCTTCCTAACTTCGGCCCCGAATGCGCATCAGAAAAAGACACAATTGATCGGCTATCCAATTCTTTAATCCGCCAATTCATCGCCGGATCACTGGATAGTCCCGTCTCAATAGCATAAATATATTTACTAAACTGCCCGAAACATTCATCTATCGAATCAAAGCCGGATTCTGAACCATAAAGTGAAAACCAAGGCGTCCAGGCATGAGCAGGAATAATCAGGCATGTGGGATCAATAGAAAAAACCATCTCCGCCACTTGAATACTTGATAGCCCAATAACCGGCCTGCCATCAGCGATAAGATTGGCCCCCCGATTAATAAGCTCCTTATTAATCTTATCGGCTGTAACAATTGTCGGGGCCCAAATAAGAGTATGAATTCTTCGGAGCTTTCCGCCTTGTGAATAAATCGAACTTACCTCAGTAGCCAGCAAAAAAAGTGGTCCGTCTCCATCAGTTTTGAGATTTGAGTTTTGAGATTTGAGTTTTAGCAGCCCGTTACCAATTTCTTCAAGGCTGCTTTTTATCTCCCTCATCCAAAGTGGATGCGTCCAGTCTCCCGTTGCCACCAAGCCTATTCCTTTCCTCTTGGCCCACTCCCAAATTTTGGGAATCACCATCTCTTGTGATACTGCCCGCGCGTATTTGGAGTGAAGTTGGAGATCTGCTATTACTTGCATACTTCTAGGAGACAAGCTTATTAAATTTCTTCTCTAACTGCTGCATTTTTCGGATATATTTATTGACCATCACCATATTGAATCTTTTTTTTCTTCTTTCCATGTGTACATGTCCTCCCATCGGATAATCAAACAACTCCTGTGTAATCGGTCCTTTCAAAAACCCGTATATATAAATTTGCGCATATTTTCTCAATACATTTAGCGTTCCTTCAGATCGAAAACGTCGCAGTGAAATAGTTACTTTTGGTTCTTTCAAAATAATAAGCTCAATTTCCTTTTTTTGTGCTCGCTTAATGAGATCTTGATCTTCACTTAACTTAAGATCTTCACGAAAACCTAGAAGCTTAAAAAAAGTCTTTTTTTCGACAATGATATCGTAGCCCCCGGCAAATGGATTATTCACCGATTTAGCCAATTCCATTCCTAAGTTACCCAGTAAAATAACCACCTGGTCGACAGATTCACTACTATCCCCTTCCATCCATGTTGTCGCCAGACTAAATTTTTGCTTAAGACAAGCCACATGAAGTTCTTCCAAACAAGTGGGATTAATGTTTACGTCCGCATCAAAGAAAATAAAGTACTTTCCTTGAGCTTTTTGTGCGCCTAAATTTCGTTGGTAAGATACATTCTTTCTGCCTCCTTGTATAAATTGCCATAAAGGAAATCGACGCATAAACTTTTGGACCACCAAAGATGTCTTATCCTCCGATTGTCCGTCAACCACCATCACTTCAAAACCATCAAATGTTTGTTCTGCCAAATTGCTGAGCAGTTTCGGCAAATATTTCTCTTCATTTAAAGTCGGTATTACCACACTAAAGAAAGGCTTCATAAGGGATTAAACTCAACTATTGTATCATAAACTTTTTAATCTCCTCTGCCGCCTTTCTTTTACCATCATATTTTCTCAAAATCTCTTTCATCCGTCCTGCATTCTGCCGATATTTTGGATTTTCGACTACCTCACTCACTACCGCAAGGAACACATCTTTCGAAAAGTTGGTATACGGATTTAAAACTTTACCGGTCTCTAGCCTCTCCACTTGATTCGCATTATCCTCCTGGTCAATATGAAGCGGCGTACAAACTTGGGGAACACCATAAGACAATGCCTGATATACACTTGCATTACCTCCCGGAAAAATAACTAATTTAGCCTTTGGCATAATCCAACTTCCCGGTAAATAATCTGTTATAAAAAGTTTGGGGTAAGAGAAAGTGACCTCACTCGGCTGAAGTGTATTTCCTGTTGTAGCAACAATAGTATAATCTGTCTCTTTCAAATAGCTAAGTATTTTGATAAATATTGACTTATCCCCAGTCCCAGACGCAGTGACATAAATAATTTTATCGCGATTATCTATATTTTTATGCCATTTCGGTAATGGAATCTCCTCCGCATTCCAAAAAATTGGGCCGACCATTTTCACATTCTGCGGTAGCTCTTTAACTGGCCGAAATTTAGGAATATCTGCAATAAGCGTCAGGTCCCCCAAAAAGAATTGATATGGACTCTTCCCAAATTTATACCCTAATTTAAAAAGGGTCACACTATGCCTCGCCAGAATTGTAAAAAGAATAGCCTGCAGTATTTGCGGACCCAGGACTTTTAAGAATTTTCGACCATATTTCCTATTAAGTACTTGAACTAATTTCTTTGGTAAGTATTTTATAAGTGTGGTAGATGCCGGAAATTTTATTTGCGAGAAGTCATAATAAGGCGTAGCATCAACATTATTTACCGATACTGTCGGTATCTTTGCTATCTGAGCTGATATCTTGGCTGTTAACCTCATATCATAAACAACAATTGTCGGTTTAACCTGCCGGTAAAGTTCCAATTCTTCAGCCACGAATTTTTCAATAATGCTTTTTGTATAAATAAATGGATTTCCCTTTTTGAGTTTTCTTTCGTATATACTTCTGTCAAACTCTACCAGAGGCATAAAAAGAAGCCGCTCTCTCCTTATCATAGACTTAGCATCGCCTCCCGCTCCAAACATGACCTCAATGCCATATGTTTGTAATTCCTTAGCAATAGTAATTAATCGTCCGGTGTGTGCTAAACCTATCCCTGCTGGTAAAAAAAGTACTCGTGCCATAATATGTCTAAGATAATACCATAGTTGAAGGCCCAAAAATCCCAAAAATCAGTAGAGAAGATTATCGAAAGTCTGGAAATATTTGAAGCGTCCTATGCCCTAACACAAAATAGTCTATCAAGGCTCGTATTGTTCGAAAGAAAAATCCCCAACCCTCCTTTGAACGCCGGCCGGATGAGTAAACCACCAGATTCCAAAGAAATACCACTTTCCCAATCTTTGACATTCTCAGTGACAAATCATTATCTTCCATCAAGCGTAACTTTACATTAAATCCCCCCACTATTTGTGCTTTTTTTTTCCAAAACGCCAAATTTTGTCCCGCGGCCAGTGGTAACCGGAATATTACGGAAAATAACCACCAGCCATAAAATTGAATATAATTAATAAAATGATAGTAAGGAAAAGTACCATCAACCACTTTAAACGGTCCATAGGCAAATACAACTTGAGGTTTAGTTAAAACTTCTACATATCGCACTAACCAATCTTTCGGAACACATGTATCCGCATCAGTATAAGCGATAATATCTCCAGTTGCGTACTTTATTCCTTGCTGCCGAGCAAATCCTATTCCTCTATGCTCTATATCAACAACTCTTGCTCCATACGACTTGGCAATTTCTTTTGTTCTATCCGTTGACTTAGCATCAATTATCATAACTTCTACTTCCCAATCATTGGTTGCAAGACCCCCAATACACTCTAATGATTTTCCAATAAACTTTTCTTCATTATATGTGGGTATTACTATAGAAATCTTCATGAGACTTATTTTCTACCTCTATTTTGCGCCTTAAACATCTCACTAACCTCAGCAACCGTGGTTGCTTCCGTTGGTTTTTTATCATCGCGAAACCGCGCCAACCGTGGGAATCGAAGAGCAAATCCTGGCGTCTTTACCTCCTGGGAGGTCCCGGATTTTGACGGACCCATTACTCTTCCCGCCGTATGAATCTGGCTTCTAGTTATCTCATCAGCCGCCACCTCAACGACCAGTGAAGGCCTAAGCCATACATCGGCCGCAAGGAGCTTATCTATCTCATATTCCTTCGGTTTCTCTCTTACTTCCAGTTTATCTACTCTTTTTTTCAATTCTCTAAATTGTTCATCAGTTAGTCCCGTCCCAATCTTGGAAATAGTGACAAACTTCTCCCCTCTTCGATCATAAACTCCTGTCAAAAATTGTCCCACACCAAAAATAGTTCTTTTGCCTTCCCCTCTCGTATATCCCATGACTAAAACATCAAATGTATCAGTAAGTTTCTTACTCATCGCCCTTTTAAACTTTATCCAGTTCCAGCCTCTTACACCAGCTTGATATGCTCCATCGAGCCGTTTAGCGATAATGCCCTCAAATCCCCGACTCACCGACTGATGAAAAAGCTTATCAATAGTTTTTTCATCTTCTGCAATTGTTTCCACAGCATAAATAATTGCTTTTCCCTTCTTAATAGTCTTTTTTAAAACAGCTTTGCGCACTCTATACGGTTCATGTATATAATTTTTACCTGTATGGTACAAAAGTTCATATGCATAAAGTTTAACCGGTATCTCGAGAGCCTTCTCTTCAATATTATATTTTCTTCTCCTTTGCATCGTCTGCTGAAACGCCGTCGCTACACCGCTTTGTGGGTTATAGGCAACTACTTCGCCTTCAAATATAACTTCACCATCATCAATTTGACTTTTAACCGCCGCAATAATATCCGGAAACATTGGCGTCAAATCCTCTAAATTTCTAGAAAAAAGCCTTACAAATATTTTATCTCCACTTTTGACTTTTTGATAGTGTACTTGCAGCCTCAACCCATCATACTTTGACTCAATTGCCGATCTGCCTATCTTTTCCAGTATCTCTTTTGCACTCGATAACCTATTTGCTCTTGCCATCAGAATTGGCGTCCCTATCTTGGGATTTACCCCTTGTATACCTCGTATACCTTTCTCTTTGAGTGTCTGGCTTATAAAGCCTAAATCAGGGCGAACATTATATGCCTTCTCAATCGCTGGACGAAGTTTCTTTGAACCCGCCAGCATCCAGGATAATCCATCCAACATCGTCATATCCGAAAATCCCAATCTAAGTTTTGCCAGTGTGATACGTACGACATACCGAGCTGAAAGTGAGTCTATATTTTTCAAAAGAGTGCTCAAAAGTGTTATTTTTTTATCTTGTGATCCTTCCCCTCCCGAAGTAGCAATTTGCCTAAGTATTTCGTAGACTTCACTCACTTTTGACTTTTTAGATGTAGTTTTGAGTTCTGAGTTTTGAGTTTTGAGTTTTTCAACCGTCTTTCCAAGATCACCTAAGACTTTAAAATCTCTGACAACTTCTACTTCAGAAACATCTAGTCCTTTTGCTATCGCCCTTATCATCATTTTATCGGCCACCCCAAATTCTATCGCCTCATAAAGAGGAACTACTCTTCCCTGCAGCAAATAACAAATTTTTCCTATTTCTTCTTTCCCTGCTTTCTGAAAAAGCAAAGCCAGTATCTCTACCATCTTGTTTCTAAGGGTAGTTTTTTCCAGTTGTTCTAAAAAGATCGCAAGCTCTGAGAAAGTCATTTCTTAAATATAAGGAGGAAATAGCCAAAAATCAAGACCATCAAAAAAGCACACCCTAAAAATATAGACAACCAACCAGATTCATTTTTTAACACTTTATGCACACCCTCCGCTATAAGCGTCAATGCAAATAAACTTGGTAAAACCAGTGCTATATAAATAAACTCCGGGCTTTGAATATTCATGAAGATCTCGCCATCCTAAGCCAAATTTCAAGCCCTTAGTATATATCGGGCAGCTTTTGTCTTTCCTTCTTTTTTAATTATACCTTTTTTCATGAGATCATGAATATCACGAAGTACCGTATCTTCCGACATTTTAGGGAAAAGATCGCCAAAGACTTGATTCTGTATAAATCCCACTCTTTGTATATACTCAATAATTGTTATCTGCCTTTCATTTAAAAAAACCTGCTGACCTCCTAATTTTTGCTTAAGGTGTATATCCGTCGACAACCTTTGAATTTTCTCTTTAATCCGTGTCAACTCAATTGCTAACCCTTCTGTAAAGTATTCCAGCCAGCTTGTCAGCATCCCGCTCTCTGCCGATTTTAACGCATCATAATAACTTTGAGCATCACGATCATAAAATTCCTCCAATGAAAAAAATTTCTTTATATCATATTCATCCCAAAATAGTGACAGCGTCGCCAAAGAGCGTGCTACCCTGCCATTGCCATCCACAAACGGATGAATTCTTACCAATTCATAATGTATTATCCCTGCCTTCAAAACTGGGTGGATATCATCTTTTTTAAGGCTATTTAACCATCTTAAAAAATCTTCCACTTGATACGGCACCTCCAAAGATGGAGGCGGCCGAAACGTAATCTCACCTGATATCGAATTTTTTACCACCACCTGCGTATTTCTGTAGACCCCGCACCTCCGGGAGTCCAATAATTTATCTGTCGTGAGTCGATGAACCTTTTTTAGCATATCCTCTGTAAAATGCTTTTTCTCATCCCCGCCGACCGAATCCAGATATCGCAAAACATTTCTATAATTTATTACCTCTTGTATATCCCTAGCTCTCCCCACCACCTCCCCACCTCGTAAAACTCTCTCCGCCTCACTGATATTGAGCTCATTTCCCTCAATATGCGTCCCATGATGAACCGTCCGCACAATCGCCTCTTCTCTAAATTTCTTTTCCCAAGAGGGCACCAGCGGCGCATTAATTATAATCTCCCTCGCCGCCTCAACAGTACCTATATTTCTCAGAATTTTATTACTAATATTATATTTTGGAGAATACATAAAAAACCAAATTTAATTTTTGACTTTTGACTTTTTCTTGTTATTATTATCTCATTATGGAGGATACAAATTCAAACAAAAAGAATAAAGACCAAAGACTGCGTATCGCCTTAGTCAAACAAATGATTACTCTTGCCACCTCCGGTTTTGGACTGGTCGCCGCTCTTGCTTGGAATAACGTCATCCAAGAATTTGTCAATAATTATATAAAAAAATATCTCTTTGTCGGTAGTGGCCTCATCTCCCTCCTTATCTATGCCGTCGCGATCACCATCCTGGCAGTCACCATCACCTACCAACTCAGTAAAATCGCAGAGAGGCTAGATCAGTGATTCTCGCTTACTTCGCGGCCATTATTTCCGGAACATTATATGGCTTAACCGAAAGCATCAATAAAAATATAACCGAAGAAAAATATTCATCCTTTTCTTACTTCTTCCTCCAAATATTTCTTAATTTTTTAATCTTTCTTCCAATTTTTCTTCTCTTTGGCTCGATACCCAGAGACTTAAATGTATACCTGTATGTTGTAATTCCTGTCACTTGCACATTCTTTGGTAATTTGTTTCTTATCAAAGCCTACAAGACAGAAGATATATCAAATATCAATATCCTTTCTAGATCAAGTCTTATCATTACATTCTTAAGTGGTATTTTTTTACTCAGCGAAACTATTACCATAGAAAAAATTTTAGGAGTCGCCGCCATAGTTTTTGGTATTTTAGTTATATTCTATGAGGGAAAACGATTAAAAGTCTCATTTGCCTTACTTTTAGCTTTACTAAGTGGGATACTTACTGGTCTAAATGCCTATTTTGATAAAAAAGCACTGGCCTTTTTCAACCCCATCTCTTTCATATTTTTCGCCAATCTCTTTTTAACAATATTGCTCTTTTCTATCCCCCAAAGCTACCGAGATATAAAAAAGATATTTACTAAATATAAAAAGAAAATAATTATTTCAAGATTTACCTCTGTCTTAGCATTTTACCTGATTATCTGGGCATTCCAAAAAGGAGCCATTTCTATAGCCAATACTAATTTTGAAACCGCATTTTTACTCTCTGGTGTTATCATTGGAATAATATTTCTTGGCGAAAAGAAAAATATTGCCAAAAAACTCGCCGGCTCGGCCCTTTGTACTCTAGGAATCATACTACTGAATTTCTTTTAATTTGTAGCTATTAATTTTTAACTATAATATCAATATGAATGAAAACGATCCTCGAATAGAACATATCCATGAAGGTAAAGATCATTTAGGACATACCTTAAACAAGGCAGATAGCGATGTATATGCAGAACGATTCGAAGAAAAATCAGACATTGCCCAACCAGAAGATATCGAAACACAAATAAAAAGAGCAAGAGCAAGTCTAGATGAAAGCCGAGGATTACCAGTGGGTAATAATTAACAACTTTTCCTAATTACAACAGCAATTCCTTCATCGTTTGGGGAATTTGATCGGCTAGATCAGAGGCATTAAACCATAAACCCATCTTTTTTGCCAGATCCTCTCCCGCTTTCTTATTGATAAAAGAAGCAGCCGCAGCAGCCAAAAACGCTTCATTTTTACAGTAAAGCCCTGCCACCAACCCCGCCAATACATCTCCAGTTCCGCCTTTTGTCATCCCCTGATTACCGCCTTCAATCAACCGACATTCAGTCGGTAAACAAACATTCCCTTCACACTTTCCAGTGCAGACGATATCTTTTTCTCCCTTAAGAAGCACCGTACAATTAAACTCCCTCGCAAACAACTTCACCTGGTCTTCCAAACTTATTTCCGAAAAATTGTTTTTTGATTTTTGTCCGCCAGCTGGCGGATTGTTTCGAATTTCGATATTCGGATTTCGAATTTTATTTATTAGTCTCTCAAACTCTCCTCTATGTGGTGTCAGTATTGCATCCTTTGGAGTCCATTCCGGCTCCATCATCTGGAGAGCCCCCGCATCTATCACCCACTTTTTCTTCGGATATTTCCCAAGCAAATATTTGGTTAAATAATAAGTCTGCGCTCCCTCATCTTCTATTTTTAATATATTTTCTAAATTGAAAATTGAAAATTGAAAATTGAAAATTTTTTCATCGGCCCTAACCATACCAGGGCCTATTAACACACAATCATCCTCCTCAATATAACTTTCTACTTCTGCTCTCGGTACCACAATCCCATCACGAAACTCTTCTTTTAATTTCTGCACAATGGCATTATTTTCGAGAACCGATGAGAAGTGTACCAAATCTACAATTCTGCTGGCTACTTTTAAACCCCATAGTGAAGCCGAATGAAAAAGGTGCGACCCTCCGATTATCAAAAGTTTTCCATTTTGCCCCTTATGGGAATCTTTAGGAGGAATGTATATTTTTTTAATGTCTTCAATTGTTATTTGCTTCATAATGAAAATTATTCAAAATGACGGGTGGCACGAGCAAGGGATCCCAAGATGAGCTTCACTGCACTCACATTGCCCAAAATTTATGACTCTGAATGACTTTATTAACTTATATGAGAAACTATCGTTAGATGCCATAGTGCTTGAAGCGAGTCTTGGGAAATGCGAGTGACAGGACCCGCTATTAATCTCATATCTCAATAATTTTACCATTTCCCAATCTATTTTTCTCTATAAAATGCAAATCAGTAGTCGTCATAATAGTCTGTTGATTACCTATAACCTCAAATATAATTTTTCTGTGCTCATGATCCAGTTCCGAAAAAATATCATCCAATAAAAGTAACGGCTTATCATCCGCTATTTTTTCTATATAGGCAAGCTCCCCCAACTTGAGCCATAATATCGCCAGTCTCTGCTCCCCCCTACTTCCATAACGAGATAAATCTCGTGTTGTTTTAGTTTGAAAATTGTAAATTGAAAATTGAAAATTATCCCGATGCGGCCCGACCAGCGTCACCCCCGCCGCCACCTCTTCCTCTTTATATTGGGCTAGCCTCGTCTCCGAAATGACACTCCTACCATAAACTAAGTTGTAATCAGGTAACTTTGCACTTTGCACTTTAAGCTTTGCACTATTAATGTAATCAATATATTCCTCTCTTTTTTTTGAAATATACCCTCCATCTTTAATCAGCAGTTGATCCCAAAATATGAGCTGGTGATGATGAGCCCGCCCTTCCCGTATTGCCTCTAGTAGTTTATTCCTTTGCCGCAGTCCCTTTTCATATGAAATAATAGTTCTTCTGTATTCCCTATCTATTTGCGTCAGCACAAAATCCAAATATCGTCGCCGAAGCGATGGAGAATCCGTCACCAATTCTAAATCCTCGGGCCAGAAAAGGACCACTTTTAGGTTTCCCACAAAGTCCAGCATTCTTTTCCCTACCCCATTTATGGAAAATTTTTTAAACGGCACTTTCTCTCTACCCACTATTCCCGTCGTTAAAACAATTTCCAAATCTTTTTTTTCACTAATTAATTGGTTTATTGGGTTATTGGATAATTGGGTTATTTTACTAGATACTCTCCCGATCTCCTTTCCCCAACCTATCATCTCTCTATCCTGTTCTGCCCGAAAGCTTTTACCCGTAGAAAGTAGAAAAATAGCCTCCAATATGTTGGTTTTACCGGAAGCATTGGGTCCTATCATAATAGTTAACCCTGAGGTGAAACGGAAATTTTTGCGTTGATAGCTTCTAAAATCAGTGAGGGAGATTTCAAAAAGAAGCATTATTCTATAATTGTTCCTACAAATTTCTTACCTTCTATCGCCCGATCCAGATTAGATAAATTGCGTCCATCCAGTACATATACAGATAGCTTCAATTTCTTGGCCAATTTTGAAGCCACCGGATCAAATGGATAATTACTGCCTGGTAACCATTTCCCGCCCACTAATTTTTCAAAATCATCCCATGATATCCTGCTTATCGGTTTTGCACTTCGATTTTGTTTTGGATCTTTATCATAAACTTGAGCAATATTAGACATATTGATTATCACCTTAGCCTTATAATCACGAGCCAAAAGCACCGCATCATAGTCTGTTGAACGACCCGGCTTCCACCCCGCTGCTACAACCATTGTTTGCCTAAGGTCAACAATTTTTTTCTCATAATTAGCAATAATCCTCGGATGCGCTATATCTCGGAAAATGGTTCTGAGAAGATGCGCATTAAGCCGTGTCGTATGTATTCCTAACCAGTCCAAATCCCAATTGGTAATACTACCTGCTACCCCCCTGGCAGCCTCTATATAATGCCGGGCTGTAGCTCCTCCCCCAACAACTATAAAAAATCGCCAGTCCTTGGCGATTTTTTTTCTGATAAATGCATTAAAAGCACTTAAAAACGAAATCTCAATTCCCCCATTAGGAACAACCAAAGATCCACCTAGAGACAATATAATTGGGGTTGATTTTGTCATCTATATAACGTTTATTCTATCAAAAACTACCCTTTTTGACAATTTGGACAATAAAATGTCCCGCGTCCTCCGACTCTCGTCATCTTTATTTTTCTACCACACCGTGGGCAGGGAGAACCTACTTTTTGATAAACTGCAAAATATTCTTGCATCTTTCCTTTTTCTCCTAAGGCATTAACATAAGTCTTATCTTTTACCGAACTGCCTTGATGTTTTATACCCATCGTCAGTACCTCCAAAATGCACCTATACAATTTTTTGATCCTTTCCGGTCCCTCCTTTGCCAGGTCTTTTGCACTTTTAAGGGGAGAAATACGAGCACACCACAAGGCTTCATTAGCATAAATATTACCTATGCCGGCAATTTTTGATTGTTCCATCAGAAGAAGCTTTATTGGCCTCCCCCAACTGTTACAGATTCTTAAAAGATACTCGGGACTAAATTCTTTAGCAAAGGGTTCCGGTCCTAATTTTTCATTGTACATCCTCAATTGTTCATGGGTCATTACCCTTATCCATCCAAATCGCCGATTATCATTAAAAAACAATTTTCCGACTTGCCCTGAGCTTGCCGAATGGTCTAAGTCAAAAATTACGTGCGTTGACTTCCCGGGAAGTTCAAATCCGGCTAAAGGAATTCCTTGATGAAAACTTACCGTCTCAGCTATATATTCTTTATCAACTTTTGGATTTTGTCTTATATTTTTGATTTTTGATTTTTGATTTTTGACTTCCCCATATACCATCTGGCCTGTCATTTTCAAATGGACCACCAAATATCTACCGTCACTTAAACGGATATTGAGCATTTTCGCTCTTCGCCCTACTCCCACAATCCTCGTTCCAATGATCGATTTCTTATCACCCCAAAAAAGCTTCAGCAAACGTACCTGTACATTCACTATTTTCCGCCCAATGATTTTCTCCGCTAATTGTGTTTTAATTGTCTCAATTTCCGGTAGCTCTGGCATGTGTTTCTACAAATTTTTTAATCTCTTTCTTAAATCGCTCTTTACTAAAATTCTCCGCTTGTTTTCTACAATCTTCCCTCTTAATAGCCAATCTATTTAATTTGTTAATCGCTTCTATTAGGCTTGCAACAGATAGCTCATTTAAAAATACCCCAGTCTTCCCTTCAACGACAGTCTCTTCCACCCCGCCGCTTCTATAAGCAATAACCGGCCTACCCTCTGCCATCGCTTCAACCGGCATTATCCCAAAATCCTCCTGTTCAGATGGGTAAATTAAAGCCTTCGCACCTCGATATAATTCATCAAGTTCTTCATCGTTTACTTCTCCCACAAATTCAATCGTCGGCCCGGCCATTTTTTTGAGTTCCTCTCCATAATCCGCAAACCCTTTCCCAAAAACCTTAAGTAATAATTTCAACTTATTACATGCCTCAATGGCTAAGTCGATATGTTTCGCCCTCGCCAATCTCCCACCAGCCAAAAAATAATTTTCACTTTTTACTTGTATTTTTGACTTTTGACTTTTGACTTTTGACTTTACATCAACCGGCGGATAGATTACTTCCGCCTCTCTTCTATAAAACTTCACAATTCTTCTTTTTACTTCTTCAGAATTGGCAACGATATAATCTGGTCTTTGATAAGAAAGGAAATCTATCTGCCTTAATCGATGGTTAAGTAACTCTCCCATCATTCTTCCCCACCAATGTTTCTTCCAATTTCTTGCCGTTGGATAACCATAAAGGTACCTTGGCGGAGTATGACAGTAGCAAATATGAAGTGTTTTGGGTTCTAAAACCAGCAAATTAGGAAAATAAGCCCCCGTTGCCGAAACTATCACCACATCAAACTGCGAAAAATCCCAATTTTCAAAAACCAACGGACTCAATAATCTTAAAGGGCTAATCAATTTATGAACGTATGGAACGTTTTGAAACCATGATGTCACAATCTTCCAGTCTTTAAATCTTTCTCTATGCGGCCCCAAAAATTCCGGCAAATAGACAGTTGTATATACTGGTGCCTCCGGCCACACCTCATGTAAGGTCTCAAGTACACGCTCCGCACCTCCATATTCCTTTATATAATCATGAACTAAGGCTACTTTCATAATCAAAATAACTTTATTTGCTGAGAAGTATCTCTTTTCTCTTCTTTTACTATATCTTTCTTTGCGTCTTTGCCACTCTTGCCCTGAGTTCTATCGAAGGGTTGCATCTTTGACCCTTCTCCTAATCTCGGTATCAAACTCCTAAATTCTAAATCCTCAAACAATTTATGTATATGTGGCCTATCCAGATTCTTCAATCGGCATTTTTCAATATCAAAAGTAATTGGAACATCAGTCACAATTGTTGCCAATTTCTTAGCCAGTCCCGCCTGCTCGCTATTTTCCGCAAGTGCTCTCCGGACTTTCTCGCTTTCTATTTCTCCTATATGGGTATAGGTTTGTTCCAATGTTTTAAAACGTGATAACAAACCACTAGCTGTCTTAGGCCCCACCCCAGCAACACCCGGGTAATTATCCGACGCATCCCCCACGAGCGCTTTATAATCGACAATTTGCCCTGGCTTTATGCCAAATTTATCTTCAACTTCTTTTTCCCCAAAAAGTTTGGCCTCGGATAATCCTTTTACCGGCATATAAGCCTTAACATTTCCATCAACAAGCTGCAGTATATCCCTGTCTCCCGTCACTATGATTACCTCGTGCGATTTTCTCGTCTTATTTGTGATTGTACCAATAACATCATCCGCTTCATACCCGTCCATTTCATAAATAGGAATCCCCAGACAAGCAACTACTTGATGAACTCTTTCTATTTGTGCCGACAATCCCTCATCCATTTTCGGGCGTTTGGCTTGGTATCCCACGTAAAGAGACTTCCGAAATGTTGGTTTTGGACGATCAAAAGTAACCACTAAATAAGCCGGCTTCAAATCTTGGGCCACTCGAAGAAGCATCGATGTAAATCCAAAAACAGCATTGACTAATTCACCATTTTTGGTAGTAAGTGGAGGCAGCGCATGAAATGCCCGATGAAGTATAGCATTTCCATCGATAATAACTAGACGATCTAACATGAAGCTAATTGTAGCAAAGATAGGATTGATAATCTATTAAAATGAAAGGTTTATCCATATCACACCGAAGTAGGAAAATCGTACCTCGAAACATGAGTCTTTTGAGGAGCTTTGAAAGTCTGCCCTAGATACTCTATATAATTTCTCATACCCTTCGGTGGCAGACTTTCATTGAATGAAGAAAAAGTTATCTTATAAGGCTACATGAGACAGCTGAACTTCTCCGAAAAAGATCTCATGCGAAGAGGAAATTATTCGTCGAAAGTCTCTGAAAAATGTCTCACCCGAGCCCTAATAGTTTATTTAGAAGTTTTGGCTACGGCTAAAACTCGCTTAGGATGTCCCATCAATTTCTCAAAATCTTCACCTTCCAAAGTTTCCCGCTTTATGAGCGCTTCCGCAACCCGATCCAGTTCTTTTCTAAATCTTTTCAAAATATCCAGCGCAATCTTGTACCCATCATCAATAAACCTTTTGACTTGATTATCAATTCTTGATTGCATCTCCGGAGATATTTGGGTTTCATTCATCCACTTCCCTCCCCATTCCGTCACATCCATAGTCGGACCGAAGTTAATTGGTCCCAAATCGCTCATCCCAAACTCTATAACCATCGCCCGTGCCAGCGATGTGGCTTTGTCGATATCGTTAGCCGCCCCCGATGTCATCTCTCCAAATACCGTCTGTTCCGCTGCCCGGCCGCCCAGCATTGAGGCTATCTCCTCAACCAGATGTGATTTCGTCTCATGAAGTCTATCTTTCTCAGGGGGAATCAGCGTAAATCCCAGAGCCATACCCCGAGAAACGATCGAAATTCGATGCACCGGATCCATATTAGGCAGTTCATGCGTGACTATGGCGTGCCCTGCTTCATGATAAGCCGTCATCTTCCGATCCATATCACTTTGCAGACGTTTTTTCTCCGGACCCACCTTGACTTTGGTTGCCG
>OBEQ011395132.1_pt1 | contig 15692 bp, 17 predicted proteins | sample 1670901 | NCBI WGS metagenome assembly OBEQ01 (sample SAMEA104232315, study PRJEB22302) | groundwater metagenome | biome: forest; feature: aquifer; material: groundwater | place: USA | collected 2011-08-07 | depth 5.4 m | reverse complement strand
CTCGCTTTGCTCGGACACCGTGGCCGCTCCAAAATCCGACGTGCCGCTTCGGAACTCCTCCGCCATGACCACGCCAACCCCTGTTGGCCGCGGGTGACGCGAAGCGGAGGCCCCCAGCCGCCCGGAGCGAACGACGGCGAGAGTCCGGCGGCGCGAGGACGGCTGGGGTCGCGCAGCGGCAGGCCCTGCGGCTGCAGCGTACCTTGCTCAGCAGCAGCGGGGTCGGTATAATGCGCCCATGTCTTCCCGCGTCAATATACGATCGGCTTTGACTGCCGCAACGGAGGCGGCGCGCGCCGCGGGGCCGTTGCTGGTACGGTTCATGGGACGCCCGGCGCGTGTCGACACCAAACGCCACGCCATCGATCTGGTCACCGAGATTGATCGGCGGTCCGAGCGCCTCCTCGTCCGATCGCTCCAGCGGCGTTTCCCGGATCACGGCTTCCACGGTGAGGAACACGCCCGCCTCAATCCCGACGCGCCATGGCAATGGCTGATCGATCCGCTGGATGGGACAACCAATTTCGTGCACGGGATTCCGGCGTTTGCGATTTCCATCGGCCTGCTGCACCATGGCGTCCCGATGGCGGGAGTCGTGTACGATCCGACCCGGCGAGAATACTTTACCGGCATCCGCGGGCAGGGGGCGTGGCTGAATGGGCGTCGCATGCGCGTCTCGCGCGTGCGCCGGGTGGCAGACAGTTTGTTCTCGACGGGATTCTCGGAAAAATTCCGCACCAATCCCGCGCCGTATCTCCGATGGTTCACGGCGTTTCAGCGACGCTGTCATGCCGTCCGTCGCATGGGATCCAGCGCGCTGAGTTTGGCGTATGTGGCGTGCGGACGCCAGGAGGGATTTTACGAGCAAGATCTCTGGCCGTGGGATGTCGCCGCCGGGATGGTACTCGTCACAGAAGCCGGCGGGACGCTTTCAGACTTTCGCGGACGAGCCGTCACCCTTCCCCGTACGCGTGAGCAACTGGAATTGGTTGCGTCCAATCGCCACGTGCACCGCGCGATGCTCCGACTCCTGCATCATCCTGCCTAACGCGCCACCGGCCGCCTAGCGTTCTAACAGGACCGCCACTTCCACGTGCGTCGTCTGCGGAAATAAATCAAACGCCGCTGCACGCGTCAGTCGATACCGCGGAAATCCGTGAGTGAGTTGCTGCAGATCGCGCGCCAACACCTGCGGGTTGCAGGACACGCACACCAACTGTCGAGGCCGAGCGCCGAGGATCGCGCTGATGACGCGGGGATGCAACCCCGCGCGCGGCGGATCGACCACCACGACGTCGGGTTTGGCCTCCAGCAACCAAAACCGCTTGTTGGCGAGCACCTCTTCCGCCGACCCAGCATGAAACTGCAGATTCGCGAAGCCGTTGGTGGCGGCGTTGGCGCGCGCCAACGCAAGATTATGCACATCGACGTCGATGCCGTACACCTGCGCAAAGCGATCCGCCAGATACATCCCCACCAATCCGACCCCGCAATACAGATCCCACGCGATTTTTGATCGATCACCGACGATCCATTCGGTCAACGTCGTGTAGAGCCGTTCGGCTTGCCGCAGATTCGGCTGGAGAAACGTGAGAGGATGCACGCGGATGCGAAAGGGACCGATCTGTTCTTCAAGATCCGGCTGGCCGTGCAGGAGGGTGAGCTGTTCGGGCGTTGACACATCGGCCAGGCGCGCGGTCGTGCCCCAATAGACGCTGGCAATCTGCGGATGACGGTGCGCCAATGCTTGCGCCATCGCCTGCAGCATCGCCTGATCCGCGGGAGCGGTGACGATCAGCGCAAGAATCTGGCCGGTGGCGCGGCTTTGCCGAAGCACGAGATACCGAAACACTCCTTGATGCGTGCGCGGGTGATAGGCGGATTCTCCGGTCTGACGCGCGAGGCGTTGCACATCCTGCCAGATGGGCGCGAAGGACTCGGGCACGAGCAAACACTCGTCGACTTGCACAATCCGGGCGAATGACCGCGCCGCATGGAATCCGACGACCACCTGCCCCTCAACCATGCCGAACGAGAGTTCGGCTTTATTCCGATAGCGCCAGGGATCCTCGCAGGCGATGAACTCAACGGCAAGCTTCGGTGCCAGGCTGCCCAAGAGTTGCTGCACCTGTTGATGTTTGAAACGGGCTTGATCGTCGTAGGCTAGATCCTGCAACTGGCAACCACCGCAGGCGCCTACATACGGACACGCCGGCGTGATGCGTGGCACGCCGTTTGATTCCTGTTGCAGCGTCACGGCCACAGCAGGACCTCCCTAGGACGATCCGCGAGTTCTGCGGACCCCGAAGACGACCAGCAACGCCAATCCGCTGACAAACCCGCCGACGTGCGCCCACCACGCCACCCCGCCGAGATGCGCCATTTGGCCGATAGTCGTCATGCCTTGCAACCACTGCAACACAAACCAGAATCCCAAAAACAGAAACGCCGGCAATTCCACGGTTTGCCAGATAAAGATGATGGGGATCAACGTCACGATGCGCGCCAACGGAAACAGGAGAAAGTAGGCGCCGAGCACGCCGGCGATGGCGCCGCTTGCGCCGATCATCGGCACGGTTGCCTCCGGTTGCATGAGAATTTGCGCCACGGCCGCCCCCACGCCGCAGGTCAGATACAATACCAGAAAACGGCCGTGTCCCACCCGGTCTTCGACATTATCGCCAAAAATCCACAAATACAGCATATTCCCCCCCAGATGCAGCACGCCGCCATGGAGAAACTGCGAGGAGATAAGCGTGAGCGCTAAGCGCAGCCACTGCAGCAGATCGGACCACGGCGTGCCGCTCCATAAGGCCGGCACCACGCCAAACCGGTATAAGAACGCCTCGAGCTGCTCACGCTGCCGCCATTCGAGAAAAAATCCGGCGATGTTCAGCAGAATCAGCGCCCGGACAATCCAGGCGGTTCGACGAGCCGGAATGGTATCGCGAAGGGGAATCATCCCACCACCTGTGTTCGGCCCGCAGGGCCGACTCTGTTTGCCTGACTCATGAATCCGCCTGCGGCGGATAGCACAGGTGGTGGGATCATGCCCGAGGATTGGCGGCCGGCGTTACAACGCGGGCGTTAACGGCGTCACCTGGAGAAGGGTCTGCGCCTTGAGGAGAATCTTGCGTTCGTTTTCGTAGCTGATGCGCGCGACGGCCTCGCCCAATTCGCACCAGGCCGCGTCATCGACTTCGGTACTTTGGGGCTGCAACTCGCCGACCACATACCGCAGGAGAAAAAAATGCACGGTCTTGGCGTAATGCGTCTGCTCTTCTTTGACGGTAAACTGGTAGGCAATGGAGCCGAGGGGACTCATGAGCTCGCCGGACAATCCGGTCTCTTCCTGAATTTCCCGAATGGCCGTGGCTTCCGGGGTTTCACCGGCTTCGATGTGGCCTTTGGGCAATCCCCACACCATACGCTCGCCGCTGCGACGGGCGATTAAACACACGTACAGACGGCCCTCCTGCACACGGACAATCACGCCCCCTGCCGATACCGGTCGTGCCGTCCGATAGGGCATGGCGCCGTCTCCTCAGGAGTTGTCCGTGTTGGGATCCACACCCAGCAGGCTGATCTTCGCCTCATTGGCGTGCGCCAAGAGCTGAGCGCGGTCCAGCAGCAAGGTCTTGTGCGCTTCAACCGCCACACATGTCACGCCGGCTTGGCGAGCCATCGCGATGGTCTGCGGGCCCAAGATCGGCAAATCAAACCGCATGTCTTGCGTCGCAGAAGCCATTTTCACCAGCACCAATCCCCCGTTGGCGAGCGCGCCGGCCCGCGTGATCGCGGCGTCGGTGCCTTCTAAGGCCTCGACGGCGACGATGACCCGCTCCTTCACCAGCACGGTTTGCCCCACATCCAGCTCGGCCAGCTTCCGCGCCGCGCGCACGCCCACCCGCACATCTTCGCGCTCCACCGGCGTGGGCTGGCGCGTCGTCAAAACTCCAACCGGACACAAATCCTGTTTGAGAAACGTGGAGGAATCCAGCAGCGTCACCCCCTGCTGCGTGAGTTTTTCGCCAATCGCTCCCAAGAGTCCGTTGACCGAGAAGTCGCGCACCTTTCCCAAAATGGCCAAGGCATCCAGATCAAACGCAACCCGCGCATCAAAGAGCACGTCTTTCGTGATCTTGCCCGCCATGATGACTTGGCGGACGTGATGCGTTTTGAGACACCGGATGAGCTTGCCCAACTGCCCCACGGGAATTTCTTCGTAGACGTCCACATGGCGGGTGAGGGAGGGATCCGCCCAGTCTTTGAGGCCGATGCCCACCACGGTAAATCCCTGGCGTTTGGCTTCCTGGGCGACGTGGAGGGGAAACGCGCCGGCTCCTGCGATAATCCCACAGACCTCGCCCATCGCCGCCCTCAGCCGTCCCGCGTTACGCGCGGCATACGCCGCGTTTGGATTCACGGATGAACGTCAGCAAATGCTCGAGCTCGGGACAGTGATTGACGTCCTGGGCCACTTTCTCGACGGCATGGCTCATGGACAAACCGGAATGAAACAGCGTGCGAAAGGCCTTGTGCAGGCGCTCTTTCGCGTCCGCGGAAACGGCGGCGCGCTTCAACCCTTCGCTGTTGAGACCGAAGACTTTGGCCGGATATCCCACGCACGTCGAATAGGGCGGCACATCCTGGATCACGCGGGAGCAGCCGCCGATGATGGCCATGGTCCCGACGCGCACAAACTGATGAATGCCCACCAGCCCGCCGATGATGGCCCCCTCTTCCACAAGAATGTGGCCGGCCAGCGCCGCACTATTGGCAATCACCACGCGGTTGCCCACCACACAATCATGCGCCACGTGGGAATAGGCCATCAATAGACAGTCCGAGCCCAGCACGGTCTTGCCGCCGCCGCCTTTGGTGCCGGGGTTGATCGTCACGTACTCGCGAATCCGATTGCGGTCGCCGATGATCAAGACGCTTTTTTCTCCCGCATATTTCAAATCCTGGGGGATGCTGCCGATGACGGCTCCGGTGAAAATCTCATTGTCGGCGCCCAGCGTCGTATCTCCCTCGAGGACGACGTGCGCCCCGATGCGCGTGCCGGACCCAATGCGCACATCCGGCCCAATGATCGCGTACGGCCCCACCTCCACGCCCTCGGCCACCCGCGCGCGAGGATCCACGATGGCCGTCGGATGGATGCGCGCCGCGCCCTTCCCCGACGGTCGGGAGGCGCTCCGAACGCGCGGCACCGGGGAGGATTTAAGTTTACTCATCGGCAATCGCGAACATCAGCTCGCCCTCACACACCACTTTGCCGTCCACATACACTTTGCCGAGAAACTGTCCTATCCGCGAGCGCAACTTGGCGAGTTCCATCTCAATGATCAGCTGATCGCCCGGCACGACGGGTTTGCGGAATTTCACCTTATCGACGGACATGAAATAGGCCAATTTCCCGCGGTTGTCCGGTTTATTCAGCATCAGCACCCCGGCCACCTGCGCCATGGCTTCCACCATGAGGACGCCCGGCATCACCGGCCGGTTGGGAAAATGCCCGCGGAAGAAGTAGTCATTCACGGTCACGCATTTCAACCCGACAATTTTCGTTTCCGAGAAGCTGACAATCCGGTCCACCAGCAGAAACGGGTAGCGATGCGGCAGGATCTTTTGGATCTGAATGCTGTCCAGCTGCGGCCCCACCATCACTTCACCCGTCACGGCCTTCAACGCGCCGCTGAGCCACAGCTCCATCGCTTGATCCAGCTTATGGATGAGTTTCATGTTCAACGAATGACCGCTTTTGATGGCAACCACGTGGCCCCGCAGATGCGCGCCCAACAGGTACAGATCGCCGATCAGATCAAGAATTTTATGGCGGACAAATTCGTCGTCAAACCGCAGCGTATTGTGCATGACGCCCTGCGGCCCGACGACGAGCGTGTTCTCATAGCTGGCCCCCAAGCCAAAACCGCGCGCCCGCAAGGCTTCAGCTTCTTCATAGAGACAGAACGTGCGCGCCGGCGCGATCGCCTCGGCGAAGGGCTTGCCGTTGGGGGTGAAACTGGCGAATTGGGTCTTCAGCTGCGGATGATGGTAGTCCAGCGTGTAGGAGACCGAAAACGTCTTGTCGGGAAACACGGCGAGCATAGAATCGTCTTCGGTTAAGACAATCGGCTCGCGCACCGTGAAATATTTCCGCGGGACCGCTTGTTCGACGACTCCGGCCGATCCCACCAAGTGCACAAACGGTGCGGCCGACCCATCCAATCCCGGCAGCTCAGGCCCGGAGACTTCCGCGTAGGCATTGTCGACCCCTAACCCCCACAACGCCGCCATAAAATGCTCGACCGTCTGCACATCCACGCCATCCTTGGCGATGATGGTGCGGCGCATCCCCACCGCCGTGTCCACGGCGTACTTGGGAGCCGCGGGAATCATGGGGCGGGTGGGCAGATCGGTTCGGACGAAGACCACGCCGGTATTGGCCGGCGCCGGCGAGATCGTCATCGTCACCGATTGGCCGGTATGCAACCCCACCCCGCTGACCGTCACGGGAGTTTTGAGCGTGCGTTGGGAGTCACTCATGAAGCGGCGTGTTACTGGGCGGCGGCTTTCTTGGCGGTTTTGGCCGTGTAGCGATCGTTCAACATCCGCAGGATCGGATCCGTCACATCATACGCATCCTGCCCGTAGAGCAAGGACCGCTGGTCCAAGATCAGGGAAAACCCGTTGGCCTTGGCGTATTCGTTGACGGCCTGCTCTAATTCTGCGAGGATCTGTTTGGCGGCTTGATCGCGCTCACGGGAGAGCTCTCGCTGGTCCTTGGTGCGCAGCTGCTGCAATCCGTCGGATTTCTCTTCAATTTCACGCGCTTTCGCGTCCCGCGCTTTATCGCTGAGCAGCTCGAGGTTCTTGCGCATGGTCGTCAATTCCGTCACGCGGCTCTTCAATTCTTCCTCTTTCTGCTGCCCCTTCTGCTTGAGGGCGGCTTCCGAATCTTTCGTCCGCTGATACTCATCAAACACGCGGCCCAAATTCACATACCCCATCTTCAGGCTCTCGGCCGCCCCTGCCGCGGGCGCTGCGCCCATGATGAGCATTCCGGCGGCACACACCCCCCCACACCACTGCTGCACTCTGCGTTGCATCACGGCATCCCTCACAGGTTCACACACCATCACACGATTCCACCGAAGTCCAGGCACGATCCAACGTCCGTGTTTAAAAACTCGGGCTCAGATTAAAATGAAAGCGCGGCTTGCGCTTTTCATTTGTGACGTCATTCATCGGAAATCCCAAATCCAGTCGCAGTGGCCCCACCGGCGTGGTCACGCGCACCCCCACCCCGACGCCGGTTTTCAGCGAGGATCCGAAATCTGACGTACTACGCCAGACATCGCCGGTATCGATGAAGAGCGCGCCCTTCAAAATGGGTTTGCTGCGCTCATCTCTGACGATCGTCATCACTTCTTCCAACGTGCCCAGTGCCGTGGCTTCCCCTCCAATCGGATCATTGGTATTGGCATCCAACGGGCCCACGCGCCGCTCGCGGTAGCCGCGGATCGTGTTCGATCCGCCGGCGAAGAACCGTTCGAAAATCGGCACCTGCTCCGAGTTGCCATACTGATTCACAATGCCGGCACGGATGCGGCTCTCCAGCACAAACCGGTCCAGATGCGGCCAGTAGTAGCTGCCGCCGGCCTGCAGGCGGTAGAAATCGCGACTACCCTGAAAAAGCCCGCCCGCCAGATCCCCCGAACCGAACAAATACGCGCCCTTCGTGGGCTCAAAACGGTTGTCCCTCGTGTCCCAGCCAAGACCCAATCCCACCACGCTGATATCGTTGGTCCCCTGTTCGGCCTTCAGATCGGCCGACGCTTCATCAACCACATCAGAGATGGTCGTACGAAAGAATTGATAGCTGCCGTCCAGCCGCAGCGTTTCCGTTAGCTCTTTGCCCAGGCGGAGTCCGGCTCCGCGGCGCTTGTCCTGATACGCCAACCCGAGACTCCGGCTGCGCAACTGGGTTCGATAAAACCCATCGATGCCAAATGACACCGGATACCCCAGCATCCAAGGTTCGGTGAACGCCAGATCAAAATACCGGCGCACCGTGCCGATTTCCGTGCGAAACCGCAAATCCTCGCCAGCGCCCGTAAAACTGGGGGCATTCTGCCAATCAAAATTGCGCTGTTCCACTTCCACCATCCCGACCAGCCGATCCACCGACGAGAACCCGCCGCCGAAACTAAAGCTGCCGGTCTTGGCTTCTTTCACGTCCACGATCAAATCCTCGTGGTCGTGCGTCGTGGTGGGTTCGGTGTCGACGTTGACTTCCTCAAAGAACCCGAGGTTATTCAACCGCTCGATCGAGTGACGGATCTGCTGGCCGTTAAACGCTTGCCCGGGCCAAATCCGCAATTCCCGCCGGACCACCACATCTTTCGTGTGCAGGTTGCCGCGGATCTCGATGCGATTGACGTACACCAGCTCATTTTCCGTGATCCGATACGTCAGATTCACGCGCTTGGTCGACGGATCCAGCTGGGTTTCCGGCGCCACGTCCGCGTTGATGTACCCGCGATCTCCGTAATACTGTTTGATCGCCCGCAGATCGCCTTGGAGGCCGTCCGGATTGAACACCGAGCCAGGCTTCAAGCGCAAGACCGTGCGAAGCTCCCGCTCCGGAAAGAGCACGGTGCCGGCGATCGCGATTTCTCCGACGCGGTGCTGGAGCCCCTCCTGGAGCTTGAGATAGACGTACAGGGCGTCCCCGCGGGGCGCTGTCAGCACCTCGGACGTCGCCTGGATGTCTTCATAGCCCTGCTGGCGATAGAACACCCGGACGCGCTCCAGATCCTCATCCAAGGTTTGCGCATTAAACACGCCCGAGGAAAACAGAAAGCGGCGCTTGGTCTTCAGAAGACTGCGGATCTTGTTATCCGAAAACGCGAGGTTGCCCTCCACCAAAATTTTGGTGATCCGCATCCGCGGGCCTTCATCAACGGCCACATAGAGCGTGGCCTGATTCGTCGCCTCATTCACCTGCACGGTGGTAGCGATCTCGGCCTTGGCGTAGCCCTGGCGCAGGTACTCCGCTTTCAATTTGTCCACGCCGTCTTTCGCGGTGCGCGGGTCATAGAGCTTGCCGGGTGAGAGCTCCATGATCTGCAAGAGCTTCTCTTTGCGAAAGAATTGATGGCCATCCACTTCGATGGCGGTGACGGCGGGTTTTTCCTTCACGCGGAAGACCACCCGCACGCCGCCCTCCAGCGGCTGGCTCTCCACGCGCACGTCGGTGAAATAGCCCAACGCGTAGAGCCGCCGGATATCCTCGCTCACCACGCTGTTGGTGTAGGGAGTGGCCGGCCGCGTCTGCAGGCGGGCCAAGCAGGTTTCTTTGGCGATGGTGATGGTGCCCTCGACGGTCACGTCGACCACCGTCGTCCCATCCTCCGTCGCGCCAACCGGCGCGGGGGACGCACACACGCCCCACCCACCGATCACTAGCGCGATCAGGCTGAGTTGTCGAAATGCGGATTTTCGAATCGCGTGTACTCCGACAGAAACGTCAGTTTCATGGTCCCCGTTGGACCATTGCGCTGTTTCGCGACGATCACTTCCGCGAGCCCTTTTTCGGCGTCGGGATTGTAGTAGTCCTCGCGAAAGAGCAGCAGCACCACATCGGCATCTTGCTCGATGGCCCCGGACTCGCGTAAATCGGATAGCCGCGGGCGAAACGTCTCGCGGCGCTCCGGGGCGCGCGAGAGCTGGCTGACCGCGATCACCGGCACGTTGATCTCGCGCGCCAGCGCCTTGAGGTTGCGCGAGATCATGGCGATTTCCTGCTGGCGATTTTCAAATTGCGACTGCTCGCTCATCAACTGCAGATAATCCAGAATAATCAATCCGATGTTGTGGCGGCTCTTCAGGCGGCGCGCCTTGGCGCGCAATTCCAAAATCGAGACCCCCGGCGTGTCGTCAATGTACACGGGCGCTTCGGACAATTTGCCGGCGGCTTGCGTGAGTTTGGGCCAGTCGCTGGTGGAGAGCATGCCCGTGCGGACATTATGCGCGTTGATCCGCGCGTGCGCGCACAACATCCGCTGGACCAAATGTTCCTTGGACATTTCCAAGCTGAACACCGCCACCGGGATTTTATTTTGGACCGCCACAAACTCGGCGACGTTCAGCGCGAAACTGCTCTTGCCCATGGCCGGCCTTCCTGCGACGATGATCAGATCCGCCGGCTGCAGCCCCGCCAGCATTTGGTCAAGTTCGGTAAATCCCGTCGGCAATCCCGTGATGAACCCCTTGCGCTGATAGAGCTTGTCGATGGTTTCGATGGAGCTTTTGATCAATTCTTTGAGCGAGGCCGCATCGCGCTTGATTTTGGTGGAGGCGATGTCAAAGATCGCTTGCTCGGCGCGATCCAGCAGCCTGTCGGGCTCGCTGGGATTTTCGTAGCAGTCCGTCGCGATGTGCGTGGCGGTCTTCAGCAGCGCGCGCAGGATCGCCTTTTCCTTGACGATGCGGCAGTAATGCTCGATGTTGGAGGCGGTGGGCACGACGCTGGTCAGCGTCGCCAGATAACTGGGCCCGCCGATCTCCTCCAGCAGCATGCGCTTCTTCAGCTCTTCGGTCAGCGTGATCAAATCGACCGGGACGCTGTTTTTGTAGAGGTCCAACAGGCAGGCGAAAATCTTGCGGTGGGCGTCCTTGTAGAACGCCGGCCCATCCAGGGCTTCGGCAGCCTGGACTAGCGCGTCTTCCTCCAGGAGCATCGAGCCCAAGACCGCCATTTCGGCGTCGAGGCTCTGCGGGGGGAGTCGCTCGAGCGTTGCCAGCTCGGAGACTTCCATGATGATTACGCCTTAACGACCCACACCTTGATGGTCGCGGTGATGTTCGCGTGCAGCCGAATCGGCACTTCGTAAATGCCCAGCGCCTTGATCGGCTCCGCTAATTGGATCGCGTGTTTCTCGACGGGCAGGCCCTCTTGCGTGAGCGCCTGGAAGATATCATGCGCGGTCACCGCCCCAAAGGCCTTGTCTTCGTCCCCGACGTTAAGCTTGAGGGTCAGCGACCGGGTTTCCAGTTTCTGCTTGAGCGCCTCAGCTTGTTGCTGTTGCCGCTGCGCCTTCACCTGGGCCAATCGTGTGCGCTCCGCCACTAGTTTGACATGGGATTCGGTTGCAGGCAAGGCCAGACCCTGCGGCACCAAAAAATTGCGCGCATAGCCGCGCTTCACGGCAACCACGGTGCCCTCTTTGCCAAGCGTCTGCACATCTTTCAAGAGTATGACGTCCATGAATCACCTCTCTCTACGTGACATTCGCAATGGTTACACCGCGACGTACGGCAGCAGGGCCATGTACCGGGCCCGCTTAATGGCCACGGTTAAGCGGCGCTGATGCTTCGCGCAGGTGCCGGTCAGGCGCGAGGGCATAATCTTGCCGCGATCCGTGACAAACCGGCCGATGCGCTCCAAATCCTTGTAATCGATTTCCTGAATCTCATCCACGCAAAACCGACACACTTTGCGCGAGAGCGTACGCCGTAGACCGTTCTTATCGTCTCGGTCGCGCCCGCGCAGTTTTTTCCGATCTTTCTCGTTAGAACGGCGGTTCATCTGCTGGCGGTCCTTCTCCCGCTGGTTCCTCAACCATCACCGATTCGTCGCCGGCGTCCTGATGCGTCGTGCCGGCGCTTTCGCTGCGTGGGCCGCCGAGGAATTGGACGCGATCCGCCCGTACCTCAAGGGTCGAGCGGGTCTTGCCCTCTTGCTCCCAGCTGCGATAGATCAGACGCCCTTCCACACATACGCCGCGCCCTTTTTTCAAATACTGTTGGCACAGCTCGGCTTGCTTGTTCCAGACGACGATGGTCACGTAACACACCTCGTCCTTGCGCTGGCCCGTTTTGTCCTTGTAGGTGGAATTGATCGCGAGCCGCAAGTTCCCGACGGGCGTGCCGGCGGGCGTGTAGCGCAACTCCGGGTCGCGCGTGAGATTGCCCATAAGGAGCACGCGATTCAGATTCGCCATTATCGGCCTCGCACAACCTCGCTACTTTCGGCGGTCTTGGTAAACGGACTGGCCGTCGCCCAATCGGTGCCGCGGGCGTCGGCGCGATTCAAAATGAGAAACCGCACGATATTTTCATTCAGGCGCAGCAAGTGTTTGAGTTCTTCCAGCTGCGGCGGCGGCAATTGGAATTGCACTAAATGATAGACGCCTTCTTGCTGGCGGGCGATGCGATACGCCAACCGGCGGCGGCCCCAACTGGTCGAGCGGTCGATGTGCCCGCCCAGCTTCTGGATCGGGTCTTCCAATTGTTTCACCGATCCGGTCATCTCCACCTCGGTGCCGACGGATTTGAAAATCGCTAAGGCTTCGTAGGGCCGCTGTGTACTCATGTGCCGTTCACTCGATTCATCGTCGCCTCAATCCCCGCTTCACACCAGTGCTCACAGGCCTCCACAGCCCGTGCGATCATTCCATCCACACTCTTCCGTTCTTCGCGGTCAAACGTGGATAAGACAAACTCGGCCAGATCGCGTGGCAATGGCGTCGTCCCCACTCCTAATCGCAGACGCGGCACGTCTTCCGTCCCCAAGCGCTCCAAACACGAGGCCACACCATGATGGCCGCCTGCGCTGCCTCCGGCTCGAAGCCGCAGCGTCCCAACCGGGAGATTCACATCATCGTGCACGATCAAGGTGTCGACCGGTTGCATGGTGTGCTGGATCGGCTCTAACGCGCTGCCGGAATTATTCATCATCAATTGCGGCATCCATAACGTCACGTCGGACTGCCAGGTGCCTTGGAACGCCACAAGCTGACCGCCGCTTTTAACAGGTTGGAGCGTGATCCGGTGCCGGTCCGCGAATCTCCGAACGACCGCAAAACCCACGTTGTGTCGTGTGCTGTCGTATTCTGATCCTGGATTCCCCAGACCAACAATCCATTTCATGCAGGACCACGGAAATTATTTCTTTTCTTCTTTCTTGGCGTCCTTGGCGTCTTCTTTCTTGCCTTCCGCCTTGCCTTCAGCGCCCGCGGCGGCTTCTTCAGCATCCGGTTTCTTCTCGCGGAGGACTTCCGGCTCCGTCATCGCAGCCGCCACTTCCTCAGCTTTTTCTTCCTTCGGCGCCAAGACCGACGCCACCGGCGCTTCCAAATCCACGGTAATTTTTACCCCGGATGGCGTGGTCAGTTCTTTCACGTGGATCGTATCACCGATTTTTAATGCGCTGACGTCGTAGGTGATGTCCTTGGGGATCGCCGTCGGCAAACATTCCACTTCGATCTCGCGCAAGAAATGCTCCAGCACCCCGTTTTCTTGTTTGACGCCGATGGGCGTGCCCTGCAACACCAACGGAATCTTGACGCGGATTTGCTCGGTGAGGGCGATGGCGTGGAAGTCCACATGCACGATGTCGCCGCGCACCGGATCAAGCTCGATCTTTTTGATCAAGACCGGTTTTTCGGTCGGCTTGCCGTCGGCCTCGACCCGCAGGGTCACTAACCCGTGCTCCCCGGCGCGGGCATGCAGAAATCGCACCAATTCCCGATGGCTCACGACGATCGCCGTCGGCACACTCTTCTTCCCATAGACCACGCCGGGAATGAGTCCTTCCTTGCGGAGGCGACTGACGCGCCGCTTGCCGATGAGCTCACGCGGCTTGGCAGTGAGGGTCGGCCGTTCGGCTGGTGCAGTTTTTTGCGCAGTCATCGTTCACCTATCCTTCTGTTACAACTTGAAAACACACGACACACCACAGATGACACAGAATCCACACAGAGTCACAGAGAAATCTCTGTGTTTCTGTGGCATTTCTGTGATTCTGTGGTGTCGTCATCCTGGAATGCCGTCGAACAACGTGCTGATGGATTGCTCAAAGTGAATGCGCCGAATCGCATCCCCGAACAGCGGCGCGACAGATAAGACCGTAATCTTGCGATGCCGTTTGGCTTTCGGAATGGGAATCGAATCCGTCACAATCAATTCTTCTAATGGCGCCTGGGCGATGCGCTCCAGAGCCGGCCCCGAGAGGATCGGATGTGTAATCGCGGCAATGATCGATTTGGCGCCATCGCGCTTGAGCGCGCGGCAGGCCTCCATCACGGAACTGCCGGTGGAAATCAAATCATCGACCAGTAAGCAGTTCTTGCCGGCGACTTCTCCTAAGATGTGCAGCACTTCGGTGGCCTCGGGACTCGTGCGGCGTTTGTCGACGATCGCCAAACCCGCGCCCAACCGTTTGGCGTAGGCGCGCGCCATTTTGATCCCGCCGACATCCGGCGACACCACCACCAGCGATTTCAAGCGCTTGCGCTCGATATAGCGATCAAACACATTGATCGCGTAGAGATGATCCAGCGGAATGTCAAAGAAGCCCTGAATCTGCCCGGCGTGGAGATCCATGGTGAGGACGCGATCGACACCGGCGGTGGTAATGAGATTCGCCACGAGCTTCGCGGTGATGGGCACGCGCGGCTGATCTTTGCGGTCCTGGCGGGCATAGCCGTAGTACGGAATCACCGCCGTGATCCGACGCGCCGAGGCGCGCCGCAGCGCGTCGATCATGATCAACAGCTCCATCAAATTGTCATTCGTCGGCGGACAGGTGGATTGCACCACAAACACGTCTTTACCGCGAACGTTCTCGTTGATTTTGACGCGGATTTCGCCTTCGCTGAAGCGCCCGACGAAACTATTCCCCAACTGGATTTTCAAGCGCTGGCACATGGCCTTGGCGAGCGCCGGATTGGCGTTACCGCTAAAGATCGCGAGTTGTGACGCTAAGGCTGCTGCCATGTCCGTGATGCGGACTTACCGTTTGCGCTTCACGATCACTTTTTTGCGAGCGGCGACTTTCTTGTGCACGACCACCCGCCGTTTCGTGGCCGGTTTTCGTTTCGCGATTTTGACGATTCGCTGAGGCCGACTGAGCTTCACCTGAGACGGTTTGGCGTTGCCGCTAGCAGGACGCTGCCCATTTGCGCCGGGCTTTGAGACGGCCTTAGGTTCAGGCACGCCGTCTTTCTCGGCTTTGCGATCCAATAATCTCGCGGGCACACCGACGACCACGCCTCGAGCCGGCACATCATGGTCTTTCGGAATCACGGCACCCGCTCCCGTCACCGCCGCGGGCCCGACTTTCACCGGCGCAACTAGAATCGTGTCACACCCGATGAACGCGCCCTTGCCGATGGTGGTTTGGAGTTTACTGGTGCCGTCGTAATTGGCGGTGATGGCGCCCGCGCCGATATTCACGTCATCGTCGATGGTGGTATCGCCGAAATACGACATATGGTTCATGCGCACGCGCTTGCCGACTGTGGTGCGCACCAGTTCCACGAAGTTGCCCACGCGCGTGTCATCATCCACATCCACGCCTGCGCGCAACCGCGCATATGGCCCGATGCTGCAGCGCTTGCCAATCGACACGCCCGACTCAATCACGGTGCCGGGATAAATGGTGGTGTCTTGCCCGATGCTCACGGCTTGATCAATGTAGGTGGCCTCGGGGGCGATGATCGTCACCCCGTTGTTGAGGTGATGCTCGATGACGCGCTGGCGGATGACGGCGATGGCCCGCACCAAATCCATGCGCGAGTTCACGCCCATCGCCTCGGTGGCTTCGTCCACGCGCACCGCCTGGAATTTCGTCCCATCGCGCTGGCCCAAAATCCCGATGGCGGTAGTGAGATAGACCT
>OBEQ010063727.1_pt1 | contig 15692 bp, 18 predicted proteins | sample 1670901 | NCBI WGS metagenome assembly OBEQ01 (sample SAMEA104232315, study PRJEB22302) | groundwater metagenome | biome: forest; feature: aquifer; material: groundwater | place: USA | collected 2011-08-07 | depth 5.4 m | reverse complement strand
GCCGGAGAAACCCCCCAGGGTCGCCCCCGGGGCGGGCGGGAGCGGATGGCCCACGTGCGACACGATGCCATCGTCCGCAAACATTACCTCGATCCCGGACATCTTCGCCACGTCCGCGTCCTCGTCCACGCCGGTACAAGAGTGGATCGAGCGCGTCTTCGTCACGGCCATCTCCGGATCGAAATGCACGACCGGGCAAGCCTGCCAGATCTTCGTTCAAGACGCGTCGTACGCGACGCTTCAGGTCGCGGCTCACCACGCGATCCGAATTTTCATTTCTCCCGCGGTGTCTCAATACTTCACCCAGATCGCGCTCGATGATCGCGTCAATGTGCTCGGCTACGCGGTCAGCGATGCGACGAACGAGGGCATGGTCGTGGTAAGCCCGTCGCTCCCCGGTTGTATGAAGAAGAACGGCACGGGAAAGGTCACACCGGTTACCGGTGTTCTCCTTTCGGACCTCACGCACGATGCCTACAAGTACTCGCTGGGCCCGGTGCTCGTTAAGGTTTCGAATCTCTCGGGCAAGCCAGACGCGAGCCCTATGAAGACATTCGGACTATGGCCAACAGGTGACGGAGGGCCCTTCGACGCCGGTCCAGCATCGCAGATCGTGAGTCTCAGCCCGTTTTTCCTGCCGAGCAATACGTTCATCGGCCTCACCGGCGGGCAAACAACGCGCTTTGCTACCGTGACGGGAGTTTTCGGCCTGTTCGCGGCGTCGTCCGACGCGGGACCGCGTACCGAGTACTTGGAGATCTACCCACGCACGTCGGCGGACATCCTGCAGTAGCAACACGCACCGTTTTGTCTTGACTGTCTGGCGGCAGAAGACTTCCCTCGCCGCATGCGAAACGTCGTGTGTCTGTTTCCGGTCTTTTTGGCCCTTGCGTGCGGTGGCGGCAACGCCGAGCTCCCGCCTCCCCCCCCCCCGCCCCCGGCTCCAGCGCCTCCGCCGCCGCCACCCCCCAAGGCGGCCAAGGCCCCCGAATCGCCCAAGCCCTCGCTCGCAGACCTCGAGAAAATGGCTCTCAAAGGCGCTGCCGAAGCGCTCAACGGACACGATGCCAAGAAGGTCGCGAGCGCCTACACCGAAGACGCCACCATCACCGTCGCCGGCTTGAACGACCTTTCCGGACGCGCCGCCATTGCCGCGAACATGCAGGAGTGGTTCGACACGTTCTCCAAGGTCAAGGTCGGCTTCAGCCGCGTGTGGACGAAGAACGACGTGATGGTGATCGAGTGGGTGCTCAACGGTACGCACACGGGAGAGCTCTTCGGCGTCAAAGGCAACGACGAACCCATAGGTCACCTCGGACTGAGCGTTCTATTTTTCGATCAAGACGGCCGCGTCAAAGCCGAGCACCGCTACGGCGATTTGGGCACCGTCATGGAGCAGGCGACCGGCAAATCCAAAAAGCCGATCCCAGCCATTCCCATCGCACCCGAAATGATTTCCGCGACGGGCGCCCCCGAAGAGGAGGCGCGTGCCGAAGCCGTGAAGGCAATCTACGGCGCGGTCGAGAAAAAATCGGAGGCCGACTTCTTGGCGAAGCTCGCCGATGACACCGAGTACGAGGGTCACCTCGGCACCATCAAGGGGAAGAACGACGCAAAAAAGTTCTTCGGCACCTTCACCAAAGCATTTCCCGACGCGAAGTTCGACGTCACGGCAAGCTGGGGCGTCGGCGACTATGCCATCGTCGAGTACACGCTGAAGGCGACGCACAAGGCACCGATCCTGAACGTGCCGGCAACCAACCGAAGAGTGACGGTGCACGCCGTCGACGTTTTCAAGATCAATGACGGCAAAGTCCAGAAGGCGCAGACCTATTCGAATGGCCTCGAGCTCATGTCGCAGCTCAACGTGGTCAAGGTCGATCTCCAGCCGACGGCGGCGTCGCCGCCCACGCCCAAGAAGTAAGTCACCTCAGCGGCGCGAACGCCAGGGCAACGTACTCTGGCACGCCGCGCATGACCGGCCCCTGCTCGGGCTGAAACGGCACCCCGAGAAACTGTGCCCACGTGTTCGGATGGTTCACCGTCGTCGCGCATCCGCAGGCCGAGCAACGCACCTGATAGCGCTCCTGGAGGGCAAGGCCGTGGGGTTGCGCGGGGCTCATCGCGCTGCCTTCCGTTTGATACAGACGAAACGTCAGCTGCCAAGATTCCCTTTGGCAAAGCTTGCACGCAATGTGGAAGCACCCGATGCGGTGTTCCCAGGTGGTCAGCTCTTTCGAGAGAAGGAAGTACCAGAGCATCCTGCGTCTGCTCCACGATATCTGGCACGTGAGCAACGCGCCACAGTGGCTGCCCACAGCGCGATTCTCGACGCGTACGTTACGGAACCTCGACCCGCACACGTACATCGGGCGAAAGCCTGAGCGTGCCGAGCATCGCGCGGTACGGCCGAATTCCGAAGTCGGGCTGATGGATCGTCGCCTCGGCCACTTGCCCATCGCCGAGAGGACGGCTCACGAACGCAATCGAGCGCGTCACTCCGCAGAGGGTGAGCTCGCCCCGAACGCGATACCCGCCCCCTTCCCGCTCCACGGACGTCGATGCAAAGCGAATTTCCGGATACTCCCGCGCCTTCAAAATCTCACGGGCGACGGTCTCTTCGATCGAGCGCTTGTCGTCTTCGGAGAGCGCGCGAACGTCGTCCGAGTCACCTCTCCTGGCGCACTCGACTCGCAAAGAGCGCGCATCAAGAGTGGCTCTCACCGAGCTCTCGCCCTCGATCTGAATGTCGAACTTCGTAACGCGTATCTTCAAGTCATGCGCGACGGCGGAGAGAATTCCCTCTTTGAACGTAAAGACGTAACAAGCGCTCACGCCGCTCATCTTTGCACCTCGTGGTGGGACCGCCCTACTTCGTCGCCCGCGACTTGGGAAAGACGAGCGCGAACGATTTCGTCCCTGTCGTAAAAAGCAGCGTCTCTTGATCGTGCGCGTCCTTGTCGTAGTGGGAATACCAGGGCTGGGCACGCCATGCATCCGTGGCCTTCACCAGCTCAGGCACGATGAGATCGAGCTCCACATACCTTCCCTTCGTCTTTTCGACGAGCGCGGGCCCGAAGCTCCACGCCTCGTGCCCCGGTCGCGGTACCGCGTCGTTGTGCATCGCACCTCCATACGCAAGCACCATCCCATCCGTTCTTCCGACGAGATCGGTTACCCGACGCGCCGTGAGACGCGCGATCATGCCGAGCATGGCATCGAGGTCGCCCGCGCCCGCATCCAAGATGCGCGCGTACTCGTCGCATGGCGGCACCAGCACGTGCGGCTTGAGCCCCAAGGCCTTCGCCGCATCGCCCAACAGGACGAACTCGTTTTGATTCGTCGCCGCTTGCGTGGCGGTCACGTCTTTCTGCTGCGCCTGGACTTTCTGTTCTGTCTTGCCGCACGCACCGTTCGCAACCCATAGCTCCAACACCAGGTCGGTCGCGCGACCGCCGACCCTCGGCAAAAACTGCGTAGTAAAGCGTTTCGTCGCAGAAGTAGCGCCTGGTGCGTCTTTCTGCGCGTGCGTCTCTCCCACGGCAAGAACGCGCGGATTTGCAGCGAGCACTCTTTCGAACGCCGCCTCGGGCGTCGCGAACACTTCGCACAGCATCTCCGCATCGCAGGGATGCGCCGACGGGCTCGCTGCCGAGGCGCTGGGCGCGGAGGCTTCGCGTACGTTCGATGGCGATGGGGCACGGGCGCACCCGCACGCCAAAAGAGTGAGCAAACACCTTGCGGATTTTTCGCGACGCCTCACGCCATCGTCCAGTCTACTCTAGAGAGTTGGTGAGCCCCAGAGTCCGACAACCGCGAAGGCCCATCGATTGGGTCGCACCAGGGCCCGCTCCCGCAGGCGCGCGCGGCCTTCCCGAGCTCGAGCCAGGGGAAAACGAGGACCTTTGTCTCTTGTCCGGCGATTGGCGCATTTTTCAGCAGCAGCGCGGACACCGCTGGTCGCTCGACGATCTCGTCACCGCGCACCTCGCCGCAATCGCCGTGCACCCTGTCGAGCCCGAGCGGGTTCTCGACTTGGGCTGCGGCATTGGATCCGTACTCATGATGATCGCGTGGCGCTTTCCGAGTGCGCGTTGCACGGGAATCGAGGCGCAAGATCTCTCGGCATCGATGGCACGTCGCTCGCTCGCCTACAACGGAGCCGACGACCGTTGCGACGTTGTCCTGGGCGACCTTAGAGACGCATCCCTCCTGAAAGAAGCAGGGGCATTTGCTCTGGTGACAGGCACGCCGCCGTACTTCGTGCGCGGCGAGGGCATCGAGTCGGCGAGACCGCAATGCGCACCTTGCCGGTTCGAGCATCGCGGGGGCGTCGCCGACTATTGCTCGGCCGCAGCCCGTGCCCTCGCCCCGCGCGGGCGCTTCGTCATCTGCGCGGCGACGGGCGAGACCGAACGGGTACGCGAAGGCGCGGAAAACGCGAGCTTGGAAGTGCTCGCGCGGCTCGATGTCGTACCGCGAGAGGGCAAGGCGCCGCTCGTTTCGGTGTTCACCATGGCCCACGGCCCGACCGCTTGGCCCCCGTCCACGCGCCTGGTCGTGCGTGACGCGCACGGTGCGTGGACACCGGAGTTTGCCGAGGTGCGTCGCGCGATGGGCATGCCACACTGGCCACCAATGCTCTTAACTCGCAAAGATGGGCGGCCGTAGCCCACGGGGGGACCGTGCTAACTACAAAGCCACCCAATTCGCACACGTTGCCGCCATCTCGGCGATACGAGGTCCTGCCAGAGGATTTGCAGGGTCTGGATCGGCTTCATTCAATCCTGCGACTCCTGAACGAACCGCGCCAAAGCGCCGGTCCCATCGCCCGGCTGGTCGAGCAAATACCGGTGCTCACCGCGCGCGTGCGGCGCGCATACCGGCCGCCGCAGTGGTACACGCTCGAACTTTACGGTGAGCCCGACGTCACGACAGTCATGGCGCAGCTCGGAAACCGCGCGTTCGAGGCCATCCTCCTCGAGTATTTGGAAGACCTCACCGTGCTGCAGGCGACGCTGGCCGGTTGAGGGCCCGTCCTACGGCGCGCACTCCTCCGGGTTCGTGCAGCAATAGTCACTCGGGTGAGCGCAGCAGAAAGGATCCGACGCGTTCTCGCAGGGGTCGCTGCTCGGAGGCCCGCCCGCCGGCTCATGTGGAATCAAGTGTCTACGGCAGATCCAGCTCCACTAGCGTTGCGGTGCCTGCGAATTGGCGAGGACCTGGCCAAGCTCTTCGACCCCTTCGGCGCCGAGCACGTGAACCAGCTCGTCGCGGAACGCGTCGAGCGCGGTTCGCTCTCCGTCGCTGGCGGGCTGGCAACAGTGAGCTGTGCCCGCGACGTTGTCGACGTCGAGCATGAGCATGCCCTGATCAATCGTGATCGGAAACGCAGTGCAATAGAAAGGTTTGAGGACGACCGGAACGCGCCCCTCGAGGGTGGCTTTCTGAAGAACGCACCGACCCTCTCGATTCAGAAACACGCAACCCCGCGGCCCCGAGGCGCTGGTGCCAATGGCGACGCGCGAAGGAAAATCTGGGTCGTCGATTTGTTCGTCGTCGAACCAGCGCGTCGGATCCTTCTCTTGATCCGAATCCATGACGCCCTGGATAGCCTCGGTGTGGGCAAGAATGCGCGCGTGCTCTTCGCGGTCAGCCAACACCCCGGTGCTGCAGCAGACCGAGGTGCAGGTCATCGAATCACACGCGCGGCGCATGCGCGCCTCGCGGATGGATCGGCCGACGGCGAGCTCTTTGAGGTGGGAGAGTCTGTGTTTGCGCAGGACACCGATCGCCGGCTCCGGGAGCGGGCGATCTTGGAAGACTGGGAGGCTCAAGGCCCGCACCATAACGAATCCTTTCTCAAGATGGAATCGGTGATCGTGCCTGGGCCTCTTGGTTCTACTGCGAGACGTCGGCGAGCAACGCCGCGCCAAACACGCCCGCGCTGTCGCCCAGCGCGTTTTTTACAATGCGCGTCTCCAGGGTGTCGGAAAAGACCCATCGCCGCACGGCCTCGAGCCCGTCGGTGTACAGGCGCTCGATGTTCGCAACGCCACCCCCGAGAATCACGACGTCGGGATCCAGCACGTCGAGCACGCTCGAAAGCGCGCGCCCGAAGACTTCAATCATCGCGTCCAGCACCGCACCCGAGGCGGGATCCTCCGTACGGGCGACGATGTCTGGCAACGCGCGAGAGGTGCCGGTTTTTTCGGCGTAGGCGCGCTCGAGGGCGGGGCCGCTCAGGTACGTTTCGACGCATCCACGCTTGCCGCAATAGCAGGCGGGCCCGGATACCGGATCGAGGACGACGTGGCCCCACTCGCCGGCGATGCCCTGCGCGCCGTTCCACACACGTGGCGCACCCGATTGGTCCTTGAACACCACCCCACCCCCGACGCCCGTTCCGAGAATGACGCCAAAGGCGACGCGCGCTCCGGCAGCCGCGCCGAACGTCGCCTCGGCGAGCGCAAAGCAGTTGGCGTCGTTTGCGAACGAAATCGGAACGCCGAGCGCGGCCTGCAAGTCGCGCCGAAATGGGCGTCCATTGAGGCATGTCGTGTTGGAGTTTTTCACGAGGGCCTCGCCGGTCCCTAGAGAGACCGAGCCCGGCATCCCGACTCCGATCGGCGGCAGCTTCGTTAGCCCTGCGTCGCGAGCTACCTCCAGCACGAGCTCGTGCGTGCCGCAGATGATGCGCTCGTACCCCTCGTCACTGCAGGTGGGAATACGCACGCGTGCAAGGATGTCGGGCATGCGGCTGGGGTCGCCCGTGCGTCGAAGGACCACCGCCTCGGTCTTGGTTCCGCCCAAATCCACGCCGAGGCAGATGTCATCCATGGGCTACGTGACTGCCTTGCGCGCGACGCCGCGAACCATCGTCCGCACGATCGGCAGAGTCCGCCGCGCGCTCTCGCGCACTTCGTGATCGACCTCGAAGCCGGCCGCGCGGATTGCGTCTGCCGTGCGGCGCGTGAGATGGCAACCACCGGCAATCGGTCGCCACAAGGGCTCGATCCGTCGCTGCCACGCGAAACGGCGCGCGTCGTGCTCCGCAGCAACGTGCTCGAGAAAAACGTAAGCACCACCGGGAACCAGCACGCGATGCACCTCAGCAAACGCCTGCGCCGGCTCCTCGACAGAGCAAAACACGAGAGTAGCGACGACGGCATCGAACGACGCGTTTGCCCAAGGCAGGCGCTCGAGCGATGCATCGGCTACCTCGATCTCGGGGCGATCCATGCGCGCGACGCGTCGTTCGAGCTTTGCGCGCATATGCGCATCGGGCTCGGCGAGAACGAGACGCGCGACGCTTGCGGGGTAAAAAGGGAGATTGGCACCCGTGCCCGCACCCACTTCGAGCACGGCGCCCTTCAAATCACGCAAAAGCTCTCGCCGCCACCCGCCGAGACTCGCTCGCTCGGCCGGCCGCATGAAGGCGTCGTACACCGATGCCATGAACCGATCGGCCAGGTCGCTCACTCACGACGGAGTGTACACACAGGCCCGCACGCTTGCCGCGAAGGCGCTAGGCCTACCGGGCGCGACGACGAAAAAGCGCTCTCATACCTTGACGGGAACTCGAGCGTTCGTAACTTTTCGCTGTGGACGCCACGCTCACCAAGGTCGCGCAGGCGCAGCTCAGTCCCGCTGCCGTTTCGACCAAACAGAAGAGAATCGCTCTCGTTTTGGCAGCAATCGCCGATCTTGTTCAGGTGGGCTATTTCCCGATATTCGGCGAGGGCGTGCTCTCGATTCCTGACGACGTTCTCGACATCGTCATCGCGCTCTTGCTCCTCTTCACGCTCGGCTTCCGCTGGCGCCTCGCCATGGCGCTGATGATGGAGCTGGTGCCGGGCGCCACGCTCTTCCCCACCTGGACGGCCGTAGTGCTCAGCTTGCCGACGGTTCCGGCCCGCGCTCCCGAAGCCAATATGTAATTGCGGCGACAATCCCGCCGCCCGCGGCGACGCCGAGGTACACGTACAGGTGCTTCGCGTCGAAGAGCACCGCGGTGACCGCGACGAACTGAAGCACCGTCGCGATCTTTCCGGGAACGTTCGCGGCCCGCTCGGTGCGCGCGCGGCGCGCTTTTGGGCTGAGCGCAAGGTGCAAGACGAGCGGCAGCTCGCCCACCTCACGTGTCCCGAGGAGAAGCGCCTCCCACGGCGTCATTCTGCTGGTCGCGATGAGCGACCCGACGACGACCGCCACGAAAACCTTGTCGGTGATCGCATCGATGGCTGCGCCGGTCGGCGTGGTTTGCCCGCGCGTGCGCGCATACCATCCGTCGAGAATGTCCGTCGCACCCGCAATCACGAGCACCGCGAAGGCAGCAAGCGGCTCACTCAGTGTGAAAGGGAACGCGGCGGCAAGGGGCAATCGCGCGAGGCTGAGCAGCCCCGGGACGAGCAAAAGGTCCTTCTTGCGGTATTTCCCCACACAGTCCCCGCGAAATCCTGGAGCGAGCCTACCCCCTCGCCATCTCCCCTGCACTGGAGACGGTGGATGGCGGCAGAGCTTCAGATCTTTCTGACCACTGGCACGTCTACGGGTTCACGGTCGACGACGGCGCACGACGCGCCTCGGGCCGCACACACTCGAGGAGACGACGATGCGTACGAGGACTGGGCTCGCGCTTGCGGTATTTCCCTGCATTCTTGCTTTGTCCGGCTGCAGCAGGACACGCGCAGCAAAGGCTCCTCGCGAACAGGCAACGGAGACTCCGAGACTCGCCAAAGAGGCTCTGCCCATGCGTTCGAGCGCGATCGCGGCAACGCCCGAAGTCGCCGCAACGGCGACCGGCGCGCTGCCCCATACCGACATCGGACGTTTGGCCGCACGGGCAGCGGATCCCTCGCCACGTCCCGCCACGGCCCCGCCCCCTCCCGCCGCAACTCATATGGCCGACGGCGAGTGGGACAAAGGGGCGCCACGCGCGTTTGCACCTCCACGCGGGCAGTTCTCGGGGGTAAAGGCCGGCGAGTGGGACGACAACGCGAACTATCGCGATTTTCAAAAATTCCTCGGCGCGGCGCAGGCGACGTATCACCCGGTCGATTTGCGCTACCGGCGTTTCGTCGTGGTGCGCGACGCCCAAGGCAAGCCCATCCCTCGCTGCCGTGTACGCGTAAGCGACGAGCAGCAGCATGGGGCAAGCTTTCTCACCACGGCGAGCGGCCGCGCCATCCTGTTTCCGAAGGGCGAGGCGCTCACCGGCGCAAAGTTCTCCGCGGTGGCCGATTGCGCCGAGGGGACGACGAGCGTGGCGTTCGGTCTTTCGGACGATACCGACGGAATCGTGGACATGCGCCTCCAAAAGGAGCGCAACCCCATCCAGACCCGCACGGTGGACCTGGCGTTCGTGCTCGATACGACGGGATCGATGAGTGAGGAGATTGCCGCGGTGACGGCGACGATTCAAAAAGTCGCCCAGCAGCTTCAAACATCGGAAACGCGCGTGCGAATCGGGCTTGTAGAATACAAAGACCGGACCGATCCGTTCATCACCAAAGTCTATCCGTTCACGCAGGACCTTCAGGGCTTCGCGGCCAAGGTCTCGCAAATCAGGGCGAGCGGTGGAGGCGACACACCCGAGGACATGAATGCCGGTGTTCACGCGGCCATCGCCGACTTGTCCTGGAGCGACGAGTCGGTGGCCCGCATGGCCTTCGTCATCGCCGACGCGCCTCCGCACCTCGATTACCAAGATGGCCCCGACTACGCGAAAGACATGAAGACCGCCGCCCACCGCGGAATTCAGCTCTTCACTGTGGCGGCCAGCGGCATGGACATCCAGGGGCAAATCGTAATGCGGCAGATGTCGCAGTACACCGGGGGCACCAACATGTTCGTTCTTCGCGGGGGTGCCGGTCCCCAGTCGACAGGTGGCGGGGACCCCGGTTCGAGCTGCGGCGGCACGCACCAGAACTACGCGAGCGGCAATCTGCACGAGCTCATCGTCTCGAAGATCAAGCGTGAGCTTCGCGCCATCGATGGCGATCCCATGCGTATCGCAGGGCTGAAAACCGACGAGAACGCGAAACCGTGCGAGCACCGGATTGTGTGGATGGACTGAGGGCTACACCGGTTTGTGAGCTCGGGGGTACTACGGGCGATCGAACCGCGTGGCGTAGCAGACCGCCAGATCCGCTGCGCGGTAGTACGCGATGTGCGGGCGGCCGTCCTTGTCTAGGGCGATGTCCACCAGCGCTGCCTCCGAACCCGCGGCGAGAACGTTGTCGTCGACGATATCGAACACCCAGGTCACCTGCCCGGCGACGCGGCGCTGCCGGCGGTATTCGAGATACCCCGTGCCATTCTCAAGCGGCTGAACGATGGCCAGATGGAGAAGGCCCCATGAATCCGTTGCCATCGCCACCCGGGAGCGCGGCGAGGTGTGCGTCGGCACCTGCTGGGCAAGGATCTCGACGGTGGGCATGTCGGAGGCGGACACCCAGCGAGCCAGATGCAAATCGGCGCCGATTCCGGCGGAGGGAATGACGTAGTAGGCGGCGTGGCGCGTCTGGCCGGTGACGCCGAGCGCCATGCTGAAGCCTGCGTAGCCCGTAAACCCGATGTTCTCGAGAGTTTTCGGATCCGTCCAGAGCGATCCGGCGAGCTGCGAATCCCGCGGCTCACTCTGACCGGTCGCGCGCGACTGATGAAATGCTACATGCGCGGAGCCCACCTCGTCGATGACCTGGACGACGTGGCCGATGCCCGAGACGCCCGCGTCCGGCTCGAAGCCCGATCGAATCGTGGACGGCGACTGCCAACCGTTCTGGGCGGTGCGCAGCTTCGAGAAGAGCGTTCTTTGCCCTGGATCGTAGTAGGCGGCGCGAACGTCACCGGAAGGCAGGACTCCGAGCGCGATGCACGAGGGGTCACCTATCCCCGTCGCGATGGTTTCGGCACTCGAGGGCGGCCCCGTCGTCTCGAGCGTGGCGTAGCTGATTTCGTTGTCGGGCACCGACTGGTAAGCGACGTGAAGGCGCGAAGAGGTGCTGGCAGCGATATCGGCGACGAAGCCAACGTTGTCGAACTGCGTCCGCGCAATCGTTGCGATCTCCGGAACGGGCATGAGACCGCCGTCGGACGTCGCTGGGGACGACGGGCGCGCGAAGTGAGCGATGTGAAGCTCGCCGTTGTCGGCGAAAAACTTCGTGTTGTAGGCGATGCCAACCCTGTTCGTATCGGTCACTGCAATCGACAGGGTGGTTCCATCCGCGATGCCCGATTCGAGCACGAAGACGCGGCGCGGCGCGCACTCTGCGTGCGTCCGATTGGGCTTCGTCCAGGGCTCGGTGCATGCAAAATCAAGTGGGCTGTCGCCTACGACGTCGGGCATTTTGGCCGCATCGGAAGGCGCGTCGCCGAGGGCCGGCGCATCGGCGAGGACAGCTCCGTCATCGCGAGACGCATCGAGGGCGGCGGCATCGGGAATGTCGCCTGGTACCTGGGCCGAACGGAACTCGCTGCATGAAATCGCAAGGCTCGCAGCACCTCCGAAGAGTGTGACGACCGAGCGCGCATTCGCCATCTGCAGAGACTAGCGTAGAATTGCATCGATGCTCGCGTTCCTCGTCGCGGCGACAATCATCGCCGCGGTCGCCGCGCTGATCGACTTTCGCACGGGGCACATCCCCAATTGGCTCACCTTGGGCGCGCTCCTCCTCGCGCCAGCCGGGCATGTAGCGAACGTGTTCGTGCGTCACGCAGGAGCGACGGCAGCTCTCTTCTCGGTAGGCTGGTCGCTCGCGGGGGCCACCATGTGCTTCGTCGTCCTGTACATCCTCTATGTGGCGAATGCGACGGGGGGCGGAGACGTGAAGCTCTTCGCGGCGATTGGCGCGCTCGTTCACCCATCGCTCGCGCTCGACACGCTCCTCGCCGCCTTTTCGGCGTTCGTCGTGCTCTCGGCCTTCGTTCTGTGGCGACGAGGGCGGCTAGGTCAGATGCTGCGAAATACGAGGCAAATCGTGAAGAACCGGTTTCTGCCTATGGATGCGCGCGTGAAGATCGAGCAACGCGCGCTGAACGAAGTGCGCATGGGCCCCGCGATTTTCGTGGGCACGGTGATCGTGCTCGCAGAGAACGTTCCGCGGTGAACCTCTTCGTCTTCGGCGCCCGCCGGGAAAGCCCCCACCGAGAGCGTCGCGAAGACGGATTTCGGATGTTCCCGGACATCCGAAATCGATGTGAACAGCGATCGGGGATGTCCCCGGACATCCTCAACCGATGCGAACAGCGACCGGGGATGTCCCCGGACATCCTCAACCGATGCGAACAGCGACCGGAGATGTCCCCGGACATCCTCAACCGATGCGAACAGCGACCGGAGATGTCCCCGGGCCTGTCGGCGCTCGCCCTCGAGGGCTCGACGGAGGAAGCGCAGTTCTACGTTAGTTTGCGGGCTCCGGCCGCGTTCGTGAGGTTCCGTTGAGCACACCTTGAAGCGCGGCCGCGTCGGGCGGGCCAACCGGTGACGGAGATGGACACATGCGGAGCTGCGCATCGAGGACCCGCCTCTTCGGATGCGCGGGGCCATACTTCAGCGAAGCGTCGGAGTAGTCTTCTCGCGCGACCCTACACGCCGCGCGCAACTCCGAACCCGCGTTATTCTCCGAACATTCTTTCAGAACCGCTTCCCGTACCCGGATGAGATGCGGATGACGGTCTCCCAAGCCGAGTGCGACGAGCCCCACATGGTCGAGTATGAGTGTTCCGCAAGGCCGTGTCGTCGGTTTGCGGTTGAAAGGGCTGAAGGGAAAATGGGGTCGGCTCGATGCGGAGTTCGGCCTTCCGCCGGTCGATGGACTCCTCGCGGCGACAGCCCTCGTCCACGACCTCGTGCTCGTTACCCGCAACACGAAGGATGTGCTCCGCACCGGGACGAAGCTGCTGAATCCATTTGCGCCGTCGAAACAATGAGCGGACTTGTCCGCGAGACGACGGCGCGTCATAACGTGGGGCCATGGAGACGCGCCCATTTCTTCCGGAGTCCGAGCCCGCGCAACCGCTCCCGACACGGACCGCCAAGAACGCCAAGAAGACGCTCCTCCTGTGGGCCGTCCTCATCTGATTTTCCTTGCGATCTGGCAGTTTCTCTCCCCCGATCCGTCGAAGAATCCCCGCCCCGCGCTCCCGACCCGAGTTTCTTCACGCGATAGCTCACGTTCCCGTCGCGCCGCATCTGGATGCGCGAGAGCGAAAACGCCGGGCGCATGAGATACCTGCAACGTCGCTCGCGCCCTACGTCGTCGTCCGCGTCGAGCGTGACGGCTGCGTGCAGATTGAAGCGCTCGTCGACGGCATCCGAGTCCCGAGGCATCGCGGGCGAAGCTGCGTTCAGTGGTGTCCGCGTCCTCGCTGTCGCGCACCGTGACGAGCGTGCCGCGCTGGATCCGCGCGCCGGCCCCCTATTGCGGTGCTGCGATCGGCTGCGTCGATACGATGAGCTCGTCGTACCAAGTGTGGGCCGTGGGATGGTCGACCGAGCTGTTTTTTTCTGTCATGTACGGCGTGAGCATGATCTTCGAGTAATCGTTGTTTTGGGACGTGTAGTCATTGTGGAGGCTCACGTTGGGGACATTGATCCATTGCTTGTAGGACTGTCCGCCTAAGGCCACCCATGCCATGACCGCGCTATTTGGCTGTCCCCAGTCGCCGATGTGCACTTTGTAATAGAAGGTAACGAACGTATCGGCGGGATATCGGAAACAGCCCACGCCGTTGCCAGTGCCGTCGGCAAACGTTCCGTAGGGGCAGTTGTAGCCGTCCGTGTCGCTTGCTCCTTGCTGAACGAGCTTTGGAGTGCACGTCGGACACACCCAAGAAGAGCGCGTCAGGTTGGTGTCCATTCCGATGTCGCCACACGCCGAGTACATCATCGGATGACCGGCGCCATACCGGTAGTTTCCCGTGGCCAGTTCTACCTGCTGGCATGTGCCTCCGGCGGCACCGTAGAAGACCGCCTGCTTCCAAGAAGTCCCCATCAGACCATTCCAATCGATGGCGAGCATATTGGCGTCGAATCTCTGCTGAAACTGCACGTAGAACGTCGAGTTTTCACCGAACGATCGACCAAATGACTTGACGAAGCTGCCGGCGACGTCCGCCTGTGTTCTGCCATGAATGTCGAACCGCAGCGCGCTTTCGCCAGACGCCTTGATGACGGTGTCTTGAAATCCCAAAAGAGCATTTCCCGCCCACGGAAGTCGCAGTCCCTCGTCATCACTCTTGACGAAGTCCGTAGTGTCGTCGAAGCCTTCGCAAACCAGTACCCCGGGCGCGGCGCAACGCGATGCGAAGTCGGCGGTACCGCTTCCGCTATCGGACGGCGTGGAGCCATCGGTGTGCTCGGGCCCTGATCCGTCTGCGCTCCCGGTCGCGTCCGCCCCAGGATTTTGCCGCGTCTCGTGAGCGGCATCGAGAACTCCCGGTGCGCCCGCGTCGGTGCGCCCGCCTATTTCGTTGGGAGAAGGCTTGAAAGGCTTGGGGTCGTCGCCACACGCAGCACCGATACCGATGCAAAACACGAATGTGAGTACGCGATCTGAGGTACGGGCCAGGTGAGGCATTTGGACGCTTGCTCCTATGGATCAGCGTCCAGTGCAAGTTTCGATCCCCCTTCGAAGCGTGCGAAATGCGCTAGACGGCCGGCGCGGCCACGTGACATCCCGAGTCAGCGGCGACCTATGATGTCACCTCGCTCAGCGCACCCTCGACCCTACTTCGCAATTTTGAGCACGCGGCCATTGTCCGCCTCCGTGACATAGACGCTCGGGCCCAGTACGACGAGCCCTTTGGGCGAGCTCAGCCCGGTCACGAGAACGGTGGGAGACGCTCGGGTGGTTCGGCCCCGCACGAGCGCGTCTTTGGTCAGCCAGTAGAGATCCGGTCCTTCTACCGCCAGCGCAATGGGTCCGTCCTGGCCAGTCGCCAGCGTCATAGGTGCGCCGGTCTCGGCGCCCCCATCGACGAGCGCCGATTGCTTCGCAGCCCGAATCTCGCCCCCGTTGAGGTCCGACGTCGCCCAGTAAACATTGTCGCTGTCGGCGGCGAGGGCGCGGCCGCCCGTCTGACCGGAGGCGAGATCGCGCACGTCTTCCGCAGCGCACGCGTAATCGAGCACGCAAGCATGGACGATCTCGTCGGTGCCAATCCAATAGAGGCTCCCGCCCGCCACCATCGAGCGAATACCCGCGGTCACGGTGAGGGACGTGCTTCCACGCGGCGCATACCCGTCCCACGATAGGCAGCCCGTGCCGGGCTGTGGATTGCTGCAGCGCTGGATGCTCCGCCCACCACCCAGTACACGTAGGGATCCGAAAACACGATGCTGGTTCCGCTAGCTGCCACTGATTGCGTCAGGATCGGCGTCTGCGGTCGGCATCAGCGGTTTCGGCATTGCCCCAGACAACCCCTTCGGTCGCATCGGGCACGGACTCTCTCACGACCCCACGCAGTTTTTCGAGGTGCGGTCGACGCTCGGCCGGAATCTTCGCAAGGTATGCTTCCGTCGTCTTCGCGGAGATCTGCCTACAGCAAACCTAGAGAGGCGCATGCCCGCGCGCAACGCCGGGGGCTGATTGTGTCGCTTCAGTGTCGGCCCTGAACCAGGTACCTTCCGATCCCGATCCCGATCCCGACCCCGATCCCGACCCCGCCCCCGCCCCCGCCCCGGCCAT
>OBEQ012435521.1_pt1 | contig 15694 bp, 13 predicted proteins | sample 1670901 | NCBI WGS metagenome assembly OBEQ01 (sample SAMEA104232315, study PRJEB22302) | groundwater metagenome | biome: forest; feature: aquifer; material: groundwater | place: USA | collected 2011-08-07 | depth 5.4 m | reverse complement strand
TTCACGACCTCGAGTGATTTTTCATTAGTCACAATCCGCGCGTAAAGCTCTACCAATTTGGCATGCACCTCGCCCCAGACAAATTGCAGTCCGGATTCTGCAATTCCAATTTCGTCGGCCGCGATACGACCTCTAAGAAATCTCGTTCCCAATGGATCAAGCGGTTGTGTGATTGAAAAAGAGTCGAGGCGCGGTTTGCGCTTTTCGTCCTCATTTTTCTTTAATCCGCCGACGTCGAACTGAGCCGAAGGATTCGGTAACTTCTCGGCCTGAATGTGCCTGCCCCTCGAGGCATCGATGTCTTTTTTTGCCTCTTGTATATCCGGATTGTTCATATAAGCGGCCCGAAGTACTTCATCCAGAGATAGAACCTCTTCTGTCGTTTGCGGAAAGCCTGACGATTGCATGAACGCCCCTACAACCATAAAGATCAAAATCCATTTTTTCTTGATCAAAGTTACCTCTTTAATTTCGGAGCAATAGCTTCCTGGTAAAAAATAAACAAAACGGGCAGAGCATGGGCCCGTTTACTTAAAGGAATAAAGTTTTAAAGACGGAGAGCTGAGGAAAGGTGAAAAGCGGAAGGGGTATTGGCTGGGCAGTCAATCTCAAAAAAAGTTAGAGCATGAGAAACGAAATAATTTATGTGCGGTTTTTCTTGGCTTAAATTCTTATCAAGAACTGGAAATACTTCGGTTTGGGAGCGCGAGCACGAAAACTTATTAAGGTTATGGGTGGTTTTGAGAGCTGTTATGAACGTTGCGAGAGCTATTTCGTCAGAATTAGTATGATCATTGGTCCATCCAAGACGCTCTGAAATGGCTCCGCAAAAAAAAGAAAACCATACGATAAGTATTAGAGAAGCGGTTGCTTTTTTGTAAGCGAGCATGAATGTATTTTGATCCTTAACGAAGCAACATCCTAACGGTTTATTAGATGTTTTGGATAAATTATTATATATAGAATTATATCTTATTTTGGCTCAAAGGGTTAGATAAAACAAGTTTCTATGGTCTTCGGGTATGTGACTCTCAGGTAGGCAGTTTTAACATCGAAGAGCGATCGGTGGCAGTGATTGTATCCCAGTTGTATCCGAAGCTCCTTTTTACCAACTTTGAACGAAGCTTACGACTGCAAATAAAAGACTTAGGGCATCTCACACCCCAGATTTTGCACTTTTGGAAATCAGCTGCATCGTACTTTATTCACTGGTTTTTTTGTATATATTCCGCAGCCGGTTGCTTCTTAAAAAAAATTGAATTAACTTATCTTGACGAGTTTGGTTTGGCTTTGTGAAAGATATTTCCCAATTCCTTATGGTTTCAGCACAAACCCCCATCTGAGAGGCCAGGCAATCCACTGTTAAGCCCTTTTTTAGACGCTCATAGCGTATCTTTTGACCGAAAGTGGTCAGTTCCCCCATAAGTTCATAGTTCCGCAGTATTCGAGCCCCTATTTCAAAGATGAAAGGCTTTGGGGTTGTTAGCGATTGCTCCTGCACGGTCAGCCCTTTCCAAGCTCGTGTACACAGTCCCAAGCAGAGATTTTCCAACACTAGTCAAAAAATAAACAGCTTGTCTCAGCTTACCCCTCTCCAGATTTTGTGCTTGGAACAGAGAGGTATTTTTACTTTATCGTTTGTTTTCGGGAAAATTCGCATATGTGTATTAGTATACGAAATGGCGGGGCTTACGACAATTAAACTCTAAAAATCTATTCTGTTAGCTTTGTTTGATGTCGGCTGGTGGAGGCAGTTGTGGTATCACAGCGGTATCACAAAACTTTTTTATATGACTCTCTGGGGATACTTTTGGGCGAGCTTTATAATTCGTTCTTCGTATTCCCCGTTCTGGGGAACACCAAAAAACGTCGCTATATACCCAAGCGTATTGATTGTTGCTGTGAGCGATACGATATACGTGTCATTGGCAAAATCGTTCTTCGTGTCTTCACTCCCAACTACTACATGACGAGTATGTTTTGTTGCATGGGCGATTTTACATAGACCTTTATATGTAGTTAAAGCGTCTTCTGGCGGTACGGCTCTCGCGCGATCCGATACCGCTTTGCCATTTAAACGATCATTATCGCCAACTCCATAGACGTCCATGTATTCACGGCAAAGTTTCTCGACCCAAACCGGATCAGAATTGGCGCATTGATGAATAAAAATATACTTCGTGTTAATAAGAATTTCGAGTAGCGTTTTTGCACCGATAACACCAAGATAAACGCGCTTTTCATTTAAAGCCCAAATGATTTCTCCGCAAAGCACGGCTGAATCAAATAAAAATTTTCGTCCGACAAAAATAATCGCATCTTTGTCCGTGTTTGTTTTAGGCATTGCATCAAGCACCTTATTAACACCTACTACAAGGTCAGCATAAAGAGCATCTGCCTCTTGGCGAAGCTGTGCAATATCGAGCTTTGAGGATTCCGATTTAGACATAGTTTCATTATATGAGATGAATAAAGTTCCGGCAATGAACTTGGAGCTTATTTATTCTCGTTAGAATGTGTTGGTAGAGACGGCAGATAGTGCGTGGTGTCCCAAACTGGAAACATACTGTCCATGAGCTTCATTTCCCGCTCATGTTCTTTGGGCATGACGTGGTAATAGGTGTCAATGGTGATCTGTGAGCCGGAATGGCCCAAATGCTTTGAAACGTAGCCCACATTGATGCGATCCGCGAGCAACCATGAGGCGTTTGTGTGTCGAAGGTCGTGAAGGCGGATATGTTTCAAACCGGCCGCCTTGAGGGCTGCATTGAGTTTAACGCGCAGCATTGACCGATCATAGGGATTCCCGTTCGTCGTACAGAATATAAGCCCGAGGGGATTATTTCCGTGGCTTAGTTTGCCGTGCCTTACAAGAGCGGCCATGAGCGAAGGCGGCATAGAAACCCTTCGCGTAGATTCTTTTGATTTGGGCGTCCCAAAGGCCCAAGGCTTATCCCCCATTCCAAATTTTCCTGCGGGACCACGAATGACATTCCTCTCAATCGATATGAGGCTGTTTTTAAAATCCACATCTCTCCATTGAAGGCCGGTGATCTCACCCACTCTTGCGCCGGTGCAAAGCATGGCGAAAAAGATAGTTTTGTAGGGTTCGTTTAGATGTCGCGACAGCGCCCCCGCTTCATCTTTTGAAATCGTGCTTCCGATGCTACGAGTGACGCCAAGTTTCTTGATGAACTGAGTGGGGTTCAATTTACAGAAGCCGAGACTCCACCCGTATTTAAAAATTGTGCCTAATGTGATTAAAATCGCATTGGTGTACCTGGCGCTTATTTTGGTTCGGAGTTCTTGTTTTAAGTTCTCAATGTCATAGGCCGTGATTTGGTTGACGACTTTCTTTCCAATAATCGGCAGGACGTGGATGCGAAGACGGCCCTCATAGGTCGAGATCGTTCCGGGCTTTGGGTTGGCGCCTTGCTCATGGTTTCTCAGCCATTTTTCTGCAAGTTCTTTGAAGAGTACATTTTTTGCTTCTTGATAAGTGCCACCGGAGGCAAGCTCGGATTGAATCTTAATCAGATGTCTTTCGGCCTCGCGCTTATTGGGACCGATAGTCTTGAGGATTTGTTTGCCGCCAACCCGGTATTTAACCGCCCATCGGGCTTCTTTGTGATCGCAGTCTAAGCCCTTCGCGCTATATCGAGCGCCATTTCTCTTGCACATTGAACAACGCTTAATTAAACCCATTCGGCCCCCTCATACTTCCTATCTAATTATAGCCGTTATACGGCAATAATCAAGGCAATTGTAAGGGGTATTAGCGCTTTTTGGCTGGTTTTCTACCTGGGCGGGGCTTAGTTGCTTTGTACCGTCGAACGGAATCTCCATCAATCAACCAGATAGAGCGAGCTTTGGTAAGCCTCGCCATCCGGCCGGATAAAACGCCTTTCTGCATTAAATGTCGTATTTGCCTTGCAGAAAGCCCATATTTTTCGGAGACTTCAATCGTGGTTAGCAACATAGCCCGATTATATCACCCTGTTTTAAAATGCTCTAATACCACTTGCACATCAAAGCGGACATGACGCCTCATTTTGAGATGCGGGATTATTTTCATATTTTGTCGAATCCAGCCCTCTTTGACGCCAAGACGCCTCGCTAACTGTTTCGTGTTCAGCAGATCCTTGTTTTCATGGACAACCATTCCCTCCTCCTTCCCGCATCGGCGGCATTTTTCTATCATTTTGGGTTCTCAATAACACGCCCGAGAGCCGTATTCCTACGCTCCCGCGCCTCTTTTAAACGTTCCGCTAAAGGAAAGCGGCTGTTGATGTGAACAGAATTTTCGACGAGCGGCTTGCCATTGCCCAAAAGCCGATGTTTTAGCTCGATGAGTGCGGCCATGTCCCAATGACTCCGCGGCTTGCTTTTTATCTCAACGTCAAGCCGGTGAATATCTTTGGTGAGTTCCCAGTCTCTTGCGACCTGGATAGAAGCACTGTTTGCCACAAGTATCTGATGCACACGGCGTTCCGTGATTTCAAACCTTTCTGCGATCTCTTTATAATCCATGTGTTCGCCGTGCCAAAGATTGCAGATTTCTGCGTCCCGCTTTTTGTTCGTTCCGACTATCTTTTCAGGAAGGATCATGTTTCACACACCTTTCTTAAAGCAATGCTTTGGTAGGGCTGGTAAATCTATAAAGACTTCAAAAATTGAACAGTCGTTTTTTCTGGCCTGCCTCTGTGACGCTTCAAAAATTGAACAGCCAAAAGTTTCACCGGCGGCCCGACAATTCATAGCCTGAAGAGTGACGCTTCAAAAATTGTAGTTGGATAGCGCCGTGTCATATTTGCCGGTCAGCCGATAAAGGTTAAAATAGCGATAAAGCCCACCCACCTTGGCGACCTCGATCCATCCTGATCCCTTCAACTCTCGAAGCGCCTTTGACATGGTAGCGGGAGCAAAAATATCTTTTAGTTCGGAATAATGGAGCTGAATTTCGCCATTGTTGTGGCCCACGTATTTGTACTTGAGATAAATATAAATAATCATTGCCGGACGGCTTAACTTGCGCCATTCCTGCCCTTTTAACATGATGCGGCTCAGAGCCACAAACGGCGGATACTTTGCTTTTTTTCGCCCGGACATTTTTCCTCATTTCCAATTTCACCAAACTACGGAGCGAAAATGGTATCCTTGAGACTCCGGTAGTGGCTAAAAACAGTTTGAACGTCAACCTTCGCACCGTTGAAAAATTCATAGGCCCGTTTCTCAGCATCCTTGCCTTGAAAAATCAGCGTGACTTTACGGCCGTCCCGTTTTGTTCCCACAAGTCTGAGTCCCGCGTAAAGACACCATGATCCTTGATAAAGATTTTGGGTTTCAAACGTCTCCACAAAGCCCTCCTTTTGGCATTTCCTTCGACACAACGCACGATTTTTTGTTCAACAGGGCGGCATTGGGGGCAATACCCGTCCTATTAGGGTTTCGTCCCATACGGAACGGATGAAGGGCGCACTGTGTTGCCGGGCAAAACCGCACTTGCTTGGGAGAGCCGCTACATTGTAGGCAGAAGGCGCGGATTGATTTGAGAGGTGTTCGCTTCTTCATCTTTTCTCCTAAAAAATAAAAAACCCCAGCGATTAGACTGGGGTTGTGAAATAAATTTTAGGCCCTTGGATTGGCCGACTTAAAGTAAAAGCGCTGTCAGCGCCTATATTTTCTTTTTTTTGTAGGGATCGCAACATACCTGCCTCGAATGTTTATCCGAGCAGGTGAGTTGCCAAAGTAGGATTCTGGCGGCTCTGTTGCCAAGCGGTATTCCGGCAACTCTCAGGAGTTATTTTTTAAAATAGCATCCAACCATTTTTTTGTCAAGTCAGACTATTTTGACAACATGTTGGTAAGTGGTTGATTCGAGAGTTTACGGATACGTCGGTGTCATGCAATTTTTTCATTCTCTCTTAACTTGCGGCGGCACTCATCAACGCGCGTGGGGCCTCCGAGATGGTCGCCATAAAGGTCCATTTCGCTGCGCGGACTCGGCACAAGGTCATTAAGTCGATCCCCATATTTATTTTTTAAGATACCGGCAATCTCTATAAATCTAGTAAATCCTTCAAACCACTCCATTTCTTTCCAGATGAGCTTGTTTCCATGCTGGATAAGTACGTTACCCGGTCCGACCTCGGAATCTGTGTCCCAAGTAAGGATGATAGAATCTCCGTCAATATCTGGTAGCTGATCAGGGCTTTTTAACTTCTCCCTCTCGAAGCGGGTACTCCGGCTCTCGATCAATTCCGCCGCTAATTTATCAACTCTATCCGCCGCAGGGTTTTCCTTCGCCTCCCAGGAATAGGGATATTCGCAAATCCCGATCTTCTCTTCGCATTTGGGGCAGGCTACCTCATACAAGTCATCGAATGACTCGTATACTCCGGTCTCGCTACCTAATCCGGTCCAGCCGCAGTGGCATGTCTGAATGCCTTGTTGAAACTCGTAATAACCGGACTTCGGCCTGGACTCAATTAGCATTCTTTACCTACTTTAAATTAAAAAACCACGCTTATATCCTGCTAAAGCGCGGTCAAAACCAAAACTTTCGGCCGGCACTTTAGCACATTTATTTAGCGGAGCAAGTGACCTTCTTAAATCGCCGCTTCTTACAACCCTATTATAACAGGCAATATGCTGGAGATCGGAACTAATTACGAGTGAGCTTTTTAAAAGTGTGGCTGATATTTCGCCGAACGGCCTGATTTATTATCTGCAGTCTTTCTTTAAATGAAACCTTGATAATTTTATCTGCATCATAAAGAATCCCTTTAAAAAGCTCAAACATTCTCGGATTCGTTTTTATTAATTTTTTCATATGGAGATAGTTTCTAAAACTCCATTGGGATAAATCTCTTGGCGATCTAATCCTATTCTCGAAAAGGTCGGTAAGTCTAAAGTCGTGTTCTCCTGATCCGATAAGCGGCTCTATTAATTCCAGCTCTCCTAAATCCAAAAACTGAAAGTTGTCTAAATAACCACCTAATAATTTATTATCCGAGATTATCTTAATATAACGCTCAGTGAATCCAGGAAATTGAGGGAAGCCAGTTTCTGTCATTAAGATCGGGTATATTTTTTTCACTTTGCCTTTAATATTTTTCAGATCGGGCGAATTAGTTTTTGAATTAAAAAATTCTATAGAATCATGCAGCTGCTTGATCTTTGCCTTTTGCGATTTATTTTTTCCCTTGATTACAAATTTTTTAGTGAATTCATCTAATATGTTCTGAGTATTTCCACTCATAGCCGTGGCGTATGTAATCCAGGAGGTGGTCAATTCAATCATAACGAGAGAGTCTGGTCTTTTAGAGTCGTAAATAACAAAATCTACGCCGCCCGTCTCCTTTTCATCATCAATTATCACTGTCGATCCTTGATGTTTCGCAATAGCTTTTAAAATATCTTTTACGTAAAGCTCTATTGGACGTCCATAAAAGGCCCTTAATAACTGGCGCTCCTTTTCAAGCGTAGCTTTTCTATCAGAACTGGTAGTGGCATTTAATTCATCTTTGATGTGATCATGTATATCCCACATAACACCAGTTGTAAGTTTGTGCTCCAATAATTTTAGGTCTAATGGAAAATAATTTCCATTTGGCAATTTGTATATGGGCGAAGCAAGTAAAGGGTCAATACGATAGTAGTTAAATTTATCGCCTTGGACACTACTTTGAAAAGCATCCCTGAACCACGCCCGATCTTTAGCAAAAACCTCAAAAGCCCGTTCGGCCTCTTCTTTATATCGAGACTTATATTTTTTCAAATCTCTGCTAAGAATAAAGTTTCCGGGATTCTTAAGAAACTCTGTTTTTTCTTGAAGATTATTCTTTGAGAAATAACCCCATAACTGAAAAGCGACTACCATATATATTTTTAAATCGATTCCTTTTTTCTCTTTAAATGATTTCAGGAAATCGTAATGCTCCCTTGGATACTTCTTTTTCGTTTTAGGAAAATATCGAAAAAAGATTGCGTAGTAGCGCCCCATTAAATGCTCAAAAGATACGCCGCTATTAAGATACATGTTTCTAAACAGTGACCCGACGGTTATTTCTATGTCCGTCATTTCTTTTATTTGTGGATCATATAAATCGTTTTCCAGAAAATCGTTTATTCTGAAAAGGCACTTTTTTAGATCTTTGAGGATCGAATCCGAAATGGGTATATTCTGAGTGCTTTTGCTTAAGAGCAAATTTTCGATCATTAGTGCAATTATTTGGTGATGAACTATAACCTGCTTAACAATTCCGGATTTTTTTAAGTCGCAAGCTCTTTTGTAAACTTCATCCTGACCCATGGTCTTTAATACCGCCAAATCCTTATCTCCGACGAATCCGTAACCACCGCCGCATAAGAAGTTTAATTTGGCGGCTGTTTGAAGAAAATCGTCTAAGTCATATTTTGAAATCTCATCACTTAAAATAGTTCTGCTATTAGGTTCAGGAGGGTACAAATAATCAAAAGATGCATACACGCCAATATAAGAATCGTAAGAATTTACTTTTGAGGACTTAGGCAAGCTGGGAAGGGACTGGTAATAGGCGTCTATTCTTTCATGACAGTTCTTGTATTTCTTTCCATTGCCACAGGGGCAAGGATCGTTTCGACCAACTTTGTCTGTTATTTGCATTTATCAAGACTCAAGGAGCTATTAGATAGAACATGCCCTATACCGAATTAAGCTGCTCAAGCCACGTCTCACTTTGTCCACTTTCAAAGGGTCGCTGATATAGCTTATTCATCGTTTGAATCACCTCACCCAATATATTTTCAATCGCATTGAGCCGCCGTGTTTTAAAAACTTCGCTTTCATCGGATTCAAAATTACGGTGATAATTTGGAATATGTAGGCGGTTCCTCATTTGCGTTGCCTTCTCCAAATGCGTGTATAAAACAGAGTCTTTCTTACCTAACAATTCATATTCCTTAAAAAACGCTATGAACTCCTTCATAGAATAATTCTTAATTCTTTTCATGGAGCTTTTTTTTGGATAAATAACTTTTTCTTTTTCTATTCTGGATTTTATTTCGAGCTTGTGTTCTCGGCTGATATGGGAGGGAAAATGGGAGGTTGCTATATCAAGTCGGCAAACCAGATCATAAAAAATTGCTTCTATGATTGCTACGATAATGATCGATATAGGTTTGTTATATAAATCTGGTGTGGCCGAATCTTCTTTATCTTTATACAGCACGTACAGGATTTTTAGATTGTAAATGATATTGTCGCCTATCTTAAAATCCCAAATAAATGCGGAAAGCGAATCGGCGATATGATTCTTGGTGAATTTATTGATCAAGATTTGGTGCGGAGTTTTGCGAGCGCTTCCGTAACTTCCCGCCCTTTGGCCTCAATAATATCGAGTAGTTCGTCAGGTGTGCGAATGTCTTCCTCGTGTTTGGTGTTTGGGTTCACAGCTTTTAGATCATAATTTTTTGCTTCGATTTCTTTTCGCGAAATTGTCCAGCTCCGCTCACTATTGCCGCGGCTTGGTAGCAGCCGAAAGAAATCATCAAATCGGTCTATGGTGAATGGGGTTCTCTTGCCCACTTTGATGTCGCTCAAATCGTAATACCAAATCTTCTCGGTCGGCTTGCCCTTCGTGAAGAAAAGAAGGTTGGTTTTGACGCCTGCACCCGCTGCGGTGAATACGCCACCCGGTAAACTCACAATGGACCACACGTCGCACTCATCGAGCAACTTCCTCTTGGTTTGTACAAATGCTGTTTCGTTGTTACGGAATAGCACACCTTCATCCAACACAATCCCGCAACGCCCTTTCTTCTCCAAACTATCTATGACGTGCTGTAAGAACAAAACCTGCGTCGCCCCTGTTTTGTAGGCAAACTTTGTTTGCGCATCCTTGCCTTCTTTTCCGCCGAATGGAGGATTCATTAAGATGACATCGTAAAGAGCGGGTGCGCCCTCAAACAATCCGCCGTAGGTTTCCGCTCCCGTCAGCGTATTGCCATGCCACAAGTGTGGTTCGTCAATGCCGTGCAACACAAGGTTGGCCAAGGCAATTGGATAAATTGCGTTGTCTTTTTCCCTGCCATAAAACGTGTTTGATTTTAATTCCTCAAATTGATCGGGAGACTTAATGTTAGAATTATTTGGCCCCGTCATATGCTCAAACGATTGGGCTAAAAAACCACCTGTGCCGCAACCTGGATCATAAATAGTTTCACCAATCTTTGGGCTGATGACACGTACCATGGCTCGGATAATTTCACGCGGAGTAAAAAATTGCCCCCCATCGTTTCCTTTTTCACCCATCTTGAGAAGTAAACCTTCATAGACCTGCGACAAGGAAAATATGTGGGTCTTGTCAATGTTGGCGTGGCTAATTTCATCTACCTTGTCCAACACATCCAATAGATTGCGTTCTGTGTCAATACGCGTCCGCTCGACACCTGAAAAAATTTCGCTAATGACTTTTTGACGTGGTGTGGCGTTTGGTTTGTCCTTCAATTTTTTAAGCTGCGGAATGAGATCGTTGTTGACGAAACCAAAGAACGCGCCCAAAGACCCATTTTGAAGTTCAAGGCGCTTCTTGCCATTAGGCGCTGCCCAATCACACCAACGGTATGGGACTTTAAGCGACGGTCTAAAATCGGAATCAACTGCCTCCGCCGCCTCGGCTTCTTGCGCCTCGCGCTCGTCCAGAATGCGTAAAAAAAGTATCCAAGTTAATTCGGGAACATACTGCAAAGCACCAGCGCAATTGGATCGGCGCATAATATCGCAAATGGTTTTGACGGCTCCATTAACTGACTGTTGGGAGGCAAACTTCTTGCCGTTTCCATTACCGTTCATTGCAATCGCTTTTCGACTACTTGCCATTATGTCTCGCTCTCTTTCTCAAAACTTTCTGGTACATAGACGCGCTTCAAGGGGATCAATCCTTTGTACCGGGAATCAAATTGCTCGTAATGTTGAAAGATCATGTCTACCACTTCTGCGCCGTCTATCAATCGTAGATTACTTTTGCTGCGAGCAAAATTTTTGGCTTGTGAAGTGAACGTTCCAAGCGCAACGAATAATCCATATTCACCAGCGGTTACCTTACCATAAAGCGCAGTTACAACTGGATCGCCAATACTTCCTTCGCTGCTCTTTACTTGCACTTTGATTATGGGTGGCTCAAATCCCAATTCGTCCTTGTGGGCAATAATATCAATGCCGCCATCAGGTCCTTCGGGAGAAAGTCGAGTGCGGTAGCCCATAGCTCCCAATAGATGCGCCACAAACTCGGCAAACGCATGGCCTTTTAGTTCCTGCGCGATTTGTTTCAAAACAAAATCCTTGGTGGTTTCTTCAATATCCTCCGCAACCAAAGCAACTGTTTCGTCCTGGGCCGTGGCCTCGGCGGGTGCAACGACTTCGCCTTTGAGTGCCGCAAGGTATTCGTCCATAAACGATTTGACTTGAAAGAAACTCATAGCCGAGCCAACTTCATATAATGCGCCTTGTGAAAAATGAGTTCTTGGAAATGCCTTTAACCATTTAACCGAGCGAACGTGCGGATACCCTGGCTCAAGTTCAGGGCTGTACTTGTAATCCCCCTCGACTTTTCCAAGATGGATTTGACGAGCAAACTTGGATGGATAAACGACAATATCTCCTATTTTCATTTCATGGACAAAACGGTAAAGTTGCCCTGCATTATTTGGTATTGCGCCCGGTTTCTTTTCAGGGTATGCCGCCGCCACTTTCGTCTTAAACGTCTCCCGATCAGCTTTTAGCTTACTTAAGTCACCGACCTTTACCCAACCCAAGGCAACGACATTTTTTTTAAGGAATAAACTGTCGGCATCACCTGTTTTTCCGGCGTGTATGCCCCATACTGTTAATTCAGATGCCATAAATACTCCTTATAATTACAATTCGCCACTGAATGCGTACCGCAAAATTGCAGCTGGCATACTGTTGATTGTGTTTATCTGTTCTTCAAGAGCTGTGCTTAATTCGGCGGATTCCTTAAGTATGCGCCGAAGATTGGTTGAGATAATTTCTTGTTCTTGAATAGGCGGAATTTTCATAGCTATGGTTTTTATTCGTTCCAAAGCTAATTTGGGCTGACCAACGGTATTTGTTCTATCTTTAATTGCTTGTTGCCCTATAGACGTTTGCAAGAATTGTGCGAGAAAGTTGCGTGAAAGAACGCTCTTGTCTTTGATAATAAGCCGGGCTGCGTTTTCTGTTAGGTTTGCCCCATCAAGTTTTTCTGGGATAATACCTATTATTCCAATGCTGCCTGCAATCGAAATATAAACATCATCACAACGTATGATATAACGCGATATTTTGTCGTACGTATTTTTATCCAGATATTTCAACCCTTCCATTGAGACGCTTCCATTAGCAAAATCTACCACCCTAATATAAGGAAATGGCGTGATTACTTTGGCAAAATCGCATCCCGCTGGCAATCTTTTTCCGCCCTTCACATCACACAATTCTGCGAGCAGTTTTTTTGGCCATTCCATTGCTTCCTCGCTACTAAAAATTTTTTGAAGGTAAGCGCTGGGTAAGGCCTTGGCGGCATCCAATTGGGTTTCTGTGGCAGTACGTGCGCGATCAACCGACAGAAACTGTTCTTGAATTATCCTTACGATTCGTTTTTGCTCGGTAACTGACGGTAATGGGATTTTAGTCTGCGATAAGAAACTTTCTGGCAAGCGTTGCTGGCCTGCGGTACCAGAAAACTGGTCCACCGCCTGCTTTAAATAATGTGGTTGTCGAAGATAATAATGCACCCATTCGGGTAAAACATTCGGAGACGGCCGCAAGACATGAAATTCTGTCGTTCCAAATCCAAAACCCCCTATCAAATTACGAGCAATAGCATGTTTACCGTTTTGCATACATGGGGTGATCTTGGCAAACAAAACATCGTTTTCTCCAAAATATGTGTAACCCCTGCGAACTTCACCATAAGGCCGGATAAGGGGGTTTGCAATAACCCCTGATTCTCCATCAACAGAAGGCATCGGAACAAATGTTGTGTTTTCACTATCGCTTCTGTCAATTTTTGGGCGAGATGGATTGATTTCGCACACATCTGCTATGCGCACCCACCGCCATCCTTTTGGTAGCTCCTGTTCAGTTTCTAAAACCGCCAATGTCGCTGTTTTCATGCCGCAAACATCCGTTCTTTGGTTTGTAAAAGAATATCCGAGGGCCTACCCATTGCTTTAAGCGCGGCCAAACCACCCGCTTTTACAATTTCAGGCGTATCAAATACTTTTGGATTTTCCAATCCATCCGTCCCACTCCGAGCGAATTGCCCCGCAAGTGCTTTTAAGGTTGTTGCCGCTGGGGCAGGCATTCCAGACAGCCACTGTGCATGTTTATACGAAAATGCAGCTGCCCTCTCGACCCTATTTTTCGGTGCAAGTCCATAACCAAGTTCGGCCAATACGTCGAAAAGATCATACGCCTGCATTTCCTCAAGCTCTCGGACAAGACGCACCGATCGCCCTGCTTCGGGTAACTTTCCAAGCAATTCCTGCCGCTTGGGTGGAATAATCCATGTTGAACGAAATGCCTCAAGGGTTGGAACTTCTTTGACAAGTTTTTCAGCAAGACGCTCTTTGTATTCCTCGACGGTGATGGGCATTGCCTTGCCATTGACTTGAGCAACAATGTAACGCCCTGCCTCGTTAATATGAACGTCGAACCCTTCCACTTGAAGCGTCGGTTCTGTCGGTTCGCCGCCCCCGCCCCCGCCACCACTTGTAGGCGGCTTTGTAATAAACTTCTCGCCAAAAAGTCGCGTGGCATTTGTGTAGTCAAAAACTCGAAACATGAGTTTACCGGAAGGCGGGTGAAGTCGCGTACCACGTCCTATCATTTGATAAAACGAAATTGGTGAACGGACATATTTGAAAAAGACCACATTACGGATGCTTGGCACGTCAACACCTGTGGTCAATAAATCTACTGTTGTTGCAATGAAATGATGTCTTGCGCCGTCCTTTAAGTCTGCGATGTATTCTGATCCACCTGATTCGGCAGTGCATTTGAACGCATACGCTTCAAGACGTGGCTTGCCATTTTTGGTGCAATGGTCCGTATAAAGATTGTTCAATGCAATTGCTACTGTATCTGCATGGCGGTCACGGGCGCAAAAGATGATAGTTTTTTGTTCGGGACCACCTGTGGCAAGTAAACGTTCAAACAGATTCTTTGTCATGGCAGCAACACGCTCCGGCATGAGTAATTTATCTTCTATTGAAGCTGCGTCGTATTTGTCACGCGCCTGGTCTCTTGTCACTGGCTGCCCAGTATTAGCATCGGTCAAATGCTTATCTTTTAAATCATCTCTTGAAACACCAGTTTCACGCTCATTAGCGTGTTTGTTGTCGTGGAAAAGGTCATAGCATTCAATTTCACATGCCGCGAGGTAACCATCTTCGATGCCTTGTCCCATTTCATATTCGTAAACCGGCTCACCAAAGTGCTTTAGATTGTCCGCTGTAACCGCTGCATCTGCCAAGGCCTCTTTAGATTTTTCCGCGATCTTTAACTGTCGTGGCGTGGCCGTCAATCCAACTTGAACAGCGTTCGGGTTACGTTTCAAAACTTCCGACCACTTGCCCCAAGCGGACCGATGACATTCGTCAATAATGACGTGGCTAAAATGATCGGGCGGATAGTGTTTGGCTAAAAAATTAGCTGCCGCTTCGTCCGTATCCACATCAAGCGTCTGATATGTTGCAATATGAATACGTGCATTCTTGGCGTTGTTTGTTCCATCGGGCTTTTGAAATGCCGATGCCGCATCCGAACCAAAGACATTTTGGAACGCTGTCAACCCTTGCAGTCGGAGTTCATCTCGATCACACACAAAAAGAGCGCGTTTTAAATTTCCTGCATCACCAATTCGTTTTAACAATTGAACTGCTATGAAGGTTTTGCCAGAACCAGTGGCGAGGGAAAGTAATGCACGTTTGGGCTGGCCTGTTTTCTCACATTGAGCGATTTTTTCAAAAGTAGCGCGTATTGCTGCGTCTTGGTAGTACCGCCGCGTCGCTTCGCCGCCGCTGTACCTTGCCAAAAGGGGTCGCGCGGCAGGGTCTTCTAAATTAAAACCAACAACCCCCTCGTATCTTGCGCGTAATTCTGCTGGGGTTGGGAATTGGGTTAATGGCTTTGGGGACGATGTTTTGCCTGATTTTCGGTCAAATTCAACGAATAGATGCCCATTGCTTGAAAATACAAACGACACATTGAGACGCTTACAAGCTGCGTATCCTTTTCCCTGCTCCAACCCATGGGTAGGCGGTAAATTCTCGGCCTTGGCCTCAATGAGAGCCATGGCCACGGGCTGGGCTTCGGGATGGACCTTTACACGCAAAACGTAATCTATACGCCCTTTGGACTGTCTGCGGGGCTTACCATCGATTATTTCGATCGTGCCTGCGGTTTCCTCACGACGAATTAAATCTTCTGTCCACCCCCGCGCGTGTATCGCAGGGTCGATTAATTTCGCTCTTGTGTCTGCTTCATTAAACGATGTGGTCAGATAGGTCCTTTTTGGGTAAGGATGCTTTGGTTGGTATCACAGTGGTATCACAAGTCACTTTTTGACCCTTTCAATTGTTTCACACAATCATTCGCCTTTGGAGTTACAATAGCAGAAAGCTCCTTCTCAAAATTACTCTTTATCAT
>OBEQ011097641.1_pt1 | contig 15695 bp, 11 predicted proteins | sample 1670901 | NCBI WGS metagenome assembly OBEQ01 (sample SAMEA104232315, study PRJEB22302) | groundwater metagenome | biome: forest; feature: aquifer; material: groundwater | place: USA | collected 2011-08-07 | depth 5.4 m | reverse complement strand
GTGGTTTTCCATTTCCCGCGCGGGGAGGCCGGCTACCCCTGGGTCCCCCGGCTGGACTGGCTTCCGGCGCTCGGCATCCAGTACCAGGTCGGCGTGGACGGGATCAGCTTGACCCTGCTCCTGCTCCACACGCTCTGCAGCTTCACCGGCGTGCTGGTCTCCTACCGGATCAAGGAGAGGGTCAAGGAGTATTTCGTCTTTTACCTCCTGCTGATCGGCGGCGTGGCCGGCGTTTTCGCCTCGCTGGACCTCTTCTTCTTCTACCTGTTCTACGAGATGGCGGTGATCCCGATGTTCCCGCTGATCGGCATCTGGGGCTCCGGTGAAAAGGAGTACGCCACGATGAAGCTGACGCTGTACCTGACCGCCGGCGCCGTGCTGGCGTTGATCGGCCTGCTGGCGGTCTACGCGGTCAGCGGCGCCCACTCGTTCGACCTGATCTTCCTGGAGCATTTCCTGAGGCAGAACCCGATCCCGGTCCCTCTCCAGCGCTGGCTGTTCCCGTTCCTGCTGATCGGGTTCGGCGTGATCGCCCCGATGTGGCCCATGCACTCCTGGTCGCCGCTCGGCCACGCGGCGGCCCCCTCGGCGGTCAGCATGCTGCACGCCGGCGTGCTGATGAAGCTGGGCTCCTACGCGATCCTGCGGATCGCCGTCCAGCTCCTGCCGGCCGGGGCCTACACCTGGCTCCCGTGGGTGGCCGGCATCTCGATCATGAACATCCTCTACGGCGGGTTCGTCGCGATGGCGCAGAAGGACATGAAATTCATCATCGGCTACTCCTCCTCCAGCCACATGGGGTACGTCCTGCTGGGGCTGGCCTGCCTGAACCCGATCGGATTGAACGGCGCGGTGCTCCTCATGTTCGCGCACGGCATCATGACGGCGACCGCCTTCGCCGCGGTGGGGCACATCTACGACCAGACGCATACCCGCGTGGCCAGCGAGTGGGGCGGCCTGGCCCGGCAGGTCCCGTTCATCGCGACCGCGTTCATCATGGCGGCGCTGGCCTCCGCGGGCCTGCCCGGCTTCGGGAACTTCATCGCGGAACTGCTGGTCTTCTTCGGCTCCTGGAACAGCTACCGGTGGCCGGCGCTGGCGGCGGTATTCGGGATCGTGGTGACCGCCTTCTACATGCTCAGGGCCGTCCGGACCGGCTTCTTCGGGCCGCTTAACCCCCGCTGGGCCGGCCTGAAGGACGCCACCGCTTTTGAGCGGGTGCCGTACCTCATCCTGCTGGCCGCGCTGATGGCGGTCGGGTGCTGGCCGAAGCTCCTGCTGGACCTGATCTCCACGTCGACGCCGTCGGTGCTTTCCCACCTGAGCCCACTGAAGACGGTGGCCCTGCTGTGACCGCCCCCGCGCTGGCCACCGCGCTCCTTCCGGAGATCTGGCTGAGCGGGCTGTTCGCGCTCCTGCTGACGCTGGATCTATGCTGGAAGGAGGAGCGGTCCACCACGCTCGGGGGGGTGGCGGCGATCGGCCTGCTCCCGCTCTTCCCGATCCTCGCGTGGCAGACCGGCCTGGGGCGCCACGACCTGCTGGGCGGGATGTACCGGCTGGACCTGCTGGCCCTCTTCTTCAAGGGGATCTTCACCGCCGCGACGGTCGGGGTGATCCTGATGACGCGGGAGATGGACCGGTCGATCCCGCGCGGCCACGGCGAGTTTTACCTGCTGATCCTCTCAGCCGCGTTCGGCATGTTCCTGGCCGCGTCGGCCGCCAGCTTCGTGATGCTGTTCGTGGCGCTGGAGCTGATCTCCATCACCTTCTACGTGCTGACCGCCTACCTGCAGAACAATTTGAACTCGCTCGAGGCCGGCATGAAATACCTGGTGCTGGGGTCCCTCGCCTCCGGGCTCCTGCTGTACGGGACCGCCTTCATTTACGGCTCCACCGGCTCCATGCAGTTTTCCGCGATTGAGGGGATGATGTCCTCCGCCCAGTCCCTTTCGCCGGCCCTGCTGTTCGGGCTCCTGCTGGTGATCGCCGGTCTGCTGTTCAAAGCGGCCGCGGTGCCGTTCCACCTCTGGGTGCCGGACGTCTACCAGGGGGCTCCCACGCCGGTGACCGCGTTCCTTTCGGTCGGCTCCAAGTCGGCCGGGTTCCTCGTGATCTTCCGGATCGTCCAGCAGTTGTTTATCGGCCAGAACGCGCAGTGGGCGCCCCTGATGGTCTGGGTGGCGGGGCTCACGATCCTCTACGGCAACCTGGGCGCGATCCCCCAGCGGAACATCAAGCGCCTGCTCGGGTACTCCTCCATCGGCCATGCCGGCTATCTGCTGATCGGCATCGCCACGGCCTCCCGCATCGGCTCCACGGCGGTCAACTTCTACCTGGCCAGCTACCTCTTCACGAACATGGCGGTCTTCCTGGTGATCGCCGCCTTTTCGCGGCGGGTGGAGTCGGATGAGATCAAGGCCTACGCGGGGCTCTCGAAGCGGTCCCCCTTCCTCGCGGCTGTGATGTTTATCGGGCTCCTCTCGCTGGCCGGGGTCCCTCCGCTGGCGGGGTTCTTCGGAAAATTCCTGCTTCTGCTGGGGGCGGTGACCGAGGGGTACCTGGTGCTGGCGCTGATCGGCGCCGGGGCGGTCGTGGTGTCGCTTTATTACTACCTGCAGATCGTCTACACGATGTACGCGAAAGAGCCGCAGGACCCTTCTCCGATCCCGGTCAGCTTGCCGATCCGCCTGGCCCTCTGGGTCTGCCTCGCCGCCATGCTGGGGCTGGGTATCTGGCAGGCCCCTCTGCTGAAGATCTCCTTCGCCGCGATCAGCGGCTCGTAATTACGCCCGCTCTGTCCTTACGGTTTCGTAGATTGTTTCGCGAGGACCGATTCCCACCACGATGACCGTTACAATGTGCCGCTCCATCCGGTAAACAACGCGGAACCGGCGGACACGAAAGGAATTCAACCCGGCCAAGTCATCCCGCAGAGATTTCCCAATCCAAGGGTTTTTAACAATCTCTTGAAGGGCGCATCGAACGTACCGCTTCGTTTCGGGAGGAAACGTGCGAAGCGCTTCCTGGACTTTCGGGGTGATGACCAGCCGCCACTTCACGCGCGGCCCCAGTCAATCCTTTCTAGAGGGATTCCCTTGCCGCCCCGGCGCAGATACTTCAAAGAAGCCCGGATCTGAGCCATCAGCTTGGGGTTCCGCTTGATCGCCAGGGTTTCGGCAACCGATTCCCATTCATCATAAGAAACCAGCACCGCCGCGGGCCTGCCCTTGGCCGTGATCACCACCTCGTCTCCCAGGCGATTCACCCGGCGCACTGCTTCCAGGGCGTGAATCCTGAACTCCGTCACTGGAACAACGCTCAATGGTTTCATATTCAGCCTCCTAAAATAGAGTGTAGCACTAAAATGAGCATTTTTCAACTACTTACGCGGCCCGGCCCAGCTCCTCAAGGCCGGTGGCCAGTGCATCCAGCCCGGCCGAAATGGCTTCCACTGGAATCTGAAGATCCTTGAGCATCTGCTCGAGAGCCAGGCGGACGGTGGAATAAGCGGCCGGATCCCGCAGGACAACCGATATCTCTTCCAGCCCGGCACGGCCGGCCAAATCCTCAAGCAACTTTCCTCTCTCAGGATCTCCATAAAAGTAGGCCACATTCCCCCGCTGGACCACCTGCGTCAAGATGTCGGATAAGTCGCCTCGGTCGATCACCCCCCGGTCCTCCAGCCCCGCCAGGACCTGCAATCCCAGGAACCTCTGGGCCACATCCTTCCCGATCACCACGACCGCCTTCGAATCCGCCACGCTGACCGACCAGAACCCGTCCAGCGCTCCCTGCAATCTGGAATAAATTGCTCGCGGCTCTTCCAGCCCAGCCTCTTCTATTTTTCCGCGGACTCTGGCCGAAACAGCATCCCCCAGCTGAATCGTCGCCTTGAGCGCCGCTTCAAGCGCGACCTCGCTCAACCGCCCTTCGGCATACCCCAGAGCGATATGCAAAAGCACAGAAGGGGCATCCATTTGTTCGTCCACCGCGTATGGATCCAACGCCACAAAGAGCAGATCGGGTGATTCTTTCAGCAGAGTATTCAGCATCTCAATGAACTCGAAAAGGCGAAGCGGCCGCTCCGAATCAAGGACTGCCGGCTCCAAGATGGCCCGCACGGCGATCCGTATCGGGACCATGTTCGAAGGATTTTTCGTGTTGATATAGACCGCGGCGTCCCATTGCCGAAAGAATTGTTTCAACGTTTCAAATCTCTCAGCCCCCAGGGCAGCAACCAGCGGGGCGGTGTCCGCGTATTGATAAACCGGCCAAAGCACATCCGGGCCGATGCCGTGTTCCATCATCCAAAACGCCAGTGCTGTCTCAGCCGGATATCCTAAAATATGAGGGTTCATAAGAACTAGCGGGACTTGCTTTTTGAAAGTTCCCGGCTTCTCCGGCATGCCGCCGGCATCTCCCTTCCAAAGCTCCGGGCGTTGGAAAGCTCCGCCGAGCATCTCCCTTACCTCCTCCGCAAACGGATCTTGACGGTTTTCATACTGCGATAAAGAAATCTGTTCAAAAAAGACTTGCAGGGCCTCCACCAAAATTCGCATGAACGGCTCCTTGGCCATCAGCTTCCCTACCGCCTGATCCTGGCGCGCATGGGCCGCTTCATGAACCGCCGTGGCCAATGTTTTTAGGTCATCCAGGTCGGAACGAATAATGATGTACCGCTCTAACCGGCCGGAAGGATCCCGGATCTGGCCATGGACCCCCGCGACATTATCTACGCCGCCCGCAAATCGCCAGAACAAGGCCTCATCCGGAGAAGCGAAAATAATCCGCTCGATCGGAAGTCCAGACAGAGAAACCATTTCCTGCCGAAGGTGTTCCTGAAAGGGGGTGGCCGGCCTATTCTTGCTTTCAAAATAACCCATCAAGCCATCCAGATTTTCCCGGTGAGGCAGAACCTCCGTGACATATTCTCTGAAGAGAGGGCCGTAAGCGCCTGGTGTCTCCGATCGGAAATAATCCGACAGTAGTATCTGACCCCTGGACCAGACCAGGTTGCGGACAGTGTTTGTTTCCTGATCGGTTTCCTTGAAAGGCATCGGCGTCGAAAGAAAAATGGTCCCTTCCCGGCCCAAGATTTCCCGAACCGCGGAAAACCTGGTTACAGCGGTATTCACGTATTCCCAAAGCATCACGAAATCTTCAGCCAGTGCCCCTTCCCCGTCCTGCATTTGTCCCGCGATAACACCGGCAGCCAGGTCCAGATACTTATAAGATCCGGTCAATAAAGCTTGTTCTTCGGATGAAAACTGGGCGAGCAGTGCCCGTATATGAGCCACACCCCGCTCCAGCTCCTCTTTCAGTTGCGTATCTTTCAATTCCGCTTTCTTCAAAATAAGATCCAGCAACCTTCCAAAGTTTCCTCTCTCCTCCGCTCCGGCGGACGCTCCTCCGGAGTTGTCGGTACCCAGGCTAAAGAGACTTGCGGATTTAAGCATCTGATCCATCAACGGCTGAATTAATTCCAGGTGAGTGGGCCCTTCCATACGACCGCGGAACTGCTGCGCGACTTTGTAGGCTTCAGCAATCTCCTCTTGCGAAGGCTCCGTTTGAACTCGCAAACCCCAAGCAGCTTCTTGCAAATCCTTTTGATCGGGGAACAAGCGCGCGACCACCGGGTCGCGGCGCCAAGTCAATTCCCGCACAAACATCTCACTTGCAATGTCTTCAGGGGGATAACCCTTGTACGCCTCTTCAGCCCATTTTCGGAGATGCGCCAAATCCGGATGGGAATAGATTTGTGTCAGCAGCCTTTCCCGGATTTCGGGATCCAATCTTTGTTCGCCCAAATGAAAACGCTCTTCCCACAAAATACTTTTGACCATCTCTTCTTCCGATCTGTTTAACCAGGGAGATTGCGGATCGACGCTGACATGGGCCCCGGCATTTAAAAGGGCCGAAGCCCTGAATAAACTCAGCTTGCTTCCTTGAGTATTCAACAGATTCCACAAATCTTGAGCGCCCGGTAAACCGCTTTGCGCCGCCAACAAGAGCCTAAACTGATCTGCGTCCTGACTGGACGACCAAAGGCGCGCCCCTGGAAACCACGAGTATTCGCCAGACGACCGAATCGCTTTAGCCCCCGATGTACCGAAAGGATCGATAAGCGAATAGAGACGGTCATCCACGATAACCATCGGGAATTCCAGATCGCCCTTTATCGGTGCCAACATTTCCTCCGCGCCGGCGGATCCCCCTCGGCGGACGATGTCCCTTCCGGGGAAGACCTTCGTCAGCGCATTGGAGAGACTCAGCCGAAGGTCCGCCTGCGCTTGATCCGGCTGAAGATAGCGGGAATTCGCTACCGCGAAGGAAATCGCCTTCACCAGGTCGCCCCATGTTTTGACCTCGAACAAGGTGAGAACCGGCTTGCCCGATACGAGGTTGAGAGAAGCGGTATGCTCGTCATCGGCGCTGAGTAATTGGCCGACGGATTGGCGGTCCCCATTTTTCTCGGCCGTCCGGATCGTGAGTGATTTCACCTGAAATCCTTTCTGCCAGGAGAGGGCCCCGAGCCATTGCTTTAAGACCGGATAGAGCTGTTCAGCGGCAGGCAGGCCGGCCACCCCAACTGCGGAAGCGGCCGGCGATCCCGGATTGGCCAACAGCCGGACCAGCTCCCTTGCCTGCTTGAAGACGGCCCCGGTGGGAGTAAGGACCCTGGCAAGCGGGTAAGAACGGGAAGAGGCGACCACGTGCAGAAGGACCCTCTCAAAACCGTCCCGGTCGCTGATGAGAGCGGGAACTTCAGGGTTGTTGAAAACGGAGGGAACCCCTTCTCCCTGGAGGACCAGATAGGAAACCGGCCGTCCTTGGTCCGCCAGCTTCTGGGCGGCATCGGAATCGGGCCCGAAGGTGTGGCCGGGAAACAGCTTTTTCCACTTCGCAGCCGGATCGGCCAAATAAAGGCGATCCTGAAACAGCGCCTTCCGGATTCCGGCGGCCTGCGGGCGCGCCAACAGCTTGCCCAACGCTTCCAGCGGACCGAAAAACTGGGCAACCACCGCCGGGCTGAGCACCAGGGCCTTCCCCTGGCCGCTCTTCTTCACGACTGCCCTGGCCCAATCGCCAAGGATACCCAACGAAGCCTCCTCCGCCCCGGCGGTGGGTGGAGAGGTGCGCTGAAGTACGACTGCTACTTCATTCCCCTGCGAGGAATTAAGATCCACTCTAAGGCCCATCTGGCTCGTCTTTCGAACAACGCTTTCCAGCAGAACCACCGGAGCTTGCAATTCTTTGGCCTGTATGTATTCACTCCATGCCGTGTTCGTTCCCAATTTTCCCTTATCCAAAAGAATAGCTGTCGCGCCATCTGTCACCGAAAAAAATAAACCTGGGCCGGTTGGATCATTCCCAAAACGCATCCGCACTGCAATCAGGCGCTTATTTTCCTGAAGTCCGAGCTCGCGCGCTAAACGGTTGGTTCCCGGATCCGCCGCAAGCAAATAGATCTCTTCAAACCGTTCCATCTCCCCACCGGCTTCTTCAACAAGAATGGAAAACTTCTCCTCCGCGCCGGCGGGGGGCGGGCGGACCGCCAAATCCTTGACCCGCTGAATGAATCCCAGCGCGATGGGATCCCGGATATTCGACCAGCCGGGCTTTGTAATGTCCTCAAAGCGTTCCCGCTCCCGGAGTATAGCCAGGAGATCCCCGTTCCTCAGGTCCTGCAGGGACAACTCCACTCCGACCAGCCGGGCCTGGTCCAGCCGGCTTCTTAACTCCAGAATCAATTGCCATGCCGAACGGATTAGGGCGGTTTCCTCAATCGAAAGAGTCGGCCCCTGCGTTTGCACGGGACCCCGGATCAGGTGCAGGATCTCGTCGGGGCTCAAGCCCCCTTGCTGCATCAGGTCACGGGCTTCCGAAGCTTTCAGTATGTCGTCCAAATAAACACCGTTCCCGCCCATGCTCATGGAAAGATGCTCAAAAAGCACCCTGAGAAAAATCAGCCGCATCTCGACATTTCCCGGCCCTTCCGCCTCCTCCGCGCCGGCGGTGGGCGTGGAGACGATAACGAGATCCTGCGGAATTCGCAATCGATATTGACCTAACCCTTCATCAAACAAATTTTCTTCAACGTACCTTCTGATTTCGGGGATTCTCGGTTCCAATTGAGGCAAGGGGGTATGGAGCAGGAATTTCAAGATGTCGACCATATCGTCCCGGCCGGCAACGACTTTGGATTCCAATATCTCGGAAGTTACATCGTGCTTCTTCTCTTTTAGTCGAGCAATGATCCCTTTACTTTCAACATCGGTGTCCTCGCTGCCAAGCTGTCTCATCATGCGCGCTTTATCGTGTCTTTCTCCCTGAATGTTGGCGCCGTGGATCAGCACCAGCTTGCCTCCGGGCTTCAGCCAGGGAATCATTCTCTCGACCTGACGCTGCCGCTCATCCTCCTTTAAGTAATAGAGCATGTGGGACATCAGGATAAAATCGTACTTTTCACCGTCAGGTGGCGCAAAGTTCTGGATGAAGCTGTTCACCACCTTTAGACCTTGGATCTTTTTGTTATTCAGTAGGATGGTTGCTTTTCGATCCGGCTCGACCGCTGTGCCCCCGCTAAAAAGTCCTATCAAACTTTCCAAAACCAGCCCGTCCGAGGTTCCCACATCAAGAATCTTCCCTTCCTTTTTTAGTCTCTGAAGATCGAAAGCTCCCTCGATGACCCCCCGCACCCTGGAGATGATCACCACTTTCTGGTCGGTTGATTTCAGGAATAGCTGGAAACCTTTGAGATATTGCTCTGTTTCCGCTGTATGCTGCGTCTCCGGCCGTTCCTCCGTCCCAGCGCCTGGCGGCGCTTGGAGTTCGGCCTTGATCTCCTCCAAACCCGCTGTCTCGGCGGCCGGCTGTTGGCGAAGAGTCCTTCGGCTCAGCTCGGGACTGGCTCCGGCAGGCAGAGCAAGAGCGAGGGTTAGGAAAGCGGCTAAGATTCTGGGCAAAGTGTGAGTGCGTCTCATGGCGTTAGTCGTGGATGGTATTAAGGTTACCTGTGCTCGGTGGGAAAATCAAGCATTACTACTAAATCTTATTACTGCTAACTACGCTGGATGGCTGTCAGGCTTCTTGCCGTAGACCGCTTCCCAGCTCCCGACCATGGGGCCGGGCGGCTCGTTCCGGCTGACCACCGCCGGTAATTCGGCTCTCTGCTGGGGGGGCTCGGGAAGGACCGGGCTGTGAACTCTGCACTGGTGGGGGAATTTCAGGGTGCATTCGACCACCGGCTTGCGGAGCTTGGGGTTCATCAGCTCGTGGATGTCCAGCTTCATGGCTTGCCGGGAGTAGGCGGCGATGTCCAGGATCTCGGTGTCCATCCGGATCGCGTCCTCCGGGCAAACCTCAACGCAGTAGCCGCAGTAGACGCAGACGCCCAAATCAATGTCGAAGCGGACCGGGTACTTCTCGACGTTCGGGTCCGGGTGCTCCCCCGCCACGATGGTGATGCATTTGGCCGGGCAGACGGTCTCGCAGAGCATACAGCCGACACAGCGGGGGGTCCCCTCGTCACGCACCGTCAGCCGGTGGCGTGTGCGCAGGCGCGGCGCCAGCGGCCGCTTCTGCTCCGGGTATTGGAATGTCACCGCGGCCGAGCGGTTCTTCAGGAGTCCGAAGAGATGGGCCGTGTGAAGGAAGAGGTTGCCGAAGAAATGCCGGGAAGTGAGGACCAACCCCCGGAGGATCTCCGGGACGTAAAGGTTCTCCAGAAAGGTCAGCTCCCGTTTGCGCTGCATGGTCAACCCTTCCCCCCGAAGAAGGCCAGGATGCCGGCGGTCACCAGCACGTTGGCCAGAGCGATCGGGAAGAGGTACTGCCACCCCAGCCGCATCAGCTGGTCGTAGCGAAATCTCGGCAGGGTCCAGCGGATCGCCATAAAGAGCCAGCAGAAGGCCAACACCTTCAGCGAGAAGCTGGCGATGCCGAGGCCGACGTAAACCAACTGGCCGACCGGCACAGCGGCCCCCCACGGGAAGAGAAATCCCTCCGGGTGAAGGTACGGCACCTGCCAGCCGCCGAAGAAGAGGGTGGTAGCCAGGCAAGCCACCAGCACCGTCTCAATGAAGTCGGTCATGAAGAAGAGGCCGAATTTCATGCCGCTGTACTCGACGAAATAGCCGATGATCTCCGACTCCCCTTCCGGCAGGTCGAACGGGACCCGCTTGGTCTCCGCCAGCGCCGCCGTGAGAAAGACGAAGAAGGCCACCGGCTGGAGGAAGATGCCCCACCGGGGGATCCAGCCGAACCAATAAGCCCCCTGCGCCCGCACCATCTGCTGGAGATCCATCGTACCGAAGATCAGCACCAGCCCGATGATCGAGACGCCCAGCGCGATCTCGTAGGAGATCATCTGCGCAGAAGCCCGGAGCGACCCCAACAGGGCGTAGTTATTGCGGGAGGAAAAACCGGCCAGGATCACGCCGTAGACCCCCAAGGAGAGCATCGCGAAGATGTAAAGGATGCCGATGTCGATGCCGGCCACCTGAAGGTTGATCACCCGGCCGCCCACCCTCAGTTGGTCGCCGAAGGGGATGCCGGCAAAGGCCACCAGCGCGAAGAAAACGGAGAGAAAGGGGGCCAACGTGTGCAGAAGGCGGTCGCCGTTGGCCGGGATGAAATCCTCTTTAAAGAACATTTTGAGCGCGTCGGCCAGCGGATGGAACAGCCCGAACAGCTTGATCCCGAAAATACTGGCCCGGTTGGCGCCGATCCGGTCCTGCATGATGGCCGACTGCTTGCGCTCCACCCAGGTGTGGAGCCCGGCCAGGTTCAACACGCCGAAGAAGACGATGCCGGCCAACGCCAGTTTGATGCCGAGATCGGCGAAGAAAAGAGAGGCAATCATGCTTCGACAGGCTCAGAACGAACGGATGCCAGGGCACCCTGTGTACCAATCTTTTCGTACGTCAAGCCGGCGAAGACCGGGACTTCGGCCGCCATCTTGGCGAAGATCTCTTGTTGGGACTTCGCGGGAATGGAAACGTTCAGCCGCCGCGCCAGGTCCAGCAGGAGCTCCCATTCCGGCCGGGAGCCCTTGAGGGGGTCGAAGGCCTTGCCGATCCTCTGCACCCGCTTCTGCCAGTTCACGAAGGTGCCGTCTTTTTCGAGATAGACCGCCGCCGGCAGGACCCAGTGGGCGTACCGGCTGGTGCCGTTCTCGTTCGACCCGACGAAGATGAAGTGGCAGAGTTTCTCGGATAGCTTCTTGACCTTCTCTTCCCCGAACAGTTTCACCAGGTCCTGCCCGAAGACCCAGAGGGCACTGATCTGCCCGTTGATCCCCTTCTCTACCAGCTCCGCCGCGGAACCGGCATCCAGCCCGAGCAGTTTCACAGCGGCAGTGTTGGGGTTCCGGTCCGCTTTCAGCAGAAATCCGTCATCGGTGCCCGGCTTCTCCGAAACATTCGCGGTGACCGCCATCCCCAGCGACTCGCCGAACAACTTCTTAATCAGGTAAAGCTCCTCGGTGGTCAGCTGGGCAGAGGCAATCACGGCGACCGAGGCGGCACCATCCCCGCTGCCGAGGGAGTGCCGCGTCGCTGGTGCGACGCGGCCGACAGAGGCCTGCTTTTTCTCGGAGACGGCGCTCGACAGGCCCGCTGCCATTTGGCTGAGCGCCTCTTCCCATGAAACCTCCCGGCCCTTGTGCGTCACTTTCGTCAGCCGGCCCTGGTCAATGAATTTGTAGCCGTAGCGGCCGATGTCGCACATCCACCATTGGTTCACGTCGGCGTTGGGCCGGGGCTTCAGCCGCATCACGCGGGCGCCGTCGGCCAGGTAAGGCCGGTCGGTCACGGAATGGACGTCGATGTTGCATCCTTGGGAGCAACCGTTGCAGACCGACGGGGCGTTGGAAAGGTACCAGACGCGGGCCTTGAACCGGAAGTCCCGGTCGGTGAGAGCCCCCACCGGGCAGATGTCGGCCACGTTGCCGGAGTAGTTGTTGTCCAGCACCTTGCCTGGGTAAAGGCCTACGACGGCTCGGTCGCCCCGGTTGAAGATGCCGAACTCGCCGGTCTTGCTGATCTCGTCGGTGAACCGGACACAGCGGGAGCAGAGAATGCACCGCTCGGCGTCCAGCATGATCGTGGGCCCGAGCGGCACCGCCTTCGGCTTCTTCACCTTCTGCTCCTCGAAGCGGGGGTCGTACCGGCCGTACTGCAGGTAGAAGTTTTGCAGGTCGCACTCGCCCGACTGGTCGCAGACCGGGCAATCCAGCGGGTGGTTGACCAGCAGGAACTCCAGCACCGACTGCTGGCCCTCGGTGACTTTCTGGGAGTTGGTGCGGACCACCATGCCTTCGGCCACCGGCGTGTTGCAGGCGATCTGGAGCTTCGGCGCTTTCTCCACCTCGACGAGGCAGATCCGGCAGTTGCCGGCGATCGAGAGCCCCGGATGATAGCAATAGCGGGGGATGAAGATGCCGAGCTTCTCGGCCGCCTGGATCACCGTCGTCCCGGCGGGGACCTCGACTTCCTTCCCGTCGATCGTCAGCTTAGGCATGCATCATCTCGGGCTTCAGGTCGCACTGGCCGGTCCGGATGTGGTGCTCGAACTCGGAGCGGAACTTCTGGATGTAGGACTGCACCGGCCAAGCGGCCGCGTCGGCGAAGACGCAGATCGTCTTACCCTCCATGTTCCGAGCGGCACCGAGCAGCATCTCGATATCCTCCGGATGCCCCTTCCCCTTCATGATCCGGGTCATGATCTTCTGGACCCAGCCAGTTCCTTCCCGGCAAGGAGAGCATTGCCCACAGGACTCGTCGGCGAAGAAGTGGGAGGCGGCGTAGAGCGCCTCCACCATGCAGGTGGTCTCGTCCATCACGATGATCCCGGCGGAGCCGGCCATCGTGCCGGCCGCCATCAGGGAGTCGAAGTCCATCGCCACGTTGATCTCATCCGCTTTCAGGATCTTGGCCGAGATGCCGCCGGGCACCACGGCCTTGAGCGTCTTGCCGCCCCGCACCCCGCCGGCCCGCGCGATCAGCTCCTTAAGGGTCACGCCGACCGGCGATTCGTACAGCCCCGGCTTTTCCACATGGCCGCACAAACTGAAGAGGCGGGTGCCTCCCTGCTTGGGCGTGCCCAATTTGGCGAACCACTCCGCCCCGTTGCGCAGGATCGGCGGCACGCAGGCCAGCGTCTCCACGTTGTTCACGATGGTCGGGCACTTGAACAGCCCGGAGATCGCCGGGAACGGCGGCTTGAGTTTAGGGAATCCCTTGCCCCCTTCGAGGGAGCTTAAGAGAGCCGTCTCTTCACCGCAGATGTAGGCGCCGGCCCCCTTGTGCACCACCAGCTCCAGGTCGAACCCGCTCCCCTGGATGTTCTTACCCAGCCACCCCTTCGCGTAGGCCTCCTGCACCGCCTTGGAGAACCGGACAAAGGGCCGGTCATACTCGCCGCGGACGTAGACGTAGGATTTGTGTGAGCCGACCGCGAACGCCGCGATAATAATCCCCTCGATCAGCGCGTGCGGGTCCCGCTCCAGGATATACCGGTCCTTGAGGGTGCCCGGCTCTCCCTCATCGGCGTTGACCACCAGGTACTTCGGCTTCGGGTTATCCTTCGGGATGAAGCTCCATTTCTTGCCGGTCGGGAAGCCGGCGCCGCCGAGCCCGCGCAGGTTCGCCCGGGTCACCTCGTCGATGATCTGCGCGGGGGTCATTCCCAGGGCCTTCTTGGCCGCCTGGTAGCCGCCGTCCGCCGCGTAGGCGTCGAACCCCGTGCCGCCTGCGTTCGTAAACCGCTTGGAGAGGACCGGCCCATCGGTGCTGACGTGGCCCGGCTCAGCTCCTTGTTCAACACCGGAGGAATCTTTCAAGTTAAGGAGGTTCTGCAGGGTGACGCCCGAGAGCGGTCCCACGTAATGGTCATTCACCTGCGCGCAGGGGGCCGCCTCGCAGGCGCAGAGACACTCGACGGTGGACAGCGTCACCTTGCCGTCCGGCGTCGTCTGCCCCGCCCCGATCCCGAACCGCTCCTGGAGCTGGGCCAACACTCCTTTGGCGCCCCGGAGCATGCAGGGGGTGGAGACGCAGACCTGGATATGCTGTTTGCCGACCGGCCCGGTGTGAAAAAGGGTGTAGAAGGAGACGACCTCCCGGACATGGACGACGTGCTGGCCGGTGAGGTCGGCCACCCACTGCTCCCCCTCCGGCGTGATCCGCCCGAACGTTTCCTGGACCAGCCAAAGCAGAGGCAGGGTCGCCGCCCGCTTCTCCTCGTACTTTGCGAGAATCTCAGTAGCTTTTTGGTCTAAAGATTTAAGGTCCATCAATTACCTGTCATTCCCGCGAAAGCGGGAATCTGTCCTGTGATTTCAAGATACAAATCCTTCAGAGCAGGATTGCGTTTGCGTATCAACTCAAGCTTCCATTCACGGTTCCAGTGTTTAAGCCTTTTCTCTCTTACAATAGCGTCTTCTATAGAAACGAACTCTTCGAAATAAAGCAGCTTATGTAAGCTATATTTCTTGGTAAAACCATCGACTATCCCTTGCTTGTGTTCATAAACTCTGCGCACAAGATCATTAGTAACCCCGATATACAGGGTCGGCCTGAGATTGCCCATAACATAGACGTAATAACTCATACAAGAAATCGATGCTGCCCTACTCGATACCAAAATCTTCTTTTAGTTTCCTGATCCGCTTCGGATCTTCTTCTTTTTTCCGCTCCGCTTCTTTTTCGTCCAATTCGATCTGCGTGACGAGGGTTTTTAAATCCCGCACCCATTCTCCCTCAACGAACGCCTTAACAGCTGAACACCTATATTTCGTAACCCCGTCCAAAATGGTGTCATCTTTAAAGGGGGTGAAATCAGCCATGATTTCCACCGCTAATACCTTTCCCCCATCCACTAAAATCTCAAATCTCCCAGGAAATTCATTTTGGGTTTCAGAAACCGAATAATTTCGCTTATTCAAGGTGAATTTGCATTGCCCGGTATTGATATTGTGACTAAAATCGGAAATCAAAGAAGCGCCTTTGATCTTGTATGAGCCGAAACTTCCGTAACCTCTCCCGAAAAACAAGTAAAGAATTAACTCTTCAATGCCCAACTCATTCGCTCTTTGTTTGCGCTTCTCCACCTCACGGAGAACTCTCTGCGCCTCACTTTCATTAGACATAGAAGAATTCCAATAAACTGCAAATGTTAACTAAGGTATGACTTCTTCTGACAGTTTTCGCACAAGATCTTGGACTCGTTGTACTTCCGGTCACCCCGCGCATTTATTTCAACAATCCGGGGTTTCACATCTTTGGCTTCAACTCCACAAACCTCACACTTCATCACCCTTGCTCCTTTAGTTTTTTCGATATGGTCTTTCCTCATTGACCGATCCTCGCTTTCGCGAGGATGACACCTATAACTCATCGGTCCAATTCCCCGCCGATCATGTTGACCGACCCGAAGGTCGGCACCATGTCGGCTATCATCTCGCCGATCAGCAGGCGAGGCAGGGCCCCCAGGATCGGGAAGCAGGGCGGACGCACCCGCACCCGGTAGGCCCGGTCGGAGCCGTCGCTGACCACGTAGAAGCCGAGCTCCCCGTTGGCCCCTTCCACCGGGAAGTAGACCTCCCCCTTCGGCGGGCGGATGCCGTGCCCGAACATCACCAGCTTGAAGTGGTTCATCAGTCCTTCGATGTTGCCGTAGGTGTCCTCTTT
>OBEQ011185779.1_pt1 | contig 15700 bp, 12 predicted proteins | sample 1670901 | NCBI WGS metagenome assembly OBEQ01 (sample SAMEA104232315, study PRJEB22302) | groundwater metagenome | biome: forest; feature: aquifer; material: groundwater | place: USA | collected 2011-08-07 | depth 5.4 m | reverse complement strand
CCCGGCGGAGCCGATGCCGAGCCTTTTGCTACTCATCTTAACGCTTTAAACATTGATTTATATCTGCGCATTTCTCTGGAGTTGAATCTCAAGCGTCTTATTGTCGGAGGTTACGACAAGGTTTTTGAGATCGGGAGAATTTTCAGAAACGAGGGCATGGACAAGGAGCATCTCCAGGATTATACCCAGATGGAGATGTACTGGGCTTATATGGATTACCGTCAACTGATGGAGCTGATCGAGCAGCTTTATAAATATGCCATAAAAGAAACAACCGGCGGGTTGGTTCATTCTCATCAGGGTAAAGAAATTAATTGGGGCGGAGAGTGGAAAAAATACGATTATTACGAAGTTTTTAAAAAACATACCGACATTGATCTGGACACGGCGAAGGAAAGCGATTTGAAAAGCTATGCCCGAAAAGAAGGCATTGATGTTGAGCGGCATGTTGGACGGGGCCGGCTTGTGGATGTTATTTTTAAAAAGAAGGTCAGACAGCATTTAGTTGAGCCGGGATTTTTGGTTTTGCCGCCGGTAGATGTTGAGCCGCTAGCCAAGCGCTGGCCGGAAAATACCAATCGGGTTGAGCGTTTTCAGGTCATGGCCGGAGGAACCGAGTTGGGCAAAGGCTTTTCGGAACTCAATGATCCTATTGACCAGCGTCAGCGACTTGAAGAGCAGACGAAAATGCGCGAAGCCGGAGATAAAGAAGCCCAAAGAATGGATGAGGATTATATTGAAGCCTTGGAATACGGTATGCCTCCGACAGCCGGATTTGGCATGTCAGAGAGGCTGTTTTCATTTCTGATGGATCGGCCGGTCAGGGAAACGGTATTTTTTCCGTTAATGCGGCCAAAAGAATAGAATATGAAATACAATAAACTGGTTAGAGATAAAATTCCAGAATATATTGAGAGCAAGGGCGGAAAAGCTATAATCCATGTCGCCGGCAATGAGGAATACTGGGCCAAGCTCAAAGAAAAGCTCGGAGAAGAAGTCAAAGAATTTAGAGAAGCTGAAACAGCGGAAGAACTAGCCGATATTTTGGAAGTCATAGATGCAGTTACGGAGTTTAAAGGGTTTAAAGAGGCAGTGCAAAGTATAAAGAAGAAAAAGGCAAAAGAACGCGGGGGATTCAAAAATAAAATTATTTTAGACGAATCATAAATGCTGGATATTAAATTCATCAGGCAAAATCCGGAGTTGATAAAAGAAGCGGCGCGGAAAAAACACATTGATTTTGACGTGGAGAAGCTTCTGGCCGTGGATAAAAGAAGGCGGGAGTTGCTTGAATCATCGGAAGCTTTGAAAGCCGACCAGAATAAGCGTTCAAAAGGTCCCCAGTCGCCTGTTGATTTGGAGCAGCTCAAATCATTGAAAGAGAAAATCAAAGTTCTTGAGAGCGAGCTGGCCGTCGTCGAAAAAGAGTTCGACGAGCTGATGCTTTTTGTCCCCAATGTGCCTGATCCCACCGTGCCTGAAGGCAAGAGCGACGCCGATAACAAGGAATTTAAAACCTGGGGTGAATTGCCGAAATTTGATTTTACACCCAAAGATTACGTTCAATTAATGGAAGATCTTGATCTTGTTGATACTGAACGCGGGGCGAAAGTGTCGGGTTTCAGGGGTTATTTTTTGAAGAATGAAGCGGTCCGGCTTTCTTTCGCTTTGTGGCAATTCACTCTCGACCAGATGCTGGAAAAAGGGTTTCAGCCGATACTGGCGCCATCAATAGCCAAAGAGTTTAATTTTACAGGCACCGGCTGGCTGCCCCAGGGAAAAGACGAAGTCTATAAACTTGGCGAAGACGAATATCTTGTCGGAACAGCCGAGGTATCGGTAATGGGTTATCACTCCGGTGAAATACTTAAAGAAAACGAATTACCCAAAAAATACATCGCTTTCTCACCGTGCTATCGCTCCGAAGCCGGCTCGTACGGCAAGGATACTAAAGGCATTTTGCGGGTTCACGAATTTTATAAATTCGAGCAAGTTGTGCTGTGCAAAGGCGACCATGAAGAATCGGTAAAATGGCATGAGGAGATAACCAAAAATTCGGAAGAGCTTCTCCAGGCCCTGGAACTGCTTTATCGGGTGGTTATAAATTGCGCCGGAGACTTGGGGCTTGGCCAGGTTAAAAAATATGATATTGAAACCTGGGTGCCGTCTCAAGAGCGGTACCGCGAAACCCACTCGTCTTCTTATTTCCACGATTTTCAGACGCGGCGCCTCAATATCCGCTATCGCGACAGCGAGGGCAAGGTCCAATTTGCCCACTCACTGAATAATACTGCCCTTGCTTCGCCCCGCATTTTGATTAATATTCTTGAAAATTATCAGACCAAAAAGGGGACGGTCGCGGTGCCCAAGGTTTTACAAAAGTATATGGGCGGACTTAAGGAAATAAAATGAGGCCGGTCAGTATTAAGAATTTCCATTATCGGGATACATTGGCGCAAGAAAGAAGGCGCCACTTTGTTTTTAAACTAACCATTTCGTTGGTCATTTTGCTGGTTATTGCCGGCGGGTCGGTCTATCTATTATTTTTTTCCAAGGTTTTTGACATAAGAGATATCGTTATTGATGGCCTGAAAACAGTTGACTCCAATTATGTTATGGCAGAAGTGCGAAGGGTACTGGAATCAAAGAAATTTAAGTACCTACAACTCCAAAAAGACATACTATTTTTTGACGCAGAAGCCTTGAAGGCCAGACTCTTAAGCGAGTTTGCTATTTTGAACGACATTAAAATCGAGAAGAAATTCAGGCATGGCCTAGTTTTAAATTTCTCTGAAAGAACGGCGATGGGGATATGGTGTTTTGGTGAGGGGCATTGCGGGTATTTTGATGATAGCGGCGTATTATGGGGCGATGCCCTTAGATCGTCGGGCTTCTTACTGTTGACCATCAATGATTTGAGGAAGCAAGCCGGGGAAGAAAAAACATTAGATAAAAAATTCTTTGACGGCATAAAAAAGGCGGTAGAAAAATTAAAAGACAACAATATTGTGGTAAAAGACGCGACCATACCCGAGAATTCGGTTGAGGATTTTAATTTGGTTACCAACGGGGGATACAATCTTATTTTCAACCTGGGAACGGATATTGGCAGTCAGGTAGAGGTGCTGAAGATATTTTTGAATGACAAATCAAAAGATCCCAATTTTATGCCCAAGTATATTGACCTGAAGATCGACGGGAGGGTTTATTACAAGTGACGCAAAAAACCCTACTCCAATTTTTATCGTACTCCTATTGGAGTGTCCATAAAAATGAATAGTTACTAATTCATCTTTCTGCCAATTTTCTAAATGATAAAAATCAGAGTAGGGCTTTTTGCTAATTTTGCAAACAAAAAAGCGGCTATTGCCGCTGGGATTTGGTTAGTTTGGAAATTCTGTCGTAGTCAGGATCATTTTTATCAAGATCATCTTTTCTGAACGGCCAATAATTCATATCCGGATAGAGAGAAACAATTTTAACTGGCATGAACATTTCAAAGCAATCTTGTAGGATTGTTTTGCCGAGGACTTGATAAGAGGTAGTGTAGTGATAACGTCTTAGAACGTCGCCTGCCTTGGCTTCCGTAAATACACTAGTATTCCAGGGTGTATAAAGTTTATCACCTCCGACAGAGCAGTAATTTGGATCTTTGCTCCCATGTCCGTTGGGCCCTACTCTGAAAGTCGTCATTATCGCCGGATTACCGACCTTATCTGCAAGAATCACGAAATCTTTATCTTCTTGAAAGTGATAAGATTTGCTGATGGTAAAGAACATAAGCCCAGAAACAACACACACGCAAACGAACTTAAGCAGAAATAACTGCATGACCGTGCTCCTCCCAATCCATTTATGGCAGCTTACTTATAACATGTCTACACCATCGCCGTCAATATGGGAGAGAGCAGAGTGATTATGGTAAATTTATATAATGTTAATCAGGAAAAACGTAAAACTTGCGGGATACACTACTTTTCATGTCGGGGGGCCGGCGAAGTTTTTTGTTGAGGCTAGAAGTATTGGGGAGATAAGGGATGCTGTTCGATTTGCCGGCCGCAGCAAATTAAAAACTTTTATTCTAGGAGGCGGGAGCAATGTTTTAATGTCGGACAAAGGCTTTGGCGGAGTGGTGATAAAGATAGCCCTTAAGGGCATTAAATTTTTGGATAAGGGTAATCGTGTCTTATTATCCGCCGGAGCGGGAGAAATCTGGGATGATGTCGTGGCTAAAGCTGTGGGTAAGAACTTGGGAGGAATAGAGAATCTGTCCCTTATTCCCGGTACTGCCGGCGCGGCCCTGTACCAGAATATCGGCGCTTACGGGTCGGAATTAAAAGACGTTTTTGAGAGCGCTGAAGTTTTTGATGTTAAGTCCGGCAGGGTCAGGAGATTATTTAAAAAAGATTGCAAATTCGGATACCGGGACACTGTTTTCCAGCATAAGGAGGGGGATGATTATGTAATTTTATCTGTAAATTTAGTTTTAGCTGAAGATGCTAAGCCCAGGATAGTTTATCCGGATTTGATAAAATATTTCGCGGATAAGAACCCCACAATAGCAGAAGTAAGAAAAGCGGTCATAAAAATAAGAAAAGCAAAACTGGTCTATCCCGGAAAGAAGCTTGGTACGGCCGGGTCATTTTTTAAAAATCCGGTTATATCGATATCGTTATTTAATAAATTATTAAATAAATACCCAGATATTAAAGGTAGAAAAAATAATAGTGGCCTGATAAAGCTATATGCTGCTCAGCTTATAGAAAAGGCCGGCTGGAAAGGACAAAGACTGGGCAAGGTAGGTATATCTGAAAAGCATGCCTTAGTTCTTGTTAATTACGGAGGGGGTAAGGCCAAGGAGATCTTCAATTTAGCTAGGAAAGTCACAAATAATGTTTATGCTAAATTTGGTGTTAAACTTGAGCCGGAAGTTAAGGTAATTAGCTAACTTTAGTGTGGCCTTGACATCCTATGTGGATTTGCTATAATGGTAGTATAAGTCAGTTCTTTACATATAGACGAGTCCAAAAGGGCTCGAAAAAGTCAACAAATACCTCAAAATATCTAGTTATCCAGGCATTCAAGTAATACAGTTTAGGCCTTTAAGGATTTAGATTAGAATCTAATTAGTACCTCTAGTAGTTTCTTGTTTGTTGGCTTCTTCGAGCTCTTTATGCTCAAAAAACGGCAGAGGGAATAGCATTGCCGCGACTAGCTCTTGGGGAGCCACGGTGGAATCAGTGCGTTCCTTCTGCCTCGTAATGCCTTGGCGCTGTGCGATCGACCGGACATGGGCTGAAGCGATTCGGCCATTCCGTCACAACTGATCCAAAATTTAGCGACAGGGCTAACCCGATCCGCCGCGATGGCGGATCGCTTGCCGGGGTGGCGACGCGGACCCGGTAAGAAAATCATGACGCGTCGTTGTGAAAGTGGCCTGTGCCCCGCATACGTTTGCAGGCAGGCCAATGATTCTAACGCACCGGGACTGGTGGTCCGGCTATAATTGGCGACGAGCGAGGTTTGTCTGCACGTGAAGACTCGCCAGCTATAGATACAATGTCACCCGTTGGCAGGGGCTCCTGCCAACGTCGTTCTTCTATCCCCGGGTCCTGCGTGCCACTGAAATCGCGCGTGGGACCCGGGGATTCGTCGTTTCACTAGTATATGTCATCGCACAACGCCTAACACCGGCGGCGCCGGAAGGAGTCGAACAATGCGTTAACAACTTTCGGCAGTAATGGAGGTAGCCGGGACCTCAACGCCCCGGCCAGCGGACCTTTCAGGGTCCGCTTTAAAATTGCCCAAAATAAAAGCAAAAGACCTGTTCTGATTTTTATCATTTAGACGATTGGCAGAAAGGAGAATGAGTAACTATCTATTCTTAAGGATACTTCAATAGGAGTACGATAAAAATCAGAACAGGTCTTTTGCTTTTATTCTCTGGGCGGAATATACCAAACGAAGATAGAATTCCCTATGACAGTGATTGGTGCGTATTCATTGAGCCAAGAGTAGCCTGTTTCTGAATTTCCCTGGGAACCCTGGAAAAAAGATGCCGAGATGGCGATGTATCCTCCATGCGGCTCGTCTTTCAAAAATTCAGCGGCGCTGTTGTATTGAGTTCTTGTCAGCCAGATATACTTATTTTTTAAATAATAACCGGCATCAGCCCAGCCGAAATAATCAAGATGTATCTTCGGGATGTTATTTTTATCAATCCACTCGGCCAGACGCTTGGCGTCCTGGCCCCAATCCAGATTGGAATCCACGACATAGCGGTAGCCTCCCGATGGTCCCCCGGCGACTTGGTTAAAGTAGGTCAGATAGTAGGGATAGACAGATAGGTTCTCATATAAATACCAACCAAGCAGAATGCCAACAAATGAACAATAAACAATTAACATTTTTTTGGAATAGATCTTGTGGGATATTTTAATAACTTGTCCGGATAATAAAATATAAGTAAATCCATAAATCGGCAAAAGGTGCCTTACCCCGATATTTAGGTTGGCCTTAATGCTTGCGTACCAATATATGACCAGCCATAGGAGCATGGCAAACTCGGTAAAGTAATCTCTTGTCCAGGCTCCTGATTTTAGAAGGATATTTTTTAGCAGGTTTTTTTTAAATTGGAATTTAGCTGACCAATAAAGCCAAACAAGGCTGATTAGGATCCAGAATGGCAGTGGTTCTTTGAGGAAATAAACAATCGGGAAATATTTTTTCCAAGCATTTTTGCTGACCTCGCCTAAAAAGTAAGTATCATTTCCTCCGATACTTCTCTGAGTGACCATCAAAAGGCCAACCCCGTATTGAGCCAAGGGCCTGATTACGGGTTTATCGGACATCCAAATTACTATGTTAGGAAAAAATCTCCGTCCGTAACTGCCTACATTATAAGTGGTGTCTTGCTTCTGTCTTTCTGGTGGGTAATTTCGGACATGGAGGGCGTATACCGGTCCGACCACGAATATGTAACCTATAAAAATTATTAAAACCGTATTTAAAAGATAACTTAGTTTGCCCATCACTGTATTTCGCCCAGAAACAAATCCGTAGATCACAGCCAGGGCCAAAAAGTACGGGACCAGTAAAAACATAGAAAACTTTGTCAATGTCGCAATGCCTAACGCCAGGCCGGCAATGATGAGGTTTCTCCTGGTGGGGCTTTTAAGATACCGGACAAAGAAGAAACTTGAGACCAGAACGCCGAACAGCGCCGGAACGTCGGTGGTCACGAATCGCGAATGGGCTATCACTGTCGGAGAAAAAGAAAAAAGGAATAAAGCGAGAAGAGCGGCTTTATTTCCATATAATTTCTTAGTCCATATATAAACCAATATTCCGGATAGTATGAAAAATATAAGTACCGGCATTTTTGCCGCATGGACAGCTTTTATGGCATCATTGCCGGAATTAAACAGCAGATTTCTTCCGAATTCCCATTGACCGTTGATGTCAGTCAGCCAAAAATGAGTATTGAAGGCGGTTTGCTTGAGGCCAAGAAAGCTTAAAGCAATTCCGGCCAAATCTTTGGCGAGGGGAGGGTGTTCCGGGTTAAGGCGCATATCGCCCTTTATTATATAGGAATATCCGGCGCCAATATGGGGAATTTCGTCGACGATCGGAGAGTCGTCCCAGACGCTCAATACGGCTATAACCACGGCCGACGCAATAATTACAAAAGGCAGAATTTTAAGTAATCGGTTCATTATTTTTCCAGTTTTATCACCAGACTGTTTTTATCATATTGACCCTGGTCGAACTGCTCTCGGGTGAGATAAAATATATTTTTGGCTCGTTGCTTTTCTGTGGTGTAGGTATCGGTGAGGAACATGACTGTCTGAGATGGCATAGGAATGCCGCTGACTAAAGTCCCGCCGGTATTGACGACGATATATTTTTTAATGTTTCTGGGCATCTCATTTATTTTATATCCCAGTTTGACGTAGTTTTGGTTAAACGCGTTGGCAGTCCCAGGGCTCGGTCCCCATACCGTGAAATATCTGTAAAATTCAAGGAAGCCGAGGGATGCAAGAAATAATATCATGACCAGGTGTATGAAAGAATATATTTCGGACCTATTCTTATAGGAATAAAAAGAACTGTACCAGTTTTTTATCTTTTCAAATGACCACCAAATACCCCTTGCCGTTATGATCATAACTATGGGTATTACTCCGATAGTTCTTATTGCGTGAGGGGCCTCTGTTGATAAGAATCCTGGGAGCAACATTGTAAAAAACCAGGCAAAGATAAAAGTGTGAAGTATCGAAAAATGGCCGTGTTTTCTTTTAAGCCAGTGAATCAATTCATTAATGAATCCGATTATAAAAAATATGCCAATAGGCCAAGGTAGCATCGGTTCTCCTGAAATATTGTGGCGCTGGTTGTAATCCCCGTTGAAAGTAAACATCCCCAGTGTTTTTACGGTGCTTAGGGCCAATTCTTTGATGGGATATTCTTGCCCAAAAACCGATAGATAGCGCCCTGTTCTGCTATTAAAACTATCAGGATTTTCGAAGAAATAAAATCCTATCGGCAAGGCGACAATAAATACCACGGTTGTAAAAGCAACAAATCCTTTCAATAATTTCTCTTTGGTCTCGGTGTATTTTAGAAGAGACTGGTCTTTCCTAATGTTCCACCAATAATTAGCGAACAAGATTAAAACCATCAATGGTGCTACCCGGTAGGATATATAAGTGTAAAATCCCAAACCACCTATGATGCCGGCTAATATGAAATCCATAAGGTGGCCATTCCTGATCGCCCGCCATAGGAAGTAAAATCCATATACCAAGACAAGAGGCAACATTATCGCCCGGAATCCGATCCGTGAGAAATTAACATGCCAAAAAGAGATTGCCATCAGGAAGCTAGCCAATGCCGCAAGGCGCCATTCAAAAAGTTCTTTGGTCAGCAGATATAATCCAGTAACGGTTAAAATTCCTATAATTGCTGAAACCAGCCGCAGAGACCAGGGATGGATGCCAAATATCCTAAGGGACATTGCCTGAATATTTATAAAAAGGCCTTCCCGACCGTTGTTTTCCTGATAAAAAATCTTGTACTCACCAGTGGAGACAGCTTCAAGGGCATTATTGCCATTCATGGCCTCATCGGGATAAAGACCGGAAGGGAATGAGGTAAGCTTGTATGTACGAAAAAAAATGGCGACAGATAAGATCACCAGAAAAATTAGCACCTCTTTTCTTCTCGCCAGGGCATAATTGGCCATATCCTAATTCTAGCAGATTTCATCGTAAAAGCGCTCTTAGTTTGTCCACATGAGCCATAATTTAATACCTGGCTTTTAATTTTGTGATATAATAAAGAAACCTAGTATATGTATATGTCAGAAATTCCATCCCCAACTACCATTGAGCAGGATATTGCCAAGCTTGAAAAGGAGCTTCAGGAAAAGAAGGCTATTTTAGAACACCAGGGAGAAAACGTTCGTCCAAGCGAAAAATCGGAATCGATATCCGGCGCTGAAAAAGAGATCTTAAAGACTATCCTTGGTGAAAAAATAACCCAACAGGCACCTTCTTATCAACTCCAGCCTTCATCCGGAGCATCCCAGACAGGCGAGTCTCCCAGTTATCTTGATCCAGCTCTAAAAGACAAGATTGATGAGTTGGTGAAGCTTGTTTTTAGTACCAGCCTCGAAGAGGGCATAAAAGAAGCTGTAAAGTCGAACAACCCTGCCCTGACCGATGCTTTCCACGATATACTGACCGACGAACTTTATAATGCTCTCCTCGAGAGAAGAAAAATAGAAAAAATCGATTAACGTGCCAAGCTTTTTTCTGATAATTTATTTTATTTCCCTGGTCGCCCTCTTTGTTGTCGGTTTAGCATGGTTTGAAAGTGTGAAAACAAAAGGAAGTATAGCTAGGGCGCTGAATATGTCGCTATTTTTGATTACTTTGCCCAAAGAAGCGTCATCTGGCACGAATCAGAAAAACGAGAAAGAGCAGATAGCTGTCATGGAACAGCTATATTCTTCTTTTGCTAATCTTCACGCTACTGGTTGGAATAGGTTTATATATGGCGAACCTTACATAGTTTTGGAAATGGCGGTCCACCACATCGGCGAGGAGATACATTTTTATATGAGCGTGCCAAAGACCTATGACCAGGTTTTCGAAAAACAGCTTCATGGTGTTTTTCCACTGGCTGAGATACAGAGGGTAAAAGACTATAATATTTTTAATCCAGTCGGATTTTCGTCAGGCGCATACTTCAAGCTCAAAGATAACTTTATCTTGCCGTTTAGGACTTACCAGAAATTGGAATCCGATCCGCTGGGAAGCATTGCTACCTCGCTTTCCAAGCTTGAAAACGAAGGAGAGGGCGCGGCTATCCAGATATTAATACGACCGTCCAGGGAATATAAAAATAAAGAACTCGCTCAGAAAGTAGCCAAGGAAATGCAGGTTGGTTACAAATTCTCATCAGCCCTGAGTAGGGCAAAAACCCCACCCAAACCTAAAAAGCCAGAAGAAGAGTCCAAAGAAAAAAGGGAAACAGTGGTTGTGACGCCTTACGACGAGGAAGTTATAAAAAGCATCCAGGGCAAGGCAACTAAGACCTTATTTGACTGTAATGTTCGGGTAGTTGTTTCAGCCAAAGATCAGGTAAAAGCTGAGCAATTACTGAACGAGATAGGCGGGGCTTTTATCCAGTTCTCGGCGGCAGAAATGAATAGTTTGGAAATAGTGAAGGTCAAGGGCTCGTCATTGAAGGATCTTCTGTTCAAGTTCTCTTTCCGTCTTTTTGACAATCACCACCAGGCGTCTTTTTCAACCGAAGAATTGACCAGCTTATATCATTTTCCCGTCACCACGACCCTCGCTCCCAAAATAAAGTTTCTTAAAGCAAAGCCGGCCGAGCCGCCCCCAAACTTGCCGAGAGAAGGAATTATTCTAGGAAAAAATAGTTTCAGAAGTGTTGAAAGTGTAGTTCGGATGGCCAAAAGCGATCGTCGAAGGCATTTGTACGTTCTAGGCCAGACCGGAACGGGTAAATCTACTTTGATGGAAAATATGATCTATCAGGATATTGTAAATGGCGATGGCGTGGCCTTCATCGATCCTCATGGTACGGCAATAGAGTCAATACTTGGTTTCATACCCAAAGAAAGACTGGACGATGTTATTATTTTTGACCCAGCTGACATAGAAAGGCCGTTAGGGCTGAATATGCTTGAGTTTGATCCTAAATTCCCGGAGCAGAAAACTTTTATAGTAAATGAAATGCTCGGCATATTCCAGAAGCTTTTCCTAGCCGAGACAATGGGACCGATGTTTGATCAATATTTCAGGAATGCGATGCTTTTATTGATGGATGACCACAATGTTGAAATACCTACCCTGGTCAATATCCCGCGTGTTCTAACGGATGAAAAATACAGACGCGACAAGCTGACCCGCGAGACAAATCCGATTGTCAAAGATTTCTGGGAGCGTGAAGCGGAGAAAGCCGGCGGGGAAGCAGCGCTTGCCAATATGGCGCCCTATATAACCTCCAAGATAAACGGCTTCATTGCCAATGAATTTTTAAGGCCAATACTTTCTCAGAAGCAAAGTGCTTTTAATTTTCGCCAAATCATGGATGAGAAGAAAATATTACTTGTAAATCTTTCCAAGGGCCGGATAGGGGACATCAACGCCAATCTTCTGGGTATGATAATTGTCGGCAAGCTTCTGATGTCGGCTCTGTCGAGGGTCGATATTCCTGAGGAGCAAAGGTCAGATTTCTACCTCTATATTGATGAGTTCCAGAATTTTACCACTGAGAGTATCGCTACTATTCTTGCCGAGGCTAGGAAGTACCGCCTTGACCTTACCATTGCGAACCAATTCATAAGACAGCTTAATGATAAGATACGAGATTCGGTATTCGGCAATGTTGGATCAATCGCCACATTCAGGGTTGGTTCTGACGATGCCGAGTATCTTAAGCATCAGTTTGAGCCAATATTTACTCCTCAAGACCTTATCAATATAGACAATTTCAATTGTTATCTTAAATTATTAATAAACAACCAAACTACGAGGCCGTTTAATATTAAAATCGATCCTAAGCAGATGTCGGATCCGGAGCTGGCGAGAAAGATTAAGGAGATCTCCCGGCTTAAATACGGCAAGGCTAAGGATCAAATATAAAATGAAATTCACAAAAAAAGACCTGCTTTTTTGTATACTCACCGGCTTATATACCGGCTTTATAGCTTGGCGGGTATTTGAGTTCCTTAGTTTAGATATATTCGACAAACTAAGAATAAATATACTTTTTCACATAATAGGCTTGCCAAATACACACATATCCTCAGCGTGGATGATGGTACTAATACCTATACTATGGATTGTTGGAGTTAATTTTGGTTACTTTCTCGGCCGGTGGATGCCATTTTTCAACCAATTCGGTAGATTCGCGGCAATAGGCTTCACCAATTTTGTCTTTTATTCCGGAATGTTAAACTTGTTGATTGCTTTTACGAGTATAAGCGCCGGAATATGGTATTCAGTTTTTGTAGGAGTCTCATTTACAGCCGGAGCACTCCATAGTTATTTCTGGAATAAATATTGGGTATTTTCCGCCGAAGGCGGATCCGCCTCTGGCGGAGATCCTCAAGAAAATTCCGGTGCGGCAACTGAATTCGGAAAGTTTATTGTTGTTTCAGTTGTTTCGGGCCTTATAAATGTCGGTGTGGCTTCGTTCCTAGTTAATATTATTCACCCCTTATTTGGTATCAACCCCGAAAGATGGGCTAACGTCGGAGGGATTGCCGGCTCGGCCGTGGCTCTTGTATTTAGTTTTGTAGGGTTTAGAATGGTGGTGTTCAAGAAAACATAACCCAGTTACTTAGAATGCTCTATAGAAAATATCGTCCGCAAAAATTTTCCGAAGTTGTCGGGCAAGAACACGTTGTCACAACTTTGAAGGGCGCCTTAATCAGTGGCCGTATCGGCCATGCTTATTTATTTACCGGCCCCAGAGGCACCGGCAAGACAACCGTAGCTCGCCTTTTGGCGAAGGCTTTGAACTGCTCAAGGAGGGACAAGGACGGAGGCCCGGATGATAGCTGTGATTCCTGTCTGGCCATCAGCCAGGGCCGGTCTCTTGACCTAATAGAGATAGACGGTGCTTCGAATCGGGGCATTGATGATATTAGGGGCCTCAAGGAATCAGCTAATGTAGCCGCTCCCGGCGGGGGATATAAGGTCTTTATCATCGACGAGGTCCATATGCTCACCCAGGCCGCGTTTAACGCCTTGCTGAAGCTCCTGGAAGAGCCTCCGGCCCATGTCGTCTTTATTCTAGCCACTACCGAGCCCCACAAAATCCTGGCGACAGTCCTTTCCCGCGTCCAAAGGTTCGATTTCAAACGCCTTTCCGTAAAACAAGTCTTCCAAAAACTGAAAGAAGTTGCCGAGATAGAAAAAATAAATGTCGATGACGATAGCCTGGTATCTATTGCTGTTTCTTCCGACGGAGCATTGAGAGATGCCGAGGTCGCTCTATCAAAAATCCAATCAGTCAGCCGAGGCAAGAAAGTAACGGCTGAAGAGGTGAGCGATCTTTTGGGCCTGATACCCCTTAATTATCACCCGGAATTTCTCGGCTATCTGGTCAATAGTGACCAGGCGGCGGCATTAAGTTTCGTAAATAAAATATATGAATCCGGCATTGATCTTGAAAACTTCACCGCCAACTTTATCAATTATTTAAGAAAAATCCTTATATTTAAAGTAAATCCAGCCACTCTGGCCGCAGTCGGGGAAGAGTTGCTCGACAGCGAAGTCAAGCTAATATCAAGTTTTGCCGGCACTCTTGAGCCTAGAAAACTAGTCCAAATGCTCAATGTCTTCATATCCGCCCGCGAAGGGATTAAATCTTCTCCCATTACTCAACTGCCTCTTGAACTGGCGATATTAGAGCTCATAAACTAAGAACTCTGCTGGCTGTCTGAGATGAAGTTGGAACCTATTTCAAGAATAATATTAGTATATAAAATAAAAAGCCGACAGATGTCGGCACTTATTTCAACGTTTCAGAAATATCTTTCACCAAAACTTCTCTGGCTTGATCGGGATTTTTGATATAGGTAGTTTTTGGCTCTCCCGTTCTGAAGTTGATTGTAACCAATTCCACGCCCCTCCAACTGGTTATCAACCAATGACAAAAGGCTTGAAAAACTATCTCCCCCCAGGGTAGACCCCAACTTGAGAAATTCCTGTCTAATACATACCAGCCCCAAGGCCAGATAACTGACATCAGAATGTCTTCGGTAGCAATTTCTCCTATGCTATGCCTGATGTGCCCACGAAAAGTATTCATTCCGACACAACAATTCTGATAGCGGAAAGTGAGCAGTATTACAAATGTAAACGATGCCAGAACAGCATACACCTTCAATCCAAAAAGTAAGTATGGGAGAAAGATTTGAGCATAAAATAGTGATCCAACTCCACTAATAACTATGCTAAGGCCAAATAGTAGGCCAAGATATAGAGAAATAAGCAGTAAAAGAGCAAGGATACCCAGAATCGCCTTTCCAGTCGTTTTCATCATGACCTCCAGAAGAAGATAGGTACCGCAAAATGGTATAATAAAACTTATTAGATGTCAATAGCTGGCCGTTTAGGTTCGGAACATTACTCAAAATAATTATTATATATCCAAATTCCGGCAAAGACGCCGGCTATTCCGCCGATGAGGTTACCAACAATAGAAGTAGTAGAAAACATAGAATCGCCCCACAAGGCCGGAATATATCCTCCGATGACCGAGCCAATTAGTAGACAGATAGTTATGATAAATTTTGATGACATATACTAATTGCGTCGGCGAGGAAACCGGTTGGAACGGTTGCGCCAATGATCGGGACGACGCACTCCCGGATGCGATGAGTTTCTAAGGGGCGGGCGAGCTGATTGGTGGGGAGGTCTCATAGTAGGAGTTGCCGGAAATCCCATACTGGCCGGAAGATGGGGCAATTCCGAAACAGGCAAGTTTTTGCGGATAAAGCGTTCAATAGCGCGAACTTCTCTCAGCTCGTCGGGCATGGCGAAGGTAATGGCGTGTCCGCTGGCGCCGGCCCGGGCTGTTCTACCAATTCTGTGAACATAGTCATCAGAAGTTCCCGGCAAATCGTAATTGACAACCAGCTCAATGCCGGTGACATCAATTCCGCGGGAGGCAATATCGGTCGCGATCAGGACCCGGTATTTTCCCGATTTAAACCCCTCCAAAGCTTCCAGTCTTTGATTTAATGATCGGTTAGAATGAATTTCGGCGGCACTGATGCCCAAGAGTCGCATTTTTTGGGTAACTTTCTTGGCTCCGTGTTTAGTTCTAATAAAGACTAGGGTAGAACCATGATAACTCTCCAATAGTTTTCCAAGAAGCGCCGTCTTTTGGGTTTGGGGAACGATAAATAATTCTTGAGTAACTCCTTCGGCAGTAGTACCCGCTGGAGCGATCTCTACTCTAACCGGAAGTTTCATATGAGAACTGGCCATCTTCATGATTTCTGGGGGCATAGTAGCTGAAAAAAGCATCGTTTGCCGTTCTTTTGGCAGAGCTTGAAATATTTTTTGGATTTGAGGGGCAAAGCCCATATCGAGCATTCGGTCGGCCTCGTCCAGAACCAGAATACTGACTGAATTAAGCCGTAAATTTTTTT
>OBEQ012796978.1_pt1 | contig 15702 bp, 22 predicted proteins | sample 1670901 | NCBI WGS metagenome assembly OBEQ01 (sample SAMEA104232315, study PRJEB22302) | groundwater metagenome | biome: forest; feature: aquifer; material: groundwater | place: USA | collected 2011-08-07 | depth 5.4 m | reverse complement strand
CTAATATCAAATTTCCAATTTCAAATGATAGCTTATAAGGAAGAATAATGCAGCTATGCTAAATCCTTAGCAAATTTGAGTTAGCTATATAGAGAATTATGGTTGTGATGAAAAATGCGAGAGGGATAAAAGCTCCTCCGAAGACCTGCAGGAGAAAATTCTGCCGCCATTTGGCAGAATATGCAAAGGGACATATGGCGATAAGCGCGGCAATAAAAAGCATAAAAACCCAATTGTTTCTGACAAGATACAGGCAGGAAAATAGCACCAAAAGACAAAACGAAATAACTTTGCCAGTGCCAAAGAAAACAGCGGAGGTCCTGATGCCGGATTTTTTGTCCGGTTCCACATCCAGTACGGATCCCATAAGTTGGCCGAACAGTCCTAAAAGAGCGACTAATATAAATGGTCGTAGAAAAATATCTGCTATTTTCGCTATGTTACCTGCAGAAGCAAGATAACCTACTACCATAACCGTATAAAAATACAAGCCGCCGCCGACTATGGCATCAATAACTGGAATGGATTTTAAGCGTATGGGCGGGGCCGAATATAAATATGCTGCGATTGATAAAATAATAATGGCAACAATTGATAACGATCCAATTAAACCAGCAAGCAATAAAGAAACTGCAAGCCCGATAAAACCACATATCTTTAAATTATTTATCGCAGGTCTATCATGTTTATTCCCAAAAATCGTTCCTTTTCTTGGATTTAAAAGGTCGGTATCTAAATCGTAGGAGTCGTTAATAACGTAGACGTAAAGGGAAAGAGGCAGAGAAAAAATTATTAAACTCAAGGCGAATGGAAAATTGCCTAGATGAAATGTTTGGCTTTGTAGGCCCCCAAATATAAGTAGGGTAAAATGAGTAAACCAAAAAAGCGGCCTGCTGGTTTTAATAAGCTTGGCTAAATAATTCACATTCTCGTTTTACTTGCTTACATAAACATCGCTTCTGTGTCCGGCATTTAGCACCCTAATTGTTTTATCCGATAGGCTGACCTTGTAAATAATTCTGTGGACGCCTACACGGAAAGAAAATCGTCCGGTTAACTCTCTTGTTAGGGGTTTGCCTATAAACGGGTCTTCTTTTATTTCCTCTAAGGCAGCCAAGATGGCTTCCTGATGGGTAAGTTTGAGCAGTTTAAGTCTTTTTTTGGCTCTTGTTGAGATAAACAGCCTAAACATTCAACTTAAGCTCTTTTTTGAGCTGTTCAAAAGTAACGAAGTTGCCCTTTTTGAAATCCTCTTCGCCTTCCTTGATCGCTTTCATTAATTCCCGATCGGAAAGGATATCGATAGTTTCCTTCCATGATTCGTATTCGGCAATGGACATTAACACCGCGGCCGGTGAGCCATTTACGGTAATGACATATTCGTCCAGCCTTTTTTTAGCTTTATCAACTAAGGTGGTTAATTCTTTACGGACTTGGGAAATGGGTAATGTTTTGATCATAGATTAATATTACAAAATTTTGTACAATTTGTCAATGCGTAAGGCTGTTTACGGGGTTGGCTGTTGGGCATCGATGGAGGTTGGCGAGGGGTTTCTTAGCTTTGACGGAAACGCGGCCACCCTTTTCATGAAGGCGTAAAAAACGGATACTTCTTCTATCTTTAAAAGGATGGAAAGAGAAATGTAAACTCCCAGACCGACTGCCGTTGCTATTCCGGTCAAAAGTATTAAGCCAATGGTGCGCGTGGTGTCAAAGACCAGCTGATCTAATAATTTCATAGGGATGTAGAGAGAGATCGCCGTTAGGGTTGTAATTAGGATCATTTTTAATGCCGGGAGAAAGGTTTTCTTTTCAAAATGAACTTTTTTATTAAGTAAATAGATAAGGAGTGCCGTGTTTACCAAATTGGAAACCGAATAGGCTATGGCCAGATAAACAATTGATAGCTTCAAGACAAAGACAAATATTATATCGAGAATTATATTTATGGCGAAACTAAAAATGCTCCCCTTGACCGGAGTATGGCTATCACGGACAGCATGAAAGCCGCGGATTAGAAGTAAATTAAGAGCTTGCGCGGCAATCCCCACCGAGAAAGCAACAAGAGTGCGGCCGGTCAGAACCGTAATTTCCCAGGGAAATTCTCTGGCACCAAAAACAAGCCTGACAACAGGAATGCGCAGAACCGCGAGAATGGCGGCAGACGGCAGGATTAAAAAAAGGATTTGGTTAAATGAAGTAAGGAACAATTTTTTGAACTGATCGTATCTTTTGGCGTTAAACTCAATTGAAAGTGAAGGCAAGGCGGCTTGGGCAATCGCGCCTGCGAAAAGAGAAATAGGCACCAGCTGAAGGACTTGGGCAAAGTTGAAAGCAACAATTGAACCGACTGCCGCGATTGAAGCAAAAGCGATGTTTATAATATCGGAGATTCTAATTAACCCAAGAGAGATTGACCTTGGCCACATTAAAAGGAATGTTTCGCGGACGTCTTTATTTTTAAAATCAAAATTCAGTTTAAAGCGGAACCCTAGAGAGTAGGCGAGCGGTAATTGAACCAGCAAGTGCATGATTGCCCCAATGATCATGCCGATTGCCGGAGCATAAATTCCAAAGAACGGAATCAGGAAAATAATTCCGATTATGATACCGATGTTGTAGAAAATTGAGGCGATCGCGGGGATAAGAAACCGCTGGAACGATTGCAGAATACCGGTTAGAAAAATGGAGACGACAAAAAACAGCTGGGCAAAGATCATAATGCGCAGGAGGTTGGCAATGACGGGACGGGTTGAGGGGTTCTGGGAGATAACACCCGGCGCGATTAAGGGAGCGATCAGATCCGCAAAAACAATGATAACGGTTGTAAAGACAACAAAAATAACAAGACCCAAAGTTATCATGGTGGAGGAAAGCCTCCAGGCTTTTTCCAGTTTGTCCCGACTGAGATACTGGGAAAAAACGGGAATAAAGGCAAGGGCGATGGTTCCGAAAATGATAACCTCGAATATGGCGTCCGGCAGGACTTGGGCGGCTATAAAACTGTCCAGAAGCTTAATGTTGTGGCCGAAGTAAGATGCCAGCAAGCGGTAGCGGACCAACCCAAGCAGTCTTGAGAGAGCAACGGAGGTGGCGATAACGAACGCGGCAGAGAGAACGTCGTCTTGCCTTTTTTTGAAAATATGGCTTGTGTTTTTGATAAAGTAAAGCATTATGATAGAATACGTGTCGAAGCTCGTTTAATATAATAGAATGCCAGTTACAAAACAAGCGACTAAAAAAGTAAGACAGGATAAACGCAAAACCACGGCTAATGCCAAGTTAAAAGACGCGTATAAAAAGGCTGTCAAAGATTTTAGAAAAAGCCCAACAGCGGCGGGGCTAACCGCGGTTTATAAGGCCGTGGATAAGGCGGCAAAGACTAATGTGATTCACAGAAATAAGGCGGCTAGGATAAAATCGCGGCTTTCTAAAGCGCTCTCTAAAAAAGCTCCGGCTGCTAAAGCTCCGGTAAAAACTGCAAAAAAAAGCTCAAAGTAAGTTACCCATAGAGCTCTTTGTGTGTTCCAATGTCTTCGAAATATGCCACTGTCTTGCCTCCTTCATCTTTTTCTCTAAACAAAGCACGATAATCATTGGTTATATCAATACTTCTAAAATTTGAGTATTCTCTTTTTAAAAAATGGTTATTGAGTTGCGAGTTTTCGGGATCACGGGAAAAGAGGATGATTCGTTTTTTAAAGCTTTTACGAATTCGCGCGTCGAGTTTCTTTAGTTTTTTGAGGAAGATAGGATCATATCGTACTGTCATATTCCTTGCTCTTCAAGCCACTTGACTGCTTCTTTGCCTGTTTTAAATAAAGGAGAGGTATTCCCTTTCTTCCAATTTTCCTCTGCTATTTTCAAGGCACGCTTTGTCCGGGCATTTGGTATTTCTGGTATTTCTTCCTCCCGCGCGCTAAAAGAAATACTCTTTGTTTTGACAAATTGTTTAAGGAATCCTTTAATGATGACGCTTAGGGGCATGCCAAGGGCCTCGGCAGTTTTTTGTGCTTCCAGTTTGGTTTCCGGATCAATTCTGGTAGTAACTACTGTATAACTCATGTTATAACATTGTATACTACGCTATTTGTGCTGTCAAGCACTCGTGTTACGTGTAGTTTGCAAAATCCAAGGCATGTAATTGTTTAACAATTCGTGCCAATTTACACTCGAACAATATAGATAGATCCTTCGTCCTGCGATGCAGGGCTCAGGATGACAAAATTGGGGTTGACTTTTTGGGCCAATTCAGTCTACTGTAGATTAGGTATGAAATTTTCCCGTTTCGTCGGATTTATTGTAGGTGGTAGTGCTTCGGTTTTTTTAACTGGCGGAATTGTTTTGGCTCAATTTGCTTCACCCTCACTATCACCTTCGCCATCACCGATTTTTACTTCTTCTCCATCGACCGCTCCATCACCGTCACCAATTATTACCGGTGGCAAAGGCGGAACAACAAGTTCCCTACCAAATGGCGGTTCAACCGAGCTAACTTACGTAATGATTTTGGCCGGAGTGGTAATGTTTGCTTTTGGGACAGTAAAACTCCTTGGGACGCTCCGAGATTAACGTTACTTTGAGGGACCAGGACTTGGTGAAGGATTAAAAATTTCCCCTTTTATATAATTTTGTAGAGTTTGCCAATCATTATTCTTTGGGATAAGCGCAAACGCGCCGCTGTACTGCGCGGGATCGCCAACGTCCAGGACACTTTCCGGTCTTCCAGAATCCAGAACAATGCGCCTGATATTTGACGGGTCGACTTTTTTAGCAATATTTGCAAAGAGAGGGATGTCGTCGTTTGTTATGTCGGTATCTATTGAGTTGCCAAAAGTAGTTAGCAGGTCAATGACTTTTTTAGGGTTAAGGAGAGTCTGGGTTGATAAAACTTTCTGGCGAAAGGCTAAAATTACTTTCTGTTGACGGGCAGATCTTGCAAAGTCCGACCCTTCGTCACCTGTGCCATGACGGGAGCGGACGTATTTAAGAGCTGTTACGCCATCCATATGGGTGGGACCTTGCCTAAAGGTTAATGTTTCGTACCTGCAGGTAAAAGGATCATTGTCTTCCGTTAATAATTGGGCAGAGCCTGTGGCATCCTTAAAGTAGACATGACTGGGTTCCGGATCATCTTTTTTGGCTACCAGTTGAATGCCGCAGAGTTCATTTTCCTTGCCTTCTATCGGGTAGCGGTAGTCGCTAAAGGTATTATCAACGTCGATATCCAAACCGCCGACGAGATTGACCGCTTTTTCAAAACCGCTAAAATCGACGCGGGCCCCGTAATGGACAGGGATGTTGAAGGCATCACTCACCGTTTTTTCGGCAAGCGCTAGACCGGTTTTATCTTTTTCCCAACCAAAAGCGTAAGCCGAGTTTATTTTTCCATTTAAACTCTGTATCCAAATGTCCCGGGGAATAGAAATTAGGGCAACGTCATGACTATTTTTGTCTATTGATACCAACATCATAGTATCTGTAAGATAAGGCCCATCATGGCCTTCTCCTCCAATGCCAAGAAGCAGAACATTAATGCGGTTATTATCGCTTTTAAGACCGGTATTGGTGATTAATTGAACTATTGTTTTGGGGCCTTTTGTAAAAAAATTGCCGACCCCCAGGAGCCGGACGGCAATTATGGTTAGTGCAAGCAGAATAAAGCTTAATACTAGGATTATTAAAATAGATGCTCCCTTATTTGATGGCATTTAAGATTTGATTGAAGCTTTTGGGATCCTGGCTGGCACTTGCGACCAGTACGCCGGTGATGCTTTTTTTGATGAATGAAGCCGCATTTTCGGCGGTGACTGACCCTCCATAAACCACGGTATAATCCCCTTTTGATTTAATTTGGGCGGCGACTTCACCGGCATCTTCCGGTGTGTCCGCCTTGCCGGTACCGATGGCAAACACCGGTTCGTAGGCAACGATTTTTGCGCCGGGCGGAATAGGAGTAATTGCGTTTTGTACACAAAAAATCGGTTCGATGCCGGCTGATTTGGCATTTTTTGCTTTTTGGGCAAGGACAGCGTCGTCTTCACGCAGATTGGTCCGCCTTTCCGAATGGCCGATGATTGTGTATTTTACGAGATCTGCAATTTGCGAAGCGGCAACCTCGCCGGTGTAGGGGCCTTGTTCAAACATGGAAATATCCTGCGCACCCAGTTCTATTTTTAGATCTTTAGACCTGATAGTTATCGCGGCTGATGCAATAAACGGGGCTGACGGGCAAAGAATAACTGTTCCGCTAAAGGCTTTTGCCATTGGCGCGACCTGCTCTAACCAGGCTAGAGTTTCGTCCCAGTTTTTGTTGGCTTTGAGATTGGCGATTGCCAAAGGCTCATTCATGCTTGGTAATCGCTTTAAGTAGATTATCTTTTGCGGTCGCGCCGATTATCCTTTCCTGCTCCTGTCCATCCTTAACAATAATGTAGGTAGGAATGGACATGACCTGGTATTTGGCTGCCATTTCCTGATTTTGGTCGACGTCTATTTTTTCAACTTCGACGCGGCCTTTGAGTTCTTTTTTGAGCTCTTCGATAATTGGCGCCATGTATTTACAGGGGCCGCACCACTGGGCCCAGAAGTCTAAGAGTTTAACCATATGTGCTGTGATATTATATATTACCACTTGGCGCAATTTAAACTCTTGAAAATTTCAGAAGGATAATTTATGGACCTGCTTTCGAACTTAAGCCCGGCACAACAGACGGCTGTAAAACAAACTGATGGCCATGTTTTAATTTTGGCCGGAGCCGGTTCCGGTAAAACCCGCGTTTTGACGTATAAAGCCGCTTACTTACTTTCTAAAGGTATAAGACCCGACAGTATCCTTCTTGTTACGTTCACGAATAAAGCTAGCAATGAGATGAAGGAAAGGGTTATGAAGTTGATAGTTCCCGATAAACAATACACGATAAATAATGCCCCGTTTGTTGGTACTTTTCATTCCTTTTGCGCAAGATTGCTGCGTATTGACGGTAAACACATCGGGCTTTCCAGTGATTATGTAATTTATGATACCGATGACAGTACTTCGCTTATCAAAAAGATTATGGCGGATTTGGATATTTCGACAAAACAATTCAAGCCTCATTCAATTTTAAACGGGATATCTTCTGCCAAAAGTGAATTGTTGAGCGCCAGCGATTATGAACAGTTCGCGCGAGGGTATTTTTCCCAGACGGTTGCCAAAGTTTACAGGGAGTACCAAAAGAGCCTTGCCGAGATTGGCGCTTGTGATTTTGACGATTTGCTTTTTAAGACAGTTAAGTTGCTGCAGGCTGATGAGGGAATACTTAGCAAGTGGGCCGGCAGATTTAAGTATGTGATGATCGATGAGTACCAGGACGTTAATACGGCTCAATACGCGCTTTCCAAGCTTTTGGCAAGTGTGCACGGGAACTTAACGGTTGTCGGAGATGCGGCGCAGGCAATCTATTCTTTTCGCGGTGCAGACTTTAGGAATATCTTGAATTTTCAGAGGGATTTTGCCGACTGCAGGGTATTTAATTTGGAGCAGAACTACAGGTCTACCCAAAATATACTTTCGGCGGCAAACGCCATAATTTCGCAAAACAGTTCGCACCCGATTTTAAAGCTTTGGACAGAGAATTCCACCGGGGAAAAGATAAGTATTTATAACGCCGAAAACGAGGTTGATGAGGCTAACTTTATTGTTGGGATGGTTACCGGTTCCAAAAAACCGCTTTCTTCTTTTGCCGTTTTGTACCGGACAAACGCGCAATCAAGAACGGTTGAGGAGGCTTTTTTACATTCCAACATTCCTTACAGATTGTATGGGGGCGTGCGCTTTTACGAACGCAAAGAAATTAAAGACGTGCTTTCTTATCTACGTTTTCTTTTAAATCCAAAAGATAATGTGGCAAGAACGCGGATTGAGAAGCTAGGCAAGCGCAGAATGGAAAAATTTGAAGAAATGAAAGGTCAGATTCTCGATCCCGTACGGGTCGGTAAAACCAGACAAGTCGAGAATGACGATGGTAAGGTTTCTCTTATTGCCCCGATTACGCTTATTGATAAGGTACTTGAGGCAACCGATTATCTTATTTTGATTGATGACGGGACAGATGTGGGTTTAAGCAGGGTGGAAAATGTTAAGGAGCTTAGGTCTGTGGCGCGCGATTTTGAAGACTTACCTTCTCTTCTTGAAAATATCGCGCTGATGGAAGGCAAGAATATGCCGGATAAGTCTTATGAGAGCGATGTTGACGTGGTGACGCTGATGACAATTCATACGGCTAAGGGTTTGGAGTTTGACGATGTTTTTATTGTAGGAATGGAAGAAGGTTTGTTCCCACATGCCAGAAGTATGCTTGATATGGGACAGCTGGAGGAAGAGCGAAGGCTTGCTTATGTGGGGATGACAAGGGCACGACATAAACTTTATTTATCTTATGCGACGCAGAGATTATATTTTGGAACAACCAGCACCAATATGGTTTCGAGGTTTTTGGTGGATATACCGCAAGAACTGGTGACGGCGGTATAGAAACGCTGAACGATCAAGTGTAAGTTTTCTCGTCTCTTTTCCTAATATCTAAAATTTCAATGATTTTTCCTGTCTCATCTATGTCAAAAAGAATTCTGTGATTCCTGACCCTATAACGAAATGCCGCAATGGGCATATTTTCAAGTTTTATGGTACCAATCGTTCGGGGATTTGATTCCAGTTTCCGTATTGCGTCGGCAATTTGTCTTGCTAATTTTTTATCAAGTTTAGTAAATGCTTTTTGCGCCCTCTTGGAAAAAACCGCTTGATACACAAATTATACGCCCTTCCTGGCAAAAACCCTGGCGGCGGGTATACCTTTACCGGTTTTTATTTGACGTTTAGCTTCGAAAAGTTCGGCAAGGAAATTGGGGTCCGCGAATTCTTTGATGGCAAGTTTTGTCTCAAGATATGTTTCTATATCAGATACAATTGCAACAGGCTTTCCTTGCTGGGTGATCACCAGTTCTCCTTTTTCTTTCTTTAAATCACCAAGAAGTTTAGTTAGGTTCTTTCGGAACTCATGGGCGCCAACAAACGGTATAGATAAAACACTAAACATGTTAGGTAAACTTTAACATATCCGTTACGGATTTGTAAAGGAGTTATTTGAGGTTTTTGGTAGATATACCGCAAGAACTGGTGACGGCGGTATGATGTCATTCTGAACTTGGTTCAGAATCTGATACCTAACTACTTATGTGCTATATTACTTAAATATATGGGGCGTAAGCTATGGAAAGCCGTTCTCCTAATATCTATTGCAGTCGCTGTAGTCTACCTCTTGCCTGTTCTCTTTGCTGTGTGGGCGTTAGTTTATAGCTGGGTTCAGCTGCACGTCTTCAACCAACAACCACAAGTGTACAACTTCGAAACCAAAACATATACCAAAGCTTCTGATGCAACTCTTGACGCCCAGAGGTTTTCGAATCTGCAGTCTATAAGGGCTTCGCTCGAACAGTACAAGTCTAAATCCGGGAGGTACCCTCTCGGCTTGAGTTATTTGACCCCAATAAGTTCTAATATTCCGTTGGTCATTCGCGATCCTGCCACAAATATTGAATATGGATACACCGTGTCCAGCGATGGTCAATCATACGTTCTGTCTGCAACTATGAGCAATGGATCGACATTTCAGGTGAAGAATTAATGAACCTTACTAGAAAAGATTGCCGCGCTCTTCGACTTCGCTCGCAATGACGAAATCAGGTAGAATGGGTTCGTGGACTTTGGAAAACTCATAAAGGACAGCCGGATACAGGTTGCCGCTACCCTATTTGTAATTTGGATACTTGCTGTTGTTTGGCACTTCCGTACGCTTAACTCTTTTCTCTACCCATTAATCTCCATTGGTGTTGTAACGGTTTCGGATGTTGCAATTACATGGATACGTTACAAAAAGAAGTATTTTCCCGCGTCTTCTTTTGTTACCGGACTTTTGATTGGGTTAATATTGTCTCCAACCGAACCTTTTTGGGTAATTATTGTCGCCGCGCTTATCGCCTCAATTTCCAAGCAATTTATCGCTCTTGGACCAAGAAGGCATATTTTTAACCCGGCGGCGTTTGGAATCGTTGTAACCTCTTTAATTTTTAGGGCGCCGGTTGCATGGTGGGCCGTTTCCTGGTCAAGAATCCCGATTATTATTTTGGTTGGGGCAATGGCATATATTCTGTGGAAAGTTAAAAGATTTTATTTGCCGATAGCGTTTTTGGCTGTGTATTTTGTAGTTTTGGTTTATCAAAGCGGACTTAATGAGGCATTGGCTATTTTGCTGGATGGGACTGTAGCGCTTTTTGCACTTGTTATGCTGCCGGAGCCGATAACCTCACCTGTTGTTGGCGAATTTAAGATTCTGTTTGGTGTGATTGTTGCCGTGCTTTCTATTATTTTTTCCCAAAGTCTATTGAATAGACTCGTAAACGATGCTTTTTTGCCAGCACTGCTTGTCGGAGATTTAATAGCGTTTCTCTCCATTAAATATAAGGACAAGCTCTTGGCGTGGGAAAACCAGATATTTAACAAATCAGGACTTAAAGCTGCGGGAGACTCCCCAAACTCCAAGAAGGATAAAGGCGCTTCCACCGGCTAAAAAGATAAGCGTGGGAGTAACTGAGCCGGCTGGTGCCAGAGTTGAGCCGCCGACGCTTGCGATGTTTGCCGGAAGCGCGCCGATTGTTAGTGTAAATGTTGTTGTAGTTGAACCTGATGTAATGGAAACTTGGTTATCGCCGGTAAGAGCTGTTGGCGTCCACGACCAGTTGCCGGAGCCATCCGCTGTTGCCGATACTGCCTGAGAACCCACTGTTCCGGAGACTTTGGCTCCTGCAGTGGTTACCCCTGAGATGGTTGGTGTTCCTGAGCTGACCCAAAAATGCTTTGTGCCCTGGGTAAAGCCGACGCCGCCGACTGCGGAAACGAGGCCGGATCCTGCTAACGCAGGAACAATTAACAATTGACAATTAACAATTGACCAAACGAAGAAAATAGAAGTTATTAGAAAGCGACGGATGATGTGCGTCATTGTGGCAGGTCTCTAATTCCAGATTACAAGAGATAAGAAGTAAAATGCAAGCGTTTTAATGTCATCTTGGAGCGAAGCGATAAGATCTGTGCAAAAGATTCTATCGTACTTCGCTTTGCTCAGTACTCCAGAATGACAACCATGATTATTGATATAATCGACTTATGATCGTTCGGGAAGTAACAGAGAAAGAAAAGGGTACATACAATAAGATTGTCGGGCACATAATCCAATCTTGGGAATGGGGAGAGTTTCGCAAACGGAACGGGTTGGATTTGGTAAGGCTTGGGCAATTTGACGGAAACAAGTTGGTTTCTGCCTATCAATTGACCTTCCACCGTGTGCCAATTTTTTCGCAAACAATAGGCTATTTGCCAAAAGGGCCAATGCCGGACAAAGTGATGATTGACGCTTTAAGAGGTTTAGGGCAAAAGAAAAACGCGGCGTATATAAAGATTGAGCCTAATGTAATTGTGACAAGTGACAATTTAAAACAATTAGGATTAATCCCTTCAAAGAAGTCGCTGTTTACAAAATACAATTTTTTGATAGACCTGACAAAGACAGAAGAACAATTAATGGCAGCAATGCACCCGAAAACGCGATATAACATTGGGGTCGCGGTTAAAAAAGGAGTGCAGGTTTATAACAGCGTTAAGGAAGAAGATTTCCAAATTTATTTAAAACTATATTTTGAAACTACCAAGAGGCAGGGATACTTTGGGCATACTCCCGCGTATCATAAACTGGTCTGGCAGACGCTTATGCCTGCCGGAATGGTGCAGGTTTTAATCGCTAAGTACGATAACACGCCGCTTGTTGCCTGGATGCTGTTTAATTTTGGCAACACGCTCTATTATCCGTACGGCGGATCTTCTAACAAATACCGCGAGGTAATGGCTTCCAATTTAATTGCCTGGCAGGCTATTTGCATGGGCCGGGAAATGAAACTTTCTATTTTTGACATGTGGGGAGCTTTGGGGCCGGACGCGAGCGAACATGATCCGTGGTTTGGATTCCATAGATTTAAAGCCGGATACGGGCCTATTCATGTTGAGTACATAGGCACATACGATCTGGTTCTAAATAAAGCACTTTATAATTCCATGAATATTGCAGATCGCGCAAGGTGGATGTTTTTGAGGACGTTTAAGAGATAACACTTCGTGTCATCCTGAACTTGTCTGGTCTTACCGATCCGTATGGGGTTCAGGATCTATTTAGATGCCGAAACGAGTTCGGCATGACAAGTAGTAGTTCTCCACAAGGTCGAACAATATGGATCAAATACAAAATACTGCCACTCAAATGACTACTGTCGCAGTTGATCCGAGCCTTAAATTGGACCAACTGATCGTCGAGTCAAAGGCCAAAAACGCCCATGTATGGGGTTATGTTTTTTGGAGTTTGGCTATTCCCCCGTTTAGTACTGCGTGGGCAATGTATGCGGCTTACAAAAAAGGAGTATTGCATGAATTAATGCCTCTTATGACAATAATCTATTCCATCTTATTTATACTCTGGAGTTTACTAATGTTTTCGGCTCCGGGAGCGGTTGCCGATTATGTTCACCAGCAGGCAGTAGGTGTGGGCGGGTTTGAGAAAGTCGCGGCTATTCTGCTTGCGGTTTTGGGGATTGCCGGAGGAATTTATTTTAGATTAATGGCAAGCAAGGATGGTAAACTGCCGACATGGGTTGTGATTTTTTTATCTGTGATTTTGCTTTTGCAGCTTGTTGTGGGGTATCAGGAATTGCAGGCAGTTGCCGGTATTGTTAACGGGCAGATCAATAACAATGTTGGATTGTAGCATAAGAAACTTGCTATAATATGCTTTATATGGCATCACCAGGTGAGTCTGATTCTGATAGTTCTATCGTAAACACACCAAATACTCTTGGTAGAAGAGCGATGTTACGTGGTTCTGCTAAAGCCGCAGTGGCTGCAGTTGCAGGAGCTGGAGTTGGATTTGTGGCAGGTAATGCCATGCGTAAAGAGTACGATAAACCGGAGATAGAATTTGGTGTGGAAGATAATGTTGCAGATATCAATAAAGGTTTTGACACTATTTTTGGTCAGTTGAAGCAAGCTGGTTTTGGAAATCGCGTACTTAACCGGGCAGGAAAAGTAGTAGAAGTTTCATATGGTTTTAAGACACCGGAGCGCACTAATTATCTTCTTTTTAAAACTGGCGCAGAGAAAACTATTCTTGTACAAAATCCGGATGTCAACACAAGATACGTCATTTTAAGCGATAGAGTTCTAAAGTGGGAGTTGAAGTTACCTCAGATAACTATTAATCCCACGCTACCGCCTATTACACCGACACCGACCATGTCTCCGACTCCAAGTCCTTCTAGGGAAGGTACACCAACAATACAGCCTACTATTCCCCCGACGCCAGAGGTTCAGCCTACATTGGCACCGACGCCAACAATTCAACCAACCGTGCCACCGACGCCAACGAGAGCAGAAACTTTTCCGTCGAATGACTATGCTCAACTTACCACTTTTGGAGTCAATAACCTCACCGAAATATTGGAAGAAGCATTTAATAGGCGGCTCACAAAGTAAATTGCGTTGCCGGCCTTACATCTTGTATAGGTAAACTTCGTTTTCTACTTTAACCGGTTTTTTTGTGGGGAATGGTTTGGTGAGATCGGTGTTTACAACAACTCGTGTTCCCTTTTTGGCGTTTTTGTAAATAAAATCTTGAAATTTGGGCATGGTGCCTTGGCGGCCGTAGACAAAGATGACGTCGGCGGATCTTAACTTGGCTTTCCAAAGATCAGAGCGGTGAACTGTGATCGAACCTCTATTATTTATTGTTCGAGCTTGTCGAGAACTATCACTTGAAGAAACTTCTCGACTATCACGTTCATATGACTGAACGTGATCGCTCGAAGAATATTTGAGAACTTTTGCTTTGATTTTTGTAAAGGTTACTAAATATGGGTTGAGTTCGTAGCCGATCGCGCGGGCGCCGAGTTTGGCTGCTGCAAAAAGCAGACGGCCGTCGCCTGAGCCCAAGTCGATGACTGTATCGCCCGGTTTGATCTGCGCGAGTTTTATGATTGTCGGGACTTTAGATTTTTTGGCGGGAATGAACGGTAGTTCGAAAAAAGAATCTATGGCGAAAAATATAAAGCCAATGAGGACGGCAAGAAGGAGAAGAGTTACAAATAATAGAATTGAAATTATTAGAAAATACATTTAGGAAGTTCTCCACAAGGTCGAACAGTATTTATTTTATCGGCTCTGCTTATATTTTATCGTTCGAGCGAAGTCGAGAACAATAAAATAATTACCACTGATTGTTCCACTCACCCTTTATCAATTTGAGTTTCTTTTCCTGACTCCAATTTTTAATCTGTTTCTCTCGCTGTCTGGCAACGGTTAAATCTGTATGTTCTTCAATATAAACCATTTTTTTAAAACCATGCTTTGCCGTATATTTGCCACCCAATCCGGATTCATGTTGCTCGCTTCTTAACTCCGGCTTCCAGGTTAAACCTGTGTAATAGGTTTCGTCGAGACATTCAATTATATAGACATACCACTTCCAAGTCTTTTTAAAGGAATTTCTCGACTTCGCTCGAAGAATATTTTGCACTATCAGACTTTCGTGAGACTAAACGGACAGATGGAATTGTATGCACAGTAATTGCAGGCGGGTTCGCGGCCGAAGTATTTGGGGTTGGCGGCAAAGGAATTGTTTTTAACATCGCGGTGGATGTTACTTGCGGTTTCCACAATTAACTTCTCGAATTTGTCCAGATCTTTTTGTGTTGGCGAGTAGGAACCAACGATGCCGTTTTCCAAAAAGTAAAGACTGACTTTCCCGGGGATAATTTTGTGACGCTTAAAATAGTAGAGGGCGTAAATGCCAAGCTGAATTGATTCTTTGGCTTGGGCATCGGCACGTTCCTGATCGATGTTTTCCGAGGACTTGTAATCGATGATGTGAACTTTGGCGCCGTGGGCAATATCAACACGATCAAAGCGGCCGGTTATGGTTACGCCTTCCAAAGAAAAGTCGAATTTGGCTTCGATAAGGCTTGGCATATCGGGAGATTTAACTTCGCGATTGTAGAAGTTTTTAAGCGCCAGTTTGCCCGCATCTTTGCGACGTTTCTCGTGTTCAATAGTTAAAAAACCCTCGCTATCCCAAACATTTTCGAAAACTTCTAAAAATTGAGGGAGAGTAATGGGTAGGCCGCGTTTTTTGGATTTTAGAAATTCGGCGATTGCAGCGTGGAGGGCGGCACCGTAGGCGATGGCGTGATGACGCAGTATCGGAATGCGCAATAGATGGACATAGCGGTATTTGTAGGCGCAAGTTAAGTAATCATCAATTGAACCCTGGGTAAGCTTTAAAACATCTACGTCAAACATGACGGTTTGGTTGGTCCGAGGGGCAATAGGCGCGAATTTTTCAATTTTTTCAAGTGGAGAAAGTTTGGCGGTGTCTGCCTTCGGTTTTGCCGTGTCCAAAGCCTCGAGAATGAATGGGGAAATTTTCTTGACGCGGCGGCCGCCAATATCGCGGGACCAGGTGAAATAGAGTAAATCTTTGGCGCGGGTGGCGCCCACATAGAAAAGGCGGCGTTCTTCCTGCAGATGCCAATCACCTTTTGGCAAGGTTTCTTGGATTAATTCGGCGG
>OBEQ010476616.1_pt1 | contig 15710 bp, 14 predicted proteins | sample 1670901 | NCBI WGS metagenome assembly OBEQ01 (sample SAMEA104232315, study PRJEB22302) | groundwater metagenome | biome: forest; feature: aquifer; material: groundwater | place: USA | collected 2011-08-07 | depth 5.4 m | reverse complement strand
GGTTATAGACACGACCGCGTTCGAAGGTGGTGAATACTTTAAGATCTTGGGGTGAGTTGATTTCAAGAGTGGCATCTTGGCCTGGAGTGAGGTTATTAGTCGCTGAGGAGATCTTGAGAACTACTTGTTGGTTGGAGTCTCTACCGGGGGAGATTTGTCTGTCGGGAGCCTGTGATTGGATATAAATATTTCTTGAGGCTGATATAACGTTTCCTTTGGAGTCTTTGCCTGAGATGGTTAATAGATAATATTGCGGATTTGCAGAATCGATACTGAAAGATATGGTTCCATTTCCGCTTCCATCTGTTGTTGTGGTACCGTTTTTGATGATGGTTTTTTGGGGAGTGTTGTTGGAGGAATAAGCTTGAGAGGTGACTTCATAAGTGAACCCTTGGCTTATTTTGCTCCCGCCCGAAGATTCGGCGTAGAATTGGACCGGGAAGGTGTCACCGCTACTTCCTTGGGTGGGGCCGGGTTTGAGAAAGATATTGTATTCGCCTTGATGGACAATGGCCCCTTTGGCGGAAACTATTTTGTTTTGATTAGGATCTAGTTTTTGGGCAACGAGGGTAACTTCTTGACTAACTTCGTCGACAAGATCAGCTGTATTAATTTCTACTCGGGCCTTGCCGTCTTTATCCAGGGTAATTGAAGGCCCTAAGGGTTTGCCGAAGTAGATTTGAACGCCATAATATTCATCTCCAAAACTACCACCTCCGCACATGCCACCCCAGTTATTGAGTCTAAAAGATGAATTATAAACAGCTTTTTCGGTTTCGTAGTAGTCGCGTTTGTAAAGTGCGTAATCTACGGTTTCTCCTGTCATGGGTTTGCCGTTGAAGAACTTGCCACTAATGGTTGCAACAACTTTGTCGCCCTTGGTATATTCTGGTTTTTCGATGCTGACACTTAGCTCGTAGGGAGGCTTGATATATTTGCTGACCTCGAAGTTGGTCGATACGCCTGAGTAGTTCTGCTGGGTAAGAATGTCGGTTGTTGCGAAGAGATAATTGTACTGGGAAGGCGCTGCATCTTTGGGGATAACAAGTTCTCCTGCGAAGGTGCCGTTATCTTTGACGTCAACGATTTGATCCAAACTATTTTTGACTTTGGGATCGGAATATGAAGGTGAACTGACCTTAATCTTTTTGGGTTGCGGTAACCCGTATATTCCATCGTTGTCTGTTCTGATGATGCCCCTGAAATAGATCTTGTCTCCGGGCTTATATATGGGGCGGTCGGTGTAAATAATTCCCGTAATGGTCTTGCTTAGATCCCGGTAAGTGCGGATTTCGGCTTGGCTATTGGGAAGACTGACGGGAATAATCATGGTGTCCTTGCCTTTTTGAGCCAAGATCAGATCGAGTCTTTGAGGGAACTCTAAGGGGTATTGTTGGATACCGGAGAGAGTGTGTTTCCCAGTGATCTGAGGTTTGTCTCCCAGGGTATAGAAACTAACGTCAATGTCTGACTCAGGGTCTCCAGTGGCTAAGTTTTGTGCGGCAAGATATACAGACTTATCATCTTGTCGCATGTGAATAGCGGTTTCGTTGAGGGCAATCCAAGTTTTGGCAAGGACATTGTCGTCTGAGTCCAAACCCTCAAGGAGATAAATGCCTGTCGGGTTTGTAAAGTTAATTTGATACCCGTCGGCAATGTCGGACTTTTCCTCTACAAGTTTCAACTTGTCGGTGTCGACTGGGAGCTCGAGGTATGCCTCCCCATAATATGGGGTATTTGATTTGTTGTCGGTGTTTGAACGGTAGACAAGGCTTTGGAGCAAGGTATCTGGGTTGGCTCTGAAAATTTTGATTTTGGGAGATTTGATTTCTGCCCCTACTTTGACGGTGATATCGGTGCCTTTATCTTGGGGAAAACTCATGAATTTGCCATCCCAGTTTCCATTGACAAAATGAATGCTGGCAACATCAAAGTCAACATTAAAGTTGAAAACATGATCAAAAAGTAGGCGCTTGCCAGATTCACTGGGGAGACCGGCTTTAAGGGTAACGTTTATATATGTGCCTGGTTTATAAGGAGAAGTGGGACTAAAAATGATTTGCTTGGGATTGTCTCCTTGTGTAAATTTACCACTGGTTATGGGCGAAACATAAATGTAGCTTTCGGCGTGATGTGCAGTTACGGGGAGATTGAAGTTGATAACTATTTTGGGAGTGGTACTGCGGATATTTCCGGAGGGAGAAGTAGAAACTACAACGAGTGCTGGTAGTGAGGCGATCTTGGCTGTTTTCTGTAAATAGAGGAGGCGGAGGAAAAGAAAAGTGGCGATCCCGGCTAAGATAGGGAAAAGAATTAGGGTAAATTTGAAGAGGGGGGTTAGAGAGTTGGCGGATTGGGTTGGTGGGACTGGCTGGAGTTCTGTGGGGAGAGAATCTTTTGTTGGAGGCTTTGTTTTGGTCATTATGATATCATTTTATGAGTTTTTGGAAAGTTATGGAAGGAGAAGTATTTGATGTAGTAATCATAGGGTCTGGACCTGCGGGATTAACTGCCGGGATTTATGCGGGACGCGCTAATTTGAGAACGGTTGTATTGGGAGGGTCTAAATGGGGAGGACAGTTGATGTTGACGACTGATGTCGAGAACTTTCCGGGGTTTCCTAAAGGAGTTCTGGGACCGACTCTGATGACTGAGATGAGGACTCAAAGTGAGAGATTTGGAGGACTAGTTAAAGAAGAGGACGTAACAAATGTGGACTTTTCGAAAATGCCATTTGAGATTAAAACTTCTGATACGGTTTATCTGGGTAAAAGTGTGATTGTGGCAACAGGTGCTGCTTATCAGTGGCTAAATCTGCCGTCAGAACAAAAGTTGATTGGCCGTGGAGTGTCCAGTTGCGCTCCATGTGATGCGCCATTTTTCAAAGATAAAGATGTGATAGTGGTGGGAGGAGGGGATGCTGCAATGGAGGAAGCGCTTACTCTTACTAAATTTGCAAAGACAGTGAAAATGATTCACCGCAGGGAGGAATTTCGGGCAAGTAAAATAATGCAAGAGAGAGTGCTGTCAGATCCTAAAATTCGGGTTATTTGGAATACTGAGGTAACTGAGGTACTGGGGGAGACCAAGGTAGAGGGAGTTAAGCTGAAGACAAAGATTGGGGCTAAGCAGACGGAAGTTAAAGTCCAGGATTTTGCAGGCAAAGAAATCACAAGATCTAATGGTGAAGTGATATGGGAGATGCCGATTGATGGAATGTTTGTGGCGGTAGGACACAAGCCGGCAACGGAGATTTTTATGGGAAAGATAGCCTTGGATGAGAAAGGATATGTCAAGAGAGATCCTTCCCAATCGCAAGCTAAGTATAAAAGTATGACTGAAGTCTTGGGAGTATTTGTGGCGGGCGATGTCCATGACATTGACTACAGACAAGCGATTACCGCGGCAGGGTTTGGTTGTATGGCAGCAATGGATGCAATCAGATGGTTGGAGGAGCATGGAGTGGGCAAAGGGGTCCAAGGATGGGGTTGACTCTGGATAGTTTTTTGGGTAGTCTACTTTAGTTATGGCTGACTCACAGAAGGTTGGGTTTGATGTTTCTAAAGTTATACCAGTGATGGTGCTTCTGCTTATAGGGGCTGCCTTCTTTATTGGTAATTTATCAGCCAGGGTTTCGTATCTTGAGAGAAGTGGAGCAGTGAGAGGTGATACTACTGCAAATCAGAACTTGCCAGCCGGCCAAAACCAACCAGCAGCAGCTCCAGCTCCAGCGGAGATCGACAAAGAGACGTTCAAGAAGTTGGCTGAAGGTGAGCACGTGATAGGGAAGAAAAATGCTAAGGTGGCAATTGTTGAGTTTTCTGATTTCCAATGCCCTTTCTGTAAAAGCTTTTTTGATGCTACATTCTCGCAAATTAAGAAGGACTACATAGACACAGGCAAAGTAAAGCTGGTTTATAGACAGTTTCCTCTAACTGCAATTCATCCTTACGCGATGGGTGCAGCTTTGGCGGCTGAATGTGCTAGTGAGCAAGGTAAATTTGAGGCATATCATGATAAATTGTTTGCAAACCAAACATCTTTAACGACAGAGGACCTCAAGAATTATGCTTCTCAGGTGGGTCTTAACACAGGTAAATTCAACTCATGTCTTGATAGCCAGAAATATAAGGATAAGGTTGATGCTGATACGAAATTGGGGACAGACAATGGTATAAATGGAACGCCTGGGTTCTTTGTAAATGGGAAATTGGTTTCAGGAGCTCAACCGTACGAGAATTTTAAAATGTTATTGGACGAGGCGCTTAGAAGCTAGGTTGAGAAAGTAGGGTTTGGGCTAACTGGTCTACGTTTTTCTGGATGCTGGTAAAGATGTTTTGCGATATTTCCATGACTTTGGTGCCGTATTCGACGCTCTCGTCAGGATCAAGGGAAGTAAAATCTTCAATATCTTTTATTTCCCAAGTAAGGGAATTTCCCGAGAAATTTAATAGTTGCTGGCAGTCATTTTCATTTTTGGGGTTCATAAAGACGACAAGATTGGTTGAGGTTAATAATTCTAGGGTGGCTTGGGTCCATACGAAGCTCATGAAGGGAACAAGTTTGTGCTTTTTTATAAGCCTCATTCCATACCAGGTGATAGGCCCGTCAAAGTTTCTGTGGGCCGCAATTCCACTGGAGGAGACCCTTACGTCCTTGATTTGCTTGGATTTGAGATAGGCTTCGGCCAGTCTGCTTCTAAAAACGTTTCCTGTACAGACGAAATGAATGTGTCGTTCTGGCATAGGTAAATATTGTATCTTGGGTTTCGGTCTATAGCTAGATTCTGATATAATTTGAGGCCGAGGCGCCATCGTCTAATGGTTAGGACCGAGCCCTTTCAAGGCTCTAATCGGGGTTCGAATCCCCGTGGCGTCACCATTTTTATAGGTTGTGGGAATGGCGGGTTGATTTGGAGATATAGGCTGTTTGGGTATATAATCTTACCTTCAAATTATCAGTATTTCTTCTTATGCGTGAATTCGAGAAAAGTAGCTTGGACCATAATCTGGGGTCATCCCACGAGGGTCAAGAATATGCCGTCCCTTGCAATCTTGATCGCTATAGGTCTTTGACTATGGGTAGCATAAGCTGGTGGGATGATGTGTCTAAAGTGTTGAGTGAGGTGAGTGATCAAAAGTTAATCACTCTTCCTAGGCGGGCTTATAGCGATCCTTATCTGTCTGATAGATATCTTATGTCTCCTAAAAAACGAACGCACGAGTTGAGTGCGACATTTGATATTTGGGATACACACCTCAAAAGACCATTGGTAGGGAAGACGGTTCGGGATGATAAGTATTCCAATCCAACTGTTGATGACTGGGACATTTTGTTCAGGGAAGGATTGCTTGTTTACTATGCATCCCGGCAGACTTATGGGGTTGAGAGAATATACGATATAGTTGTGGTGCAACAAGGCCCTATGCTTCTGCTTGAAAAAATAGAGGGAGATGAGATGGCGAAAGTTGCTAAAGCTCGTAGATTTACAGCCGAGATGGGAATCAACATATTAAATTATCTGGCTCTTACCTATACGAAACTTGAGAGGAAAGGAGTTTATCAAGGAGACACTGCTCCCCACAACATAATTCTTGATAAAAATAGCGAACTACTGCCGAGGCTCATTGATTTCAACACCTCGCCTTCGGTGCGACCACATTACGAAGGATATGACGTTTACAACAGGAAGGGTTATATAAACTCGACAATGAGGAGGTTGGTGGATCTTGTGACTCAAGGGATAGGAGGGGGGAGAGATAGTTTGGCGATTCGGGAGGAACTAGTGGACTTTGAAGACAGTTTCTGGAAAGAGCCATATGAGAAATTCGAAGAGGTTGGTGCAGATATAAGCCAGTTTATGAAACATTACGGAATTTCTCCTAAGTGGCAGGGGTATATATAGTCTCTTTTGTCTGTGGGGAGTTTCTTAACTTGTTATAGTATGGTGGTGGGAAGTTAAGGGTGCGTGGACACCAGGGTGATCGCCAAAACTTCGGCTGTTTAGTATAATTAGCCTTGGAATAGATATATTGGGCCGGTAGCTCAATGGTAGAGCAGGTGCCTTTTAAGCACTTGGTTGAGGGTTCGAATCCCCCCCGGCTCACATATAAAAACTGCTGGGTGTATCCAGCAGTTTTTGTATAAGAGGTCTAGGATTCGAACTGCCGGACGAACGAAGTGAGGAGGCGGGGTCGCGACTTGCCCGAAGGCAAAGTTGTGACTCGAATCCCCCCCGGCTCACTCGTCGAGACCTGACCTTCTGTTTAGGAGGGAGAAATTACAATGAAGCGGGAACTGGATACTCCCAAATCCATCCTTGATGATTTGCCTTGTGGTTGTGGCGGACTGCTTGAGTATGGATTAATTAATTTAGTCGTTTATCCTAGCTGGAAATATCCAGATTTGAGATTCGAAATTGATGTACCTGGTTGGAGATGCAACAATCTTGCCTGTGAACTGCAAGTCGTTGAACCCCAAGTTGAAGACGATATTTATTTGGCGATGGAACAGTTTGTGAGAGAATCGGTGCGGAATCGACTGGAGGGTGTGGGTGAGTGATCGACTATTTATGCAAGAACCGCATAGTTCATGGTAAATTTGTAAGATGTCGGATGTTAACAAGAAAGATAGAAATATGAAGGAGGTTGAGAAAGAAATTCTTAAAGAAGAGATTAAGAGCGAGAGGCTAGAGAAGGAGATACTAAAGGAACTTAAAGAAGAAATTCATAAAACGGAAGAGTTGGATAAGGAGATAAAAGATACAGAGCGCAAGTTGTCAAGAAAGTTTATTCCGATTGCCAAACTGTTGGCTAGAAATGGTTTTACTTGGTCGGAAGTAAAAATATTGAAAGGGACGATGGTCCAAAGGGTATCAAGGCATAGATTTTTATTCACAGTGATCGTGCTTGTAGGGGTGGTGTTGGTATGGAAAGGACTATGGGAGACTTTTGACAAGATATCAATTTTTAAATATTCAGCAGTGTCTTTGGTTGTGGGATTTTTAATCTTGTGGTTGTTGGAAAAATTTTCTGAATTGAAATAATAACTTCAATTCTCAAGTTTCTGTAGGAAGATGGTGGGATCGTGGTAAAATTATGGTCGTTACTTACGGTTAATTGCGGGATCGTCTAATGGTAGGACTGGGGCCTTTGGAGCCCTCTATCTTGGTTCGAATCCAGGTCCCGCAGCACTGTTTACTTTACCTTTAATATGTCACAACAAATTACACCAAATCTTTGGTTTAACAATAACGCAAAAGAGGCCGTTGAGTTCTATCTCTCTGTGTTTAAAGACGCAAAAATATTAAATACAGATTACTATGAAGATGTCCGTGAAGATGTCACCGGACATAAAAAAGGAGACATCTTAACTATTGAGTTTGAACTTTTGGGAACGCGCTTTGTTGCAATTAATGCGGGACCAGAATTTAGTTTTAATCCATCAGTGTCATTTACAGTTGAGTGTAAAACTCAAGAGGAAATTGATTACTATTGGGGAAAATTATCAAGCGTTTCTGATGCCGAACAATGTGGTTGGTTGCAAGATAAATATGGTCTCTCCTGGCAAATTACTCCAAAAGTTTTATCTGAAATGCTGAAAAAAGGAACCACTGAGCAGCGAAGGAAAGTATTTGAAGTTTTTATGCCAATGAAGAAGCTGGTTATAGCTGATCTGGAGAAAGCTTATGATAGCCGGTAAAATTAAAGATAGAGTAAATACAATATCATTGTCGGTCTAGCGTGGAGAGGGTGCTTTTGGACAGGGTAGTTTGGATGACTTCGTACTTGAGCATGATGTAGCGCATGGCTTCAAGAAGGAGAGTTTTACTTTTCTCATCCGGGTGTGACTTTATCTCAACTACTGTGAATGACTTTGGGCTATGGGGATTAACATGATCAACGGAAACTAAAATAGTCTTGGGGTTGCGAATAACTTCTCTGGTAAAAAGGACATCATTATGCCCTCCGTTTAGTATTTTTTTACACATAGTCTTGAGTTTTTCGTCATTGATATCGTCAATTTCCCATGGCATTTTCTGCTTCAGCTCATACCATAGTTTGTCTTTGCTGGTAGGGAAGAAGTTAAACTGCGTTGGCTTGGTTCTGGCTATCTGTGATGCTCTGGTATAAACAATTTGTGCGGTTTGCATCTGTCCTGTTTCTTTTGTCCTTTGCCTTAATCTAAAAATGGGTTTTCGGGAATTGTAGGTTTTGAGATTGGTTTCAAAATATCTGTCGTGGTAATCAGCTTTGCTGTGGAGTTTGAGATCGAAGACCGAAGAGAGATCGGACAGAATGTTTTGTGCCTGGGTGTCTTTGACATAGAATCTTGACTCGAAGTACGATTGGAATCCAAACCCGTTCCTGCGGTATTTCTGGATTTGGAATTGGTGCCTCAGCTCATTTACCGTGACTTCTCCTGCGGCAACTGCTACAACTGCTGCCATAAAGCTCATAATCGAGAGCATCCAAATGGGTGTTTGTGGATATGTCTTGAGCCCGAGATACATAAGGGACATATATAATGGGTCGTGGACAGCGAGGTCTTTTTCTAGGCTAGACAGACCTCTTTTAAAGGCAAGTGAGGCATAAGTTGTGACACTTTCTCTTTTACCCCGGGGAGTAGTGTTGTAAATGTCTAAGCCCTCTTTGATGTAGGCCAAGAAAAATCCTATTTTCTCAATTATTGGTCCGGTGACGGAGAGTAGTAATGGATTGTCAATTATTCTCGCGAAACCTGCTGTACCAATCGTGTTTATTCCTAAAGCAATAAGCTCGTCTCTTCCAAAGGATTTGAAAACTTCCCAAAATGGGCTTCCGGGTAAGGCAATCGGTTCCTCGGCAAGTTTTCTTTCTAACAAATTTTGGCTCGGCATGATTCAAGATATATAAATTCAGACTTTCTGTCCAGTTGGATGGAAGCAATGGAGTTAGTTGACTGGCAAGATGGTATATTCAACGTGAGATGGTATGGGGCAAAAAATCAAAGTATTTCGGGAGACTTGTCCCGATTTTCCTAATATTTATTCTGCTTTGGACGGTTTTCGGACAGGTTAGCCAAGGTCGCTATTCTTTAATAAATGGGCTTTTATATCGCCTAGGACTTGCAAAAAGTACAATTTATATATCTGGAACTGGGTCGATGTATCCCACCTTTCCTAAAGGTAAGGGTGCCGATGATATACAGCTAGCACGTCAAACTGTCGCTTGGCCTAAGATGAGAAGCTATCCCCAAGGAGTAATAATTTGGGGAAAAAGATACTGGGGAAGGGAATTGATAAGGGGAGATATCATTGATTTTGAAAATGGTAAGACGAGAGAGATGTCGCAAAAAAAATACGGACGGGAGGCAGGATTTGTAAAGAGGGTGATTGGTTTACCTGATGAGAAAATCTATATCCGAGACGGGTTTGTATATGTAAACGATAAGCGTTTGGATGAGCCATACACGGCCCTGCCTAGATCTACCTTTGGAGGAAATTTTCTGGCTGACTGTAAAGAGCTAATAGTTCCCGCGGGGATGATTTTTGTGATGGGGGATAATCGGAAGGGAAGCGGAGATTCAAGAGGAGAGCTGGGGTTGGTGGCGATGGAAGATGTGCATCACGTATTGCCTGTTGAAGATCAGGGCGAGTTTAAAGGAAATTGGAGAGATACTTCAAAAGATACAGACACCGCCAACAAGCCGACACTGGATAAGGATGAATATCTTGCGAAAGTTAATGGAGAGAGAACGAAGGCGGGTTTGAAAACTCTGAAGTTTGATGAGAGATTGTCAAAATCGGCACAAAAAAGAGCTGGAGTAATACTTAAATTTGATGATCTGTCTTTTGAGGCAACAAGAAGCGGATATACAATGGAAAAGGCATTAAGAGAAGTGGGGTATGAAAATGCACTATGGGGAGAGTTCCCCGCTTTGGGGTACTATACTGCTGAAGAGCTGTTTGAATACAGCTTTGAAAATTCTGATGCCAAGAAATTCCTTTTGGATAGGAGATTTCAGGATACTGGTATAGCTGTTGTGGTGGGAGAGATGAACGGATGTCCAGCACAAGTTGTGGTCCAGCATGTGGCAGGATATGTGCCACCAAACTACAAAAAAGAAGATATCGAGGGATGGAAGAAGGTTCTTTCTGTTTTACAGGAGGTGCAACCGGAGTGGAAGAAATTAACCGAGAACGCCGAGTTCTACGGGAAGCACAAGAATGACCTGGATCGATTGCTTGAGATAATTGATATAAGAATCCGAAATATTCAGGCGATTGTCGCTAGAATGGAGGCCAACTTATGGTTATCTAAAACTGAAAAAGATTATGTGTCTGTCGACCAGAAATTAGGGGAGGAGCTTAACCAATTGATAGGGAAACTTAATCCATGAGATTTGATCTATTGACAGGAGTTTGTTGTTTTATCCATACTAATGTTAGTTTAAAGAAGAATACATGTCTGCCAAAGGAAAAAGAGAATTAGCTGCCGGTTTTGCACATCTAGTTGTCGTGTTTATTGCTGTAGCTTTATTGGTGGGAGGAGTAATATTTGCAGTTACTTCTAAAGGAAGCGGTAAGGGATTGAGCTCGGTACTTCATCTCAAGAAGACGCCGTATCAAGAGCTCACTGTAGCAATGGATAAGACGATTGCCGCTAAGACTGCCTACATTGATTACAAAACGAAGATAACCAGTAGAGTAACAATAGCTGCTAACGGTGTTACTCAAACGCTTGAAAACAATGTAGATGGATTTATAAATGGGACTTTGGATATGAAGAGTGATAAGGCTGAGATGAGAATCTATGTCTCGGGGTCTCCGGCACAATCTGTAACCATATCCTCAATCGATCTACCTAACGGTGATACCTATGTAAAGTCATCTATTCTGGGCCCTAAATGGAAGAAATATACCAAGGACGACAATTCTAAGATGAAAGGCAGTGATCCAACCGATGCATCCCTGTATGGGTTCCAGTTCTTGGAGACGATGCTTTCTTCAAGCAAGGGTCTGATGACAAACAAGGATGCCGTAATGAAGTTGCCCGACGTGACGGAAAGCGGTAAGACCCTTTCTAAATATTCCATCGAGGTGCCTCTGATGCAGTTTGTAGACGCTTTGGGTAAAGATAGCGAGAAGACTGACAAGGACAAGGAAGATGCAAAGAAAATTCTGGCAGACGGAACTGTCAAGGCGACATACTACGTGGACGGAAGTACGGGATATGTGACTCGGGTGTTTATCGAAGCTAAGAACTTGACCCAGATTCCCACCAAGGAATCGATAAAGGTAGGGGCGACTGTAAAACACGATATAGAGATGACGGCTGAATTGTCCAGATTTGGAGTGGCTGTGGAAGTAGCGGCTCCTGATGAGAAAGAAGTAGCGAAGTAGTGTAAGTATTATTCGTAACGGATGGCGGTAATGGGAGAGAGACGAGCGGCTTTGCGGGCTGGAAAGACACCAAAAAGTACGCCGATGCTGGAGGACACACCAACAGCTATGACTACGGACGATAGGCTGATGTAGGCGGGGAAGAATTTTTGGATGAGCAAGACAACAATTGCAGAAACAGTTAGTCCAAGTATGCCTCCCACAAGTGAGAGAATGACTGATTCGGTTAGGAATTGATAGAGGATATCTCTTTGGGTTGCGCCTACCGCTCTTCTTACTCCGATTTCTTTAATTCTCTCGGTAACTGTCACATACATGATATTCATGATGCCAATGCCTCCTACAACGAGGGAGATACCGGCAATTGAAACAAGAACTATATTGAGAATGCCAAAGATACTGCTAACGGCATTTAAAATTTCCGTTTGCTCGGCAATTGAGAAATCATCTTCTTTTAGACGACGCAGAAGAATTTCTTTGGCCTCTTTTTTTACCTGGGGAATTGAGGCGTTGTCTTGGGCTTTAAGATATATACCTATGAATTTCTTATCGGGATTAAAGCTGATGGCAGAGCGGTAAGGAACATAGATAAAAGAATCAAAATCTGGTCCGCCAAAACCCCCTCCACCCTTGGATTTGAGGACTCCGATTACAACGAAGTTTTGCTTATCGATGCTAATGGATTTGCCTAGTGCATTTTCGGCATTGCCGAAAAGTTTCTTAGCAATTTCTGGGCCAATGACTACCACTTTGGATCTCTTGTCAAAATCATTTTTGTCATACAGGCGACCGTAGTCTGTTTCCAGATTGCGAGTGGGGAAGATATCGGGGGAGGATATGTATAAATCCGCAATTTCTGTGGTTCCTGATCCTCTGGCAGTGACGGTTTTGACGAAGGCTGGAACTACATACTCCGCTTCTTTGATTCTTTTGAGAGCTGTGACGTCTTTTTCTTCAAATTTGACACTGGCGACGGCTCCTCCTCCTTGTCTAAATTTACCGTTTTGGAAAACCTTCCCAGGAAGAATAATGACAAGATTGGTACCCAAGCCTTCGAATTGGTTCTGGATATATTTTTTAAATCCTAACCCTAAAGAGATGAGAAGAACTACTGAGGCTACTCCTATAAGGATGCCAAGGGAAGTCAGGAAGGTTCTTATTTTGTTGCGGCGGAAATCTTCTAGGGCCGATTTTAATATAAAGATAAAGTAATTCATTTTTGCAGTTTGCCGTCTTTGATCATAATTTTTCTTTGGGTTCTGGCCGCAATATTTTTATCATGGGTGACGATAATAGTGGTGAGACCCTCTTTGGAATTCAGTTCCTTAAGAAGATCCAAGATTATCTCTCCGGTTTTAGAGTCTAGATTCCCTGTCGGTTCGTCTGCGAGTATGAGCTGGGGTTTGTTTACCAGGGCACGAGCTATTGCCACACGTTGTTGTTGACCACCTGAGATGCGGTTAGGATAAGAATTTTCTTTACCACTAAGGCCGAAGCGTTTGATAAGCTCCAGAGCATCTTTCCTGGGAGATAACGATCGGGTTTTGCTGCGATTGTAGATGGTGGGTAAAAGAATGTTCTCGAGGATTGAAAGCTTGGGAATAAGATTGAACTGCTGAAAGACAAAGCCAACGAATTCATTTCTCATAATTGAGAGGTTGGTATCAGAGATTTTGGAGATATCACGGCCGTCGATTAGAATCTTTCCGGATGTGGGTAGATCCAGAAGCCCGATAAGGTGCATGAGTGTCGATTTGCCGGATCCGGATGGTCCGAGAATTGAGATAAACTCGCCTGCTTTGATCTCAAGGTTGATATCATCTAGAGCTGTGAATTTTTCTCCCTCAAGTTGATACTCTTTGGAGACGTGTTGAAGTTTGATCATGGGACTTATAAATATACAGTGTCGTTTTCGCTTATCCCTGAAGTGATTTGAACATACTCATCTGTTTCCATGCCTGTCTCCACTGGCGCCTTAATTCCTTTTTTGTTTTGAAGCATGAAGACATACTTCTTGCCATTATCGTTGTGTATGTAGCGCGAGGGGAGGAAAAGGACATCTGATTTCTCATCTAGTGTGAAAGAGAGATCTCCAGTCATGCCGATTTTGTAGATGAGTTTGCTATTATCGTAGGTGAAAGAAAACTTAATCTGATATGAAGTAGTAGTTTCGTTGGGGTCGGGGATAAAAGAGATATAAATGATCTTGCCAGGAATTTCTTGGTCGACATAAGAATCTAAAGTTAATTTACCGGTTAGGTTTTCTTTGAGTTTGGATATTTCAGTTTGGTCAGCAAGGGCCAAAAGATAGACGGTCTTGGGGTTAATGATTTCAAACTCTGCATCGGTGGGTGTGATGTTGACACCGGTGTGAGAGCTCCCAACTCTAACTACTATGCCGTCGATGGGTGAGGTGAGACGTGAGTACTCGATGGCGATGGCTTGCAGCTCAACGTCTAGGACTGCATTGTTAAGGTCGGCTTGATACTTATCTATAGTGCGTTTGACGCGCTCGCGAATTTTCTGGTCTGGATCTGATTGCGTGTTTTCGTTATCAGCGTTGATTTGGTCGAAATCGTGCCTGGATTTAAGATAAAGATTGAGGTATTTTTCGAGTTTTTTCTTAAGCTCTCTTTGGTCCAATGTAGCGATGGTTTGGCCCTTTCTGACATAGTCACCTTCTTTGACCCCTACCCACGAGAGTTTGCCTGACGCTTGAAATCTAAGGGTGACATCGTCTTGGGCTGCAATCTTGCCGGAGATGGTAAGCGTTTGGGAGATGGTGCCGCGTTTGACCTGGAATGGATCTTTGAGCTTGATTTGAGAACGGTTACCTCTCGTTGCTAGAAACCCAACTAGGATTAGAGAAGCAAGTACGAGGACTCGTTTGGGGGTAATAAATTTCATAAATCAAACATATATTATAACAATATAGGGCAAGTTCTTCCTTGCCATGGGTTGAGAAAAGGACTTCCAGTGCATATAATGCATCCTTGCTTATAAATGAAAGAAAGGGATTTATCGCTTGAATCCGAGCCGAGTAAATTGGTGAGAGAGTGGATCGAGAGAGGGAAAGGAAAGAGTGTGGTAGGAGGTTATGGGACAAGTATTGAAGTACTAAAATCCATATTAGATACAAGAACGATAAAAGGATATCCCGACGAAGTGAAGATGAAATACATGCATGATTTGACTCCCAATGGTGAACAGATATATCACTTGGTGCCTTTTTTCTCGGCTATAGAAAAGATCAATCCTTATTTTGCGATTCAAATATTTGAGAATTATAGGGATAGGAGTCATGAATTTGTAACTCGAGAACTTAACATGCTTGAGGGTAAGAGGGTGCTGCGAGATTATGCAATTAGGAATGCGATAGAGAAATATTTTGAGAGCCAGTTTGGAATAAAGACTGGCTATGATGAAATCCTTGAGATAACCAAAAGGATTTCTATAGATGATTTTTATGAATATTGTGACCAGCTCAAAAATGAAGGATTGGCTACTGTCGTGGGTGATGCACTGTCCAGCGAGGATTATGATCGGCTGGAAGTAAGACATATCCTGCAGAGTCTTAAGAGAAAGAAGATAGCTCCTGTGCTGCCGGAGATTTTCCAAAGGAGGGGCGTCATTATCTATTTTGGTGAGCAAGTTTTGTCACACAAGACTTACGTGGGACAGGAAGATGAAGGCGAGATTATAGTGATTTCACAGATGTCCCTTGACCTATCCCATGTTTATGGGATAGAGCCCTTGTCTTCTCATGAGAGGAAATTGATTTTGAACTGGAGGTTTTAAGATATTCTTCCAACTCTCTGACTGACTTTTCCCAGTTCCAATTATTTTTAACAAATGAAAGTAGAGATGAAGAAATGTATGTTTTGAAGTGTTTGAGGATTGCTTGGGAAAATAAATGGGTATCACGAGGTGAAAGAGTAACTGGGGATTTGCCCGGGAACGATTGGGATATTTCTATAGGGCCACCTTCGTTTATCGCAACGACTGGAGTACCACAGGCCAGAGATTCTAAGATGACGAGTCCAAAGGGCTCATGGTGGAAAGGAACGGCAAACACTGCTGCTTCTTGATAAAGGTGGATGAGTTCTAGATCAGAGATATTTTCTAGGATAGTTAAATTTACTCTTAAAGAGTTAGATAATGAGTTGAGGTGATGAATATATCTTGAGTTACCTCCATTGCCGACAAAGATGAGATGACGGTACTCTGGATCTAAAAGAGAGACAGACTTCACGAGAAATTCAAAACCTTTGTGTGGTAGGAGAGTGCCAACTGAGAGAATGTAGAAATTAGAATTCCGAGAGGTTGG
>OBEQ010641979.1_pt1 | contig 15711 bp, 10 predicted proteins | sample 1670901 | NCBI WGS metagenome assembly OBEQ01 (sample SAMEA104232315, study PRJEB22302) | groundwater metagenome | biome: forest; feature: aquifer; material: groundwater | place: USA | collected 2011-08-07 | depth 5.4 m | reverse complement strand
TGGTGGTCGCGCTGGGCTCGGGGGCCGAGGCCGCCACCGGCGCCTCGGGCGGCACAGCCGCCATGGGTGCACCGTCGGGCTCGGGCGCCGCGCGAGCAGCGTTCTCGAGCGAGGCCGCGGCTCGGGCGGGCGTGGCCCGCTCGCGCACCAGCACGACCGCGACGCTGGCCGCGGCGATCACGGCCGCGCCGATCCACAGCGGCGTACGCGCCCGGCGACGCGGCAGCGCCGGCCGCGCCATCTCGCCCGCGGCCAGAGAGCCTCCCGATGACGCGGCCCGCGCGGGCGGCGCGAACGTTTTCGCCATGGCATCCACCGGCGGTGGCAGTGTCGCCGACGACGCAAAGGCCTCGCCCCCGACGAGCTCCTGGCTGGAGCACCGACCCAGCGCCGTGGCCAGCGCAGTCATCGCCGCGATCAGGCTGGCCGGCCGCGCCGCCGGATCCTTGGCCATCATCGCGGCGAGCGCAGCGTCCACGTCTTCTGTCAGCTCCGGGCACAGCCGCGATGGCGGCGTGGCTGCGTCGGACATCTGCTTCATCAGGATGTCCATGTAGTCCTCACCCGTGAAGGGCAAGGCGCCGGTCAGCACCTGGTAGGCCATGATGCCGAACGAGTAGATGTCGGTGCGCTGGTCGACGGCGCGACCTCGGCACTGCTCGGGCGACATGTAGAGTGGAGTGCCCATGGGCGCGCCCGTGACGGTGCGATGCTCCGAGGCGAGATCGGGGCCGAGCAGCTTGGCGATGCCGAAGTCGAGCAGCTTGGGAAACGGCTGGCCTTCGCTGTCGCGTCCGACGAACACGTTCTCTGGCTTGAGATCGCGGTGCGCGATGCCGGCAGCGTGTGCCGCGTCGAGCGCGCGCGCGATCGGGCGCAAGAGCTGCATGGCCTCGCGTCCGCCCAGTCGACCACGCTGGCGCAGCACGCGGTCCAGCGTCTCGCCGGCGAGCAGCTCCATGACGTAGTACTGGCGCCCGTCAGCGAGCCGGCCGAACGAGAAGATGTCGATGATGTGCTGGTGACGGATCTGGTTGACCGCGCGCGCCTCCGCGACGAAACGCGAGACGATATCGGGATCGGCGGAGAAGCGTCGGTTCAGCACCTTGACGGCGACGCGCTTGCCGATGAGCGGGTGCACACCCGCGTACACCGTACCGAAACCACCGCGTCCGATCGCACCGGCGATCTGGTACTCGCCCACCATCTCTCCCGCCGAGAGATCACCATCACCGTCGACAAGTTTTTGCATGATGCGCCGTCGTTGGGGACACATCGGCCGGATGGCCGAGATCTTGAGGGCCGCGTACGAGCCGGCGCAGGTGCGTCGGACCCATGGGACACGCAGTGCTGCTCCGTTGTTCAGACCTGCGGTGCGACACACGTGCGCTGCGCCATGCCGCGTCTGTCACCGGCGAAGAGTTGATCGCCAGGAGTGGTGCCTGCACCATGCGCCCTCCCCATGAACAAGGCAGCCTTGATGATCGCAGCGACGTCCCTGATGGCGTGCACCATGCCGACGGGAAAGACCGATCCGAAGCTGGTGGCCCCGCCCGGGTTCATCTTCGAGGACGTCGTGACCGGCCTGAACCAGAGCGTGGCGTTCGACTTCGCGCCCGATGGCCGCCTGTACATCGGCGAGAAGGCCGGCGTCATCCGGGTCTTCGACCACGGAACCCTCTATCCCACGCCGTTCGTCGACCTGCAGGACGAGGTGCTGAACTTCAGCGATCGCGGGCTCGAGAGCGTCGCCGTTCATCCGCAGTTTCCCGAGCAGCCGTACGTCTACGTGTTCTACATCTTCGATCCGTTCAGCGCCGGCCAGGGGCCGGGCCCCGACAGCGCCACCGTGCCGCCCACGGTGGCGCTGCTGCGCCGCTTCACCGCCGACGCAGCGACCAGCTACCGCACCGCCATCCCCGGCTCGGGGGTCACCATCATCGGCGCCAGCGGTCCCGCCAGCATCGGGACGCCTTCTTGCCAGAGCGGCGACACCTACGTGAACGACTGCATCCCCATGAACGGGAACTTCCACACCGGCGGGATGGTGAAGTTCGGCAGGGACGGATCGCTGTTCCTCAGCACCGGTGACGGCTACGAGAACGTTCAGCATCCCAACACGCAGCGCACGGTGGCGCTGGATAGCCTGGCGGGAAAGCTGTTACGCGTGAATCCTCTCACCGGCGACGGCTACCCCAGCAATCCATTCTTCGATGGCAACCCGACCAGCAACCGATCCAGGGTCTATGACCTGGGTCTGCGCAATCCCTGGCGCATGGCCATGAGTCCATTCACGGGTGATCCGGTCATCGGCGACGTGGGCTGGGACACCTGGGAAGAGATCGACACCGGCCGGGGCAAGAACTTCGGCTGGCCCTGCTACGAAGGCAACGACGCCGGCAGTGCCATCCAGCCCGGCTTCCAGAGCATCAATCTGCCCGGCTGCGTCGCCCTCTATGCACAGGGTCCCGCGGCGGTGCAGGCGCCGCTCTACGCGTATGCGCACGACGGCATGGGCGCCTCGGTGATCATGGGCGACTTCTATACCGGCTCGACCTTTCCACCGCAGTTCAAGAACGCACTCTTCTTCACCGACTACAACCGCACGTGGATGAAGTACCTGAGCTTCGACGACAGCGGCGGCCAGCCGAGCATTCACGACTTCGCCACCGACACCGGGTCCATCGTGCAGATGTCGCAAGGGCCGGACACCAACCTCTATTACACCCTCATCGCCGACGGCAAGATCCGGCGCATCCGCTACACCAGCAGCGGCAACACGCCTCCGGTCGCCCAGCTCACCGCCACCCCGACGGCTGGCGTCGCACCGCTCGACGTGAGCCTCTCTGCGGCCGGCTCCTACGATCCGGACACCGACCCGCTCACCTACGCGTGGGACTTCGGTGACGGCGCGACCGCTTCCGGGATCACCGCCGAACATACCTACGTCGCCAACCAGAGCTTCGTCGTCACGCTCTCGGTCTCCGACGGCATCACGACCACGACGGCCAGCCAGACCATCCTGGTGGGCAACGCGCCGCCGGTGGCGACCATCCTCTCGCCCGCGCCGGGCACCACCTTCAGCGTCGACGACACGGTGAGCTTCAGCGGACAGGCCATGGACGCGGAGGACGGCTCGCTCGGCGGGACCCAGCTCAGGTGGAGCGGGATCATGCATCACAACGATCATGTCCACTACGACGCCATCACGGCCACCGGCCCGACCGGCAGCTTCGTGTACTCCGACCACGACGACAACACGTGGCTCGAGCTCTGCCTGACCGCGACGGATTCGGTCGGGCTCACCGACACGACGTGCGTCGATCTACACCTGCAGCAGGTGAGCTACACGTTCGCCACCGATCCACCCGGCCTGGACCTCGTCTACAACGGGCAGCGACGCACCACACCGTTCAGCGTCTCGGTCTATCCCAATTCGGTGCGCCACATCGCGGCGCCCGAGCCGCAAGGGACGAACATCTGGGCCAGCTGGTCGGATGGCGGCGCGCGCGTGCATCCCATCACGGGTCTGGCCACGCCGCAGACGCTGACCGCCACGTTCAGCAGCGCAACCATCCCGACGGCGGGGCTGGCTCACTACTGGCCATTCGATGGCAGTGCAGATGACACGGTGGGCACCACCCATGGCACGAACGATGGCGCGGCCATCGTGACCGACGCGGTCCGCGGTCAGGTCCTGGACTGCGACGGTATCGACGACCATGTGTCCTTCGCCAACCCCTTGGGGGCCACGTTCACGCTGTCGGCATGGCTGCAGACGACACAGAACAGTCCCACGGGTACCTTCGGCTGGCAGGGCAATGGTCTCATCTGGTCGGACGTCGCGGGTGGCGCCGACGACTTCACCCTGGCGATCCTGAACAACCGGCTCTCGGTGTTCGACGGGGCGGCGCCGGCGGGGCTGAATGGCACCAATGGCAGCGCCGTGCTCAATGACGGTGCCTGGCACCATATCGCGGTCGTGCGCGACGGCAGCACCGGGATGCTCTCGATCCATGTCGACGGCGTCGTCGATGCGTCGGGCATTGCAGGAACGGCCGAACCCACGGCCAACCCGCGCATGTACTTCTGCGGCAATGTGCTCGACGGACGTTACTTCGCAGGGCGACTCGACGATGTGCGCCAGTATGATCGCGCGCTCACCAGCGTGGAGATCGCGACGCTCGCGGCGCGGCCATGAAGGCCGGGCGGCCGGGCCGGATCAGCTGCCGGCGATATCGATCGAGGTGACGCGCAGGTCACCTTCGCCGAGTGGCATGAGCGGCAGGAAGGTGCGTCCGGTCTGGTAGAAGATGAACGTGCCCACGTGCTGGCGGAAGAAGTCGTAGCCAGCGATGGCGCTGGCCTCGACGAAGTAGAGCGCCGGCGCCTCGGGGCTCGCGTCGACGCCCGGGCGCCACGCGGCCAGCGAATCGGGCAGTGCCGGCAGCTGCACGCTGGTGGTGCCAGGCGGCACGACGAGGATCCACTCCTGCGAGGCCTGCGCCACCGGGTCGTACCAGCTGGTATGCACCATGCCGCCGTCGACCGAATCGAGCGCGGCCTCGCTGGTCCAGGTGAGCCGCGGCCGCGCCGCATCACCGGTCCCGACCGCCGCGCGGCCGGTCAAGTAAGGCAGAAAGCGCGCACCGTCGATGCTGATGGAGGCCGGCAGCGCGCCGGTCTTGCGCGCGGCCAGCAGGCGGAAGGTCTGGTCGTTGCCGGTATAGACCACCTCCTCGACGCTGTGGTCGTAGCCGGTGCCCAGGTTCCTGGGCACGACCACGGTCGCGTTCACGTTGTCGCCCGGCTGCGGGCTACCGGCGACCTGCGGATTGAACTCGAACACCTCGAGACCAGGTGCATTGTCGACGAACACCGTGGGGTAGACGGTCACCTTGGTGGGCGCATGGACGATCGAGATCACCGCCGACGCGAAGTCGGTCCGCCACTCCGATGCAGCGATGGCCACGCTGCCCGTCCCGCCGCTCATGAGCGCCGGCCGCGTCGCGTAGGCAAGCGGACGGCCGACGCTGTCGCGGGCCTGGACGTAGAGCGGGACGGTGCCGGCCGGATCGTGGCAGCCGTCGAACAATGGCAGGGTCGCGACGCCATTCTCGTCGAGGGCCGCGCCGTCGAAGCAGCCGGCGTCGACGGAGAACCCGGAGGCCCCGGCGTACACGACCCCGCTCACCATGAGCGTGCCGTACATGCTGGCGTTGACGCGGATGTGCGGATCGCCGCTGCGCAGCTGGTCGCCCGGCTTCACGCCCAGGAAGGTCATGACCTGCCGGCCGCCCTGGTTGGTGGTCCGGACCACCGAGACGAGATCGCCGGCATCGACGACCGAGCTGGCAATGCCATGCGCATCCGTGGAGAGCTTCTGCACCACGGTGCCGTCGCCGTGGTGGAAGACCACGCTCGCACCCTGCTCGAGCGAGCCGCTCTCGTTGTAGACGGTCACGCTGACGATGCCGGTGGTCTGCGCGTCGGGCTGGTCGGCCGCATGGCCGTCGTCGGAGACACGGGCATCGGGACGATCCGGGCCGGCGTCGGCATCTGCCGAGACGTTGCCGCAAGCGCCCGCGACGAGCGGCACGGTCAGCAGCAGCCACGCAGGATGGTTGAACCTGGTCCACAGCGTCATGCAGCCGTCTACAGCAACTGCCGGGCCACGGCGGCATCGGGGAAGTCCGCGTAGATACAGGCAAGAAGACCGTTGAGGTTCTCAGCGGTCGGGGTGGCGCCGTTGAGAATCTCTACACGGGCCGGGCAGGTCGATCAGAGGTAGCAGATGAACCAGTCGGCCTGGTCGTTGGCGCGCGCGCCGACGTTGCTCGACTGGCTGTTGCCGTCCTCGTCCCACAGGTTGAAGCCGTTGGTGTCGCTGTCGTTGACGTTGACGTCGCTCAGCGACTTGTTGGCCACCCAGGACGTGGTCTGGTTCTCGAAGCCGTAGTTCCTCAGGTACTGCGCGACTCCGCCCGAGCTGCAGTCGGAGAACTGCAGGCGGCGTCCACCGAAGTTCTCGTGCTGGTAGAAGCAGAACCAGCCGCGCGGGCATCCGTGCACGGTGGCGCGGGCCTGGGCTTCCTGGTTCTCGGGATGCGCCTCGTCGGGGATGTTGAGCACGACCTTGCCATTGTCCCAGGCGATCTGGTTGGCGTTGATCTGCACGCCCGCGGGGTGCGCGCTCAGCACCTCGGCGAGCTCGGGCCGGGTGGCGCCCTTCCAGGGCGTCACGTCGACGGGCGTGCCGTTGGGATCCGGGTCGCTCTCGGCATCCGCACCGACGCAACCGCCGAGCATGAGCGCAAGTGCAACGAACGTGAACGAGGGAACCGCAAGCTTGATGATCTTCATCTGTCCTTCTCCCTGATCTGCTGAAGAGTTGAGCCTTCACTGCAGAGAGAGAGAGGCGCGCGGATGTCGCGGAACTATTTCACAAGCGTCCGAAATCGCCGCGGAACCGGTTTCACGATGTGCACTCGACCAGAGTTCCGACGTAGGATGCGGCGCATGCGAAGGCTGGCGCGAATGATCCTGATCGCCGCGAGCACGACGGCCTGCGGCCACCCGCAGCACGGCGGCATGCACGACGATGACGCAGCACCCAGCGAAAGCGACGCGGCAACGCCTGCGGCGTCCCCGCCGCGCGAGAGCATCGATCTCGACCGCGGGTGGAAGTTCAGCAGGGGCGACGTGGCCGGCGCCGACGCGCTCGCGTTCGACGACAGCGCCTGGGCATCGGTCGATGTGCCTCACACCTGGAATGCCGTGGACGGTCAGGCCGGCGGCAATGCCTATTACCGCGGCGTCGGCTGGTATCGCCGCCACGTGGTCGTGGACCGGCAGTACGCCGGGCACCGCATGTTCCTCGAGCTCGATGGCGCCAACCTGGTCACTGACGTGTACGTGAATGGCCACGCCATCGGCCACCATCGCGGCGGGTATTCACGCTTCCGCTTCGACGCGACGCCGCAGCTGCTCGTGGACGGCGACAACGTCATCGCCATCAAGGTCGACAACTCGTTCAAGGCTGACATCGCGCCGCTCGACGCCGACTACACCTTCTTCGGCGGCATCTACCGCGACGTGCACTTGCTCATCACCAGCCCGCTGCATGTCAGCACCATGGACCATGGTGGCGCCGGCGTGTACGTGCAGACGACCAGGGTCAGCGCCGCGTCCGCTGACGTGCAGATCACGACCAGGGTCCAGAACGACGCCGCGTCGGATGCCACGGTGCGCGTCAGCGCGCGCATCTTCGACGCCGCCGGCGTCGAGGTGCTCACCCGCGCCAGCGACGGGCCGATCAGCGCCGGCGGCGGCCGCGACGTGGTCCACACGGCGACCATCAGCACGCCGCACCTGTGGAATGGTCAGCGCGATCCGTATCTTTACTCCGTCGTCGTCCAGGTCATCGATGCCACCAGCGGCACGGTCACCGACGAGGTCACCCAGGTGTTCGGCCTGCGCACCTGCACGGTCGATGCGAACACTGGCTTCTCGCTCAACGGCAACCACCTCGACCTGCACGGCGTCAATCTGCACCAGGATCGACTGGACGCGGGCTGGGCCATCACGACCGCGCAACAGGACGAGGACGTGAAGCTGATCGAGGAGATCGGTGCCACCGCCATCCGCGCCAGCCACTACGCGCACGCCGAGTACTTCTACGATCTGACCGATCGTGACGGCATGATCGTCTGGGCCGAGATTCCGCTCATCGACTACATCGTCGACACTCCCGAGTTCGCGACCAATGCCAAGCAGCAGCTGGTCGAGCTCATCCGGCAGAACTACAACCATCCCTCGATCTGCTTCTGGGGCGTGTCCAACGAGCTCACGCTCAAACCCGGACCCAATCCCGCGGCGCTGCAGGAAGACCTGGGCGCGCTCGTCCACAGCGAGGATCCGACCCGGATCTCGGCGCTCGCGTCGGTCGACGCGCCCACCGACCGCGACCACACCGACACCATCGGCTTCAACAAGTACTTCGGCTGGTACGTGGGCACGAGCGCAGACTTCGCGCCCTGGGCCGATCGCGTGCACACCATGGCGCCCGCGATGTCGTTCGCGGTCACCGAGTACGGCGCGGGCGCGAGCATCCAGTTCCACTCCGACACGCCCGCAGCCCTGGACCACAGCGAGGAATACCAGGCGCGCTTCCACGAGACGCACTGGCGCGCCATGAAGACGCGCCCGTTCATCTGGGGCAAGTTCGTGTGGAACATGTTCGACTTCGCCTCGAGCGGGCGCGCCGAGGGCGATACACCGGGCCGCAACGACAAGGGGCTCGTCACCTACGATCGCGCCACGCGCAAGGATGCCTTCTATTTCTACAAGGCCAACTGGACCGACACGCCATTCGTGTACATCGCCAGCAGGCGGTTCACGGCGCGTACGCGCGCGGCCACGGCCATCAAGGTCTACGGCACCATGGATTCGGTCGAGGTCAAGCTCAACGGGACCTCGCTCGGAAGCAAGCCCGGCGTCGACGGTGTCTATACGTGGCCCACGGTGACGCTGGTGCACGGAGCGAACACGATCGAGGCGATCGGCACGCGCGGCGGCGTGATGGTGAGCGACAGCGTGACCTGGCAGCTGCCCTAGGCAGTAGAGTGCGTGCATGCTCGGATGCGTCCTGATCCTGGCGCTGACTGCCGTCGTGGCGTGCAGCCGTCGTCCCTCGGAGCAGGCCGAGCAGCACGCCGCACCGGCACCGGCGGTTAGCGCGCCGAGTGACGCGGCCGGGCTGCCCAGCGAGGCGACCGCCAGCGCGGCGTACGAGGCGAAGCAGTACGGCAAGTGCGCGCAGCAGTGGATGGCCATGGCGAGCTCCGACGACAAGGCCATGCAACGCAAGGCGCTCTACAACGCCGCGTGCTGCCATGCCCTCGACGGCAAGGTCGACCTGGCGTTGGTGAGACTCGACGCTGCCATCGCGGCAGGTTTCCGCGACGTCGAGTTGCTCGAGAAGGACCCCGACCTCGCCAGCCTGCATGGTGACCCGCGCTGGGCCAGGGCCGTCGCTTCGACCACGCAGCAGATGGCCGTATGGGAGAGCTCCTTCAAGGCCCCGCAGCTGCGCCGCGAGCTCCTCGCCATGGTCGAGGAGGATCAAGCCGCGCGCAAGGCGTGGATGGACGCCAGGCCGGAGAGTCCCGATGCGGCCGAGCTCAGGACCAAGGGCGAAGCCATCGACAAGAAGAACACCCGAGCGCTGAAGGCGGCCATCGCCAGGTACGGCTGGCCCGGCAAGAGTGTCGTCGGCGAGGATGGCGCGCACGCGGCCTGGCTACTGGTGCAGCACGCCGACCTCGATCCCGCGCTGCAAAAGGATGTGCTCGCGCGCATGAAGCCCATGGTCGAAAGTGGCGAGGTCACCGCGAGCGACTATGCATATCTGTACGATCGGGTCGCAGTCGCCGAGCATCGCCATCAGCTCTACGGCACGCAGTTCAAGGGCACCGAGCCATTCCCCATCGAGGACGAAACCAATGTGGACGCCCGCCGCAAGTCGGTTGGCCTGGGAACGATGGCCGAGTACAAGCTGAAGGTGCTCGAAGTCTACGGTCCTCAGGGACCTCAGAAGTAGCGGCGTCGACGCCCGTACAGCGCGAGCGCGACGAGCAGGCCGAGCGCGACGAGCCTGCCCGCTGGCGCCGGGTTCTTGCCGCGCGCGACCTCGCAGCCGCAGCCCGAGCCGCCTGCGCCATCGATGGGCGGAGGCGCGTCTGCGTCGGGCGTGGGTCCGGCGTCAGGCGGCGCGCCCGCGTCGGGCGGGCCGGCATCGGGTGGGCCGGCATCGGGCGGGCCAGGAGGAGGCGCCGCCTCGGCGGTGACAAAGCTCAGCGCCAGGCGATCGACATCGTGCTCGTCGTGACGGACGTAAGCGGCGAGGGTACCGCCGCCTGCGGCAGGAGCCAGCGCGAAGCCCTTGTCGTAGCTGTCGTGCCCCGCGAAGGGCCCGGCGGCGATGACGCCTTCGGCGATGCGCTCACCGGACGGCGCGAGCCAGGCGCCACGCAGCTCGAGCTCGCCGGTCGTGGAACCATGGGCCTCCCAGGCGACCACGTAGCGCGTGCCGTCGAAGCTGATCGACGGACGCAGGGAGCCATCGCAGAGACCGAGCTCGATGGCCGGTCCGACCATGCCATCCGCGCTCACGCGGCGAGCGACCACGTGGTAGAGGTTGCGGTAGACGATCATCCAGTCGACGCCGTCACTCGCGACGGCTTGCCAGCCCTCCTGGGCGTCAGCATCGGTGGCGACCGGCTGCTCGTCGAGCACGACGCCACTGGGCAGGACGCGCACGGCGTACAGATCGCTCTTCTTCGCCTGCACGCCGCCGTACACGACGAGGAAATGCGTGCCATTGAAGGCGACGCGCGTGTTCATGGCCTCGTAGCTGCCGTGGCGCAGTGCGACGCGGCGGGCCGGCCCGGCAGGCGCGCCGCTGCTCGACACGAAGCGCCCGAGCACTTCATCGTGCGAGCGCCACACCACGAAGAAGCGCGTGCCATCCGAGGCGACGTCGGGTTCGGGGGAGTCAGCATCGGCATCGAGGACGACCGGAGTCTGGTCGAGCAGCGTGCCCGAGGCGTCGATGCGCGCGGCGAGGATACGCTCCACATGATTGAACTCGCGCCAGGTCACCAGCCACGTTCCGGCCACCGAGGCGACGGCGGGCGGGAATTCGAGGTCCGGATCGATGCGGATGCGAATGCCGTGAGGATCCAGCACCTCGCCCTGCGCGCCGATGCGCGCCGCGTACACTCCGCCTCGGTACTCGCTCACCTCGTCCCGATCGTCGATGAAGGCCGCCAGATAGGTCCCGTCGGCGGCCCGCGACAGCGCCGGGCTGCCTTGCGAGCTGAAGCCACGCTGCAGCGGGATGCCCGGGCCGTCCAGCAGCTCGCCCGCAGGCGTGACGCGCGCCGCCAGCACGTTCTGCCCGGTCATCGGTCGCTCGTCAGTGAACGCGAGCACGCTGTTACCAGCACCCGCCGCGAGCGCTGCGTACGACTGGTCGGAGGGCCGCACCGGGTGCGAGCCGAGCAGCGTGATGGCGCCGCTTGCCGCGACGCGGGCCAGAGCCGCGCTCCCCGACGCGAGCTGCCAGGCGACGACGAAGCCGTCGCCCGTGCCCGCGGCCTGGGGATACCTGGGTTGCTCGGCGGTGACGCCGAAGGAGAAGCCACCCGGATCGAGCACGCGACCGGAGTCGTCGAGGCGCGCGCCACGCAGCTCGAATTCGCCCGACCACGGGCCTGGTTCCGTCCACACGATCAGGTACTGTCCGTGGCGAAACGCCGCCGTCGGCGCATTGAAGAAGGACAGGCTGTGCGGCGCGACCACGACGGGCGCCTCGAGCAGGGTCCACTCGCTGTCGAAGCGCCGCACCGTCAAGGCACCGCTGTCCGTCGACAGGAGCAGCGCGTCGGTACCATCGGAGACCAGGGCATCGGCGCCGACCGAGCCAGCCGTCACGCTGACCAGGTTCACCGGCGCCGAGACACTCCCTGACTGGCTCACCTGCGCGGCGCGGATGGACTCATCGGGCATGCCCGAGACGAAGTGGTTCCACGCCACCAGGAACTTCCCGTCCGCGAAGGTGACCCGCGGCGCGTAGTCGTCTCCAGTCAGCGAGACCGCGAAGCCGTCGGGATCGAGCACGGTTCCATCCATCGCCACGCGCGCCGCCCAGACGTTGTAGTGGCCGGCTCCGAGCTGTAGCCACGCCACGAGGAACATGCCGCCGCCGTAGGCGATCTGTGGATAGGCATCCAAGCCGAGGTTCGCGTGGATGAGCGAGCCCTCGGGGTCGAGCATCTCGCCGGTGGCTGCGTCGAGGCGATTGATCCGGATCATCGGGCTCGAATGGTCCACCCAGTTGGGCAAGTAGTCTTGCCACGCCGCCATGAACGTGGCCGCGCCGTCGGAGGCCAGCGCGGGATTCATCTGCGCGCGGCGTGCCGGCATGGCGAACGGATCACCGGCGCCGAGCTCGCTGCCGGCGTGCACGCTGCCGAGGTCTTCCGCGGCGGCGGCGCGCGGGGTGGAGAGGTGAATCGCTGCCAGGGCAGCCAGCAAGAGAGACGAAGAGTGACGCAAGGAGCCTCCAGGTGCGCGACCAGGAAGCAGCGTCCGTACCAGGACGGATAGCAAGCAATGTCGCCGGGTTACGCGCGGGCCCAGGATGCGACCCGGCGTCTCCCACTGTCGCCGCGTGAGCCGGCGTGTCGCGCACCGCGCCGAAGTGTCACGCGTCAGCAGCAGGAGGGCGTGCGACACGCGGGTCGACACCGTGGCGCCACCGCGGTCCATGCGCGCCATGACTTCCGCGCACTTGCGCAGGCGCGCTCGTGGCCTCGGTCTTGCGATGCAGGTGAGCGAGGAGGAATCATGAAAGACGAAGAGAAGGCGTCGCGATCCAGGAAGCTGGTGCTCAAGAAGCAGCTCTTGCGCAACCTGACCGACATCGAGCTGGGCGCGATCGCGGCCGCGTCGGAGCCGCACGGCGTCCCGCCCGACCCGGCGCCCGGTCCGGGCAAGCGAATCCACGTGATGCTGTAGTCGCGCTGTCCCGGTGCGAGCGGGACGAGTCACGCCGCTCGTGGGACAGGCCCAGGGGTGCGCGACTGCAGCGTTTCTCGGCACGAGAGCGCGTGGCCCTGCTCTTGCTCATGACCGACGAGCGTGACGCCGCGATGGTCGCGGCGTTCGCTCACGACAGGGAGACGTCATGAAAGAGCCCGAGCAGAAGAGCAAGAAGCTGGTCCTCAAGAAGCAGAAGCTGCGCAACCTGACCAACGTGGAGCTGAACGCCGTCGCGGCCGCGTCGGATCCACACGGCGCACCCGAGCACCCGACCGGCAATCCACCCGGCGGCAAGGCCGTGGTGATGATGTAACACCGCCGAGGAGCGGGCGCGTCGAGCGCCTGCTCCTCCCCATTTCGCCAGGGAGACGAGCAGGATCATGAAGGCTCAGGAGATCATCGAGCGGCTCGGCCGCGCCGTCGAGGACGGCTGGCGCGCGGTCGACTTCGACGAGGCACGCTTCCCCACCATCGCCGCGCACGCGCTGCGCGAGCACGTGCCGGTGGGCAGCATCGACGTCGACGATCTGGTCGCGTGGCTGCGCGAGGTCCGGCCGCTGCCCGATCAGGGCGACCTCGACCTGCCCTTCGGCGAGCCGCCCGTGTGCCTCTACGCCGGGCCGGACTTCTACATCGAGGCGCTCTTCTGGGTCGACGGCACCACCGCGGTGCACCAGCACGCCTTCTCGGGCGCGTTCCAGGTGCTGGCCGGGTCGAGCATCCACACCCGCTGGCGCTTCGAGACCGAGCGGCGGGTCAGCTCGCGCTTCCTGCTCGGCCAGGTCGGCTTCGAGGCGACCGAGCTGCTCGAACCGGGCGCGCTGCGCGAGATCCACCCGGGCGAGCGCTTCATCCACTCGCTCTTCCACCTGGATCGTCCGTCGGTGACCCTGGTGGTGCGCACCGAGCGCACGCCCGGGTTCGACCCGCAGTACTCGTACGTCCGGCCGCACGTGGCGCTGGATCCGTTCCACCACGAGCCGCGTCGCGAGCTGGGCCTGCACCTGCTCGACTACTGGCTGCGCGCCGATCGTGACCAGGGCCTGGCGCTCGCCGAGGAGTGGCTCGCGGTCGCCGACCTGACCACCACGTTCCACGTGCTCGATCGCCACTTCCTCTCCAGTCCCAACGACCATGACGGGCTCGCCCGCCTGCTCGCGTTCGCGCGCGAGCGCCACCCCGAGGCGCAGGCGTTCCCTGCGCTGTTCGCGGAGAAGCGCCGGCAGTCGTACATCGTGGCCCGGCGCAAGCTGGTGCGTTCGCCCGAGCATCGCTTCTTCCTGGCGCTGCTGCTCAACCTGCCCGCGCGTGCGCAGGTGCTCGAGCTGGTCGCGCAGCGTGTGCCCGGCCGCGCTCCCATCGACGTCGTGGTCGACTGGGTGGCCGGACTGTCGGCGATCACGCTCGAAGGCGAGCTGGCGCCCAATCCGATCGGCTTCGAGTTCGGCGAGGGCGAGCTGGCCATCCTGCGCGCGCTCCTGCACGGCCACGAAGGCGAGGATCTGCTCGCGCAGCTGGGCGACGTCTTCGACGACGTCGACGAGCAACGCGAGGACATCTTCGCCCTGGCCGAGGCGCTGCGCCACGCGGTGCTGTTCCGGCCGCTCTTCCAGTCCGTCACGGCGGAGGCGACCCCATGACCCGCTACCCTGACGAACGCGTGGCCGCGCTGGCTGACGCGCTCACCGCCGCGTGGCACGCCCCTGGCAGCGACGAGACCGACTTTCCCGCCCGCGCCGCGCGGGTGCTCGCCGACGCCGAGCCGCACCGCTGGCTGTCGCCGCTCGCGGTCACGCGCCACGCGCTGCACGCGCCCCGGGCGCGCTTCGAGCGCCAGCTTCCCGCCAAGCAGGCGCTGGGCGAGCCGGCGGTGACCCTGCACCTGGGCGCACGCTTCGCCCTCGACGCGGTGTTCCTGCGCCCGGGCACGCTGCCCGTGCCGCACCCGATCTCGGGCGCGCTGCACGTGCTCACCGGCAGCCTGAGCTTCACCCGCCAGCGCTTCGTCGTGCGCGAGCGGCTGAGCCCGAGCTTCGCCCTCGGCGTGGCCGAGCTGGTCCACGAGGAGCTCCTGGCGCCGGGCGCCACGCGCAGCCTGGGTGAGCACGCCGACGTGCACGACGCGCTCGTGCCCCCCGACGCGCCCGCGGTGACCCTGGTGGTGCGTCGCCGCCGTGTCGCGGGCCCGCGCCCGGCGCTGCGCCGGCCGCACGTGCTGCTCGACGAGAGCGAGCGCGAGGAGCGTCTGACCCGCGCGCTGCAGCTGCACGGCATGCTGGCCAGCTGCGACCCGGCGGCGGCGGCCGCGCACGCGCGCGCCTTGCTCGAGCAGAGCGACGTGCCCGCGGCCTTCCTCGTGCTCGAGCAGGTCTGCGCGGCCGCGCCCGACGATGCCGCGGGGCTGCGCGCGCTGCTCGACCTGGCCGCGTCGAGGCACGGCGAGCGCGTGCAGCTGTTCGCACGCGTCTTCGAGACGCGCCGTGCGGACCTCGAGCGCGTGCGCGCACGCCGCGCCGCCACCCCTGCCCACCGGAGCTGATGCGGAGAAGCCATGCACGCCGAGCTGATTGCCAATCCATTCGTGACCGTGTGGCCCACCCGCGAGGGCGACGAGATCGTCGGCCTGACCATGACCGTGCCGGTCAAGGGCCGCGGCCTCGTGCTGTCCAGGTACAACCGCAAGGACGACGGCGCGCTCTTCGACATGCTGCTGCGCGTGGCCGAATCGGCCAGCGACGAGGTCGAGCTGGAGGTCGACGAGAAGGACTTCGAGCGCCTCACCCAGGTCGGCTTCCTCATCCGCGAGGACCAGCTGCCCGAGTCGGTGCCCTACCGCTGCGAGCTGCCGCCCGGCGACGCCAGCCCGGACCCCCGCAGCGACGCGGAGGCGCTGCGCGCGGACACCATCGTGCACCCGACGTACGTCTTTCATGGCGCCGACGCGACCCCGGCGAGCATCGCGGGCGCGCCCATCAGCTGGAACCACTACCAGCCGGGCTGCCCGATGCTGTCGCTGCGCGACCCGCGCCATGAGATCGCGTCGCTCTACTGGGTGCCGCCCGCGCACGCCGCCGCGCTGGCCGCGCTGGTTCCAGGAGCGCCCGC
>OBEQ011718403.1_pt1 | contig 15712 bp, 13 predicted proteins | sample 1670901 | NCBI WGS metagenome assembly OBEQ01 (sample SAMEA104232315, study PRJEB22302) | groundwater metagenome | biome: forest; feature: aquifer; material: groundwater | place: USA | collected 2011-08-07 | depth 5.4 m | reverse complement strand
GGATTAGAGGGGGCCTGGGATGTAGTTTCTCCTCGGGGACGAATCGCGGTCATCTCATTTCATTCCCTGGAAGACCGCATGGTGAAAAATTTTTTCAAAGAAAAACAGGCCGCTGGCGCGGGCGAGATATTAACCAAAAAACCGGTCAGGCCGAGCGCCGAGGAAATCAGAGCCAATCCGAGGTCAAGAAGCGCGAAACTTAGAGTGATACAGAAAATAGAAAGTAGAGAGTAGAAAATATAAAATGCAATTTATTCTGAAAAAACTTAATATAATATTTACTGTGTCTGCGATTGTATTTACAATTGCTTATATTTTGTTCTCTAGTTTATCCACTTCTTTGGATTTTAAGATAAATCAGATTACGGCCCGGCAAAGTGAAATCAGCGAGGAGTATGAACAAGCGCTGGCGTCTTTGGGCCAGGCCCAAGGCAAAGATTATTTATTGGCCGCCAGCGCGAAACTCAATTTGGTGGATATTGATTTGACGGCGGGGTATTTGGATGTCAATCCTGTGGTAGCCCAGTCCTCGGAGACCTTGGCTAAAAATATCAGAAATTAAACAAGATGAGGCATGATAACCGATCCAGAATTTTAGTTATCGGGATATTATTTGTGATTTTATTTATATCTGCCCTAGGCAGATTATTTTATTTACAAATCTGGCGGGGCGAAAATTATCGCCAAGCCGCCCAGAATCAGCAGTCCGTGGCCGAAGCGGTTTTACCGGAACGGGGCAACATTTATTTGGCGACGCAAAACAATTCCGAATTTGAAGCGGCTAGCCCCCGGGCCGCCGTTGTGCCGTTGGCGCTTACCAAAACCTGGTATGACATTTGGGTTTCCCCCCGAGAAATTATAGAATCAGAAAAAGAGAATGTGGCTCAAGGCCTAAGCCGGGTTTTGGGTTTGGATTTTGATTTAGTCAAAGAAAAAATTTTTAAGCCGAACGATCCTTACGAGCCCATAAAAAATAAAGTTGATAAGCCGGTTGTGATGGAACTGGAGCGACAGGCCTATAAGGGCGTTCACTGGAAAACATTTCATGATCGCTATTATCCTTTGGGCGAATTGGCCTCGCAAGTGGCGGGTTTTGTCAGCCCCGAGATTGACAATTTGGGCGCTAACGCGAGCGCTGATTTAAAAACGGGCAAATACGGTTTGGAAGGTTATTATAATAATCAACTGCGGGGCCAGGCCGGTTTTATTTCCGGTTTTAAGAAGGCCTTGGGGGCGTTGATATTGCCTTTGAGCCAGATTACCAAACCCAAAAAAGGCCAAGATATTTATCTGACCTTGGATTACAATATCCAGCTCACTCTGGAACGGGAATTAAAAAAGGCCGCCGAAAAATACAGCGCCGACGGGGCGAGCGCTATTGTTATGGATCCCCAGACCGGCGCTATTTTAGCCATGGCCAATTGGCCTGATTTTGATCCCAATAAATATAATGAAGTTAAAAACGCTTCCACATTTTTAAACACCAATACCCAATTGGTCTTTGAGCCCGGTTCTATTTTTAAGCCCATAACCATGGCGGCGGCTCTAGATATTAATGTGGTTTCGCCCGATTTAAAATATAATGATACCGGCGAGGTTAATGTGAGCGGTTTTACTATTCGCAATTCCACCCATCAGGCCTGGGGGGAGCAGACCATGACGCAAGTTTTGGAAAAATCATTAAATACCGGCGCGATTTTCGCGTTGCGCCGGATGCCTCAAGGGGTCTGGCGGGAATATATTAATAATTTTGGCTTTGCCGAAAAGACCGGTATTTCGTTATCAGGCGAGGCCAAAGGCGATATTAATAATTTAAACAGCGGTGTGGAAGTTGACTGGGTTTCTTCGGCTTTTGGCCAAGGCATTTCGGTAACGCCGTTGGCCATGGTCGGCGCCATCGGCGTTATCGCCAACGGCGGGGAACTTTTAAAGCCGTATCTTATTTCCAAAATAATCGATAACGGCCAAGTTGTTTTTGAAGGCGGCAAAGTGGTAAAAAGAAGAGTGATAAAAACAACCACCAGCGCAACCCTAACTAAAATGCTGGTGAATGTGGTTGAAAATGGCAGCGGCCGACAGGCCCGAATTCCCGGTTATAGCGTGGCCGGCAAGACCGGCACGGCGCAGGTGGCGGGACCCACGGGGGGTTACACCGACAAAACCATCCATACTTTTGTGGGTTACAGCCCGGCTTACGATCCCAAGTTTTTAATGTTGATCCGTTTGGATAATCCTAAGGGAGTGCGGTTTTCGGAGACCTCAACCGCGCCGGTTTTTAGAAGCGTGGGCGAATTTATTTTGCGTTATCTTAATGTCAAACCAGATAAATCCATTAATAGGAATTAGAATTAAACTAATCTCCTAATACCTAACACTTAAATCCTATTCAAAATGCGTAAATCACTTCAACATATTCTAAAATTATTAAACATCGCCATCTTAGCCAAGTATCGGCCCAAAGTTATCGCCGTTACCGGTTCGGCGGGCAAGACCTCGGCCAAAGAAGCGATTTTTGTTGTTTTAGAGACAAAATTTCCGGGAAACATCAGGCGTAGTTTAGGCAATCTTAATACCGAGATCGGGGCGCCGCTTACTATTATCGGCGGAACCGATGCCCGGAGAGATATTTTTTCTTGGGCGGCTAATTTTTTTAAAGCGGTCAAATTGATTTTTTTCCGCGATAATAACTATCCTAAAATTATTATTTTGGAAATGGCGGCCGATAAGCCCGGCGACATTAGATATTTAACTTCTTTTATCCAGCCGGATATTGCGGTGGTAACGGCCATCGGCGAGATGCCGTCGCATTTGGAATTTTTCCCCGAGCGCGCCGTTTATGTTAGCGAAAAAGCCAATATCATAAAAAATTTAAAGCCGGGCGGAACGGCTATATTAAATTATGACGATCTTTCGGTCAGAGAACTGCGCGATATTGTGCCGACCGGACGCGGTCGGCTTTATTATGGTTTTCAGGCCGGCGCCGAAGTTAAATTGGAAAATTTTTCGTATAAAATTCCCTTAACATCAAAAGAGATAAGCGCGGCGGGAATTGATTTTAAAATTTCCTATGAAGGTGATGAAGCCGATTTTCATATCTCTAAAACGCTGGGCGCGCCGCCGCTTTACGCCGCTCTGGCGGCCGTGGCGGTTGGAATAAAACTTGGCCTGGACTTAAAACAAATATCCGTAGCGTTTAAAAATTATGTTCCGCCTAAAAATCGTCTGGAAATAATGGCCGGAATTAAAGAAACAATAGTTATCAACGATGCTTACAATTCCTCGCCCCTGGCGGCCGAAGCGGCCTTGGACTTGCTTTTAGAATTCAAAAAAAATAGAAAGATCGGGGTTTTAGGGAGCATGCGAGAACTGGGGCTTAATACCGAATCGGCCCATCGTCGGCTGGGTCAGAAAGCCGCTCAAGTTTGCGATGTTATTTTTTTAGCGGGCGCTGAGACGGTTTTTTCCCAAGAAGAAATTCTTAAAAAGAAATTTATTTTAGGCCAAGATGTGTTTTGGTTTAAAACCTCCGACGAAGCCAAAGCCAAGGTTCAAGAAATTTTACGGCCAGGCGATGCGGTGTTGATAAAGGGCTCGCGGGGAGTTAGGATGGAAAAGATTGTTGAAGAAATAAAATCCCTGGATTGAGATTTGGCCCTATCGTCTAGTTTGGTTCAGGACGCATGGTTCTCATCCATGTAACACGGGTTCGAATCCCGTTGGGGCCGCAAAATAAATTTGATTACCTTCACTAGGTAGTAATTTCATTTGCTCGGGGGTTAATTTTATGCTTTCTTTATTGGTAGTGGGTTTGTGTACCTTTTTTGATGGTTTATTTTATGGAGGAACTTGTCATGTCGATTGAAGAATACAAGAAACTTATAACCAAAGAAGTTAAGCCGAGAACGGTTTGTTTTTTGGTCAAAGATGGTAGTGTGTTGTTGGGTATGAAAAAAAGAGGATTTGGAAAAGGAAACTTTTTAGGCATTGGGGGAAAGGTAGAATCTAATGAAACAATTGAAGAAGCGGCTCTTCGCGAGTTAAGAGAGGAAATTGGTACTACAGCTCTCAATCTCTGGCATACTGCGGTGTTGAATTTCTACTTTCCGCATATGCCTGATGAAAGCTGGAATCAGCAAGTGCATGTGTTTATGGTTAATAGGTGGACTGGTGAGCCGGTAGAAACAGATGAAATTCTCCCCCAATGGTTCCAGATAGATAAACTTCCTATCGACTCAATGTGGGACGATGCTCACTACTGGTTGCCAGAAGTGTTGAAGGGTTCTAAGGTTGTGGGGGACTTTCTGTTCAATGACCAATTTATGGTCATTGATAAAACTATTAATTCTCTATAAAAGTTCTTTATTTACTAGAGCCGCGCCCAAAAAAGGCGCGGCTTTTTTATTTCTACTCCCCAAGCCAGGCTTAGGCAACCTAAGCCTGGCTTGGGGGATGTTTTGTCGTATATGTTATTATTTATATATGCGTACTCATCCTTTTTTAGTTAATAATTTTTATCATATATACGCGCACGGCGTGGCCGATTTTTCTATTTTCAAAAAAACGGCTGATTATGATCGTTTTTTAAGTTTACTTTTTTGTTCTAATGGAAATAAGCCAATACCAAGAATGGATCATAAGGATGATTACCTAAGCCAGGCTTGGGATATTAGAGACGGCAAGGTAGATATCGGTAAGCCGTTGGTTGGAGTGGTAGCTTTTTCTTTGATGCCCACACATATTCATTTACTGCTTGAGGAAAAATCAGATTGGGGAATTTCTAATTACTTACATAAAATTCTAACTAGTCATGCTAAATATTTTAACTTGAAGTATGATCGACGGGGTCATGTTTTTGAAAGCAAATTCAACTCACGGCACATAGATAACAACCGCTATCTTTTATATCTTTCGCGATATGTTCACAGGAATCATGATAAATTAAGTAATTGGTCACGGAAATTAGAATCATATCCTTGGTCTAGTTATCAGGATTTTGTTGGTAAGAATAGATGGGGCAGATTATTGAATACAGAGTTAGTAACTTCGCAATTTACGGATGTTGGCGAGTATCATAACTATGTTAGTTCAGCTTCAGAGGAAAAATATAATGTTGATTTTTAACCCAAGCCAGGCTTAGGTTGCCTAAGCCTGGCTTGGGGGGACAGTTTGAGAAACCAACGATTTGTTTTATTATCTTTATTCCACAACTCTATGGTAGCGGTGGCGTGCTAAGATTCAAGCATCAATGAAGCCGCCGTTAGTAGTCAAATCGGTTACAGAACGAATAGCTTGGCACAGTTTTCCGCTGGGCGATGTTTTTGTTCATTTAAATTCCAAAAGAGACGGGCTAACAACCGCCGAAGCCAAATTAAGGCAGAAACATTTTGGTCCAAATGTTCTAAGCCCACATCATGTCCCGCCTATCTGGAAAGTTTTATTACGGCATTTTTTAAATCCTTTGGATTTAGCGTTGATTGGCGCCGCGGCGCTGGCCATTTTTTTGGGTTCGCGTTTAGACGGCAGCGTGATTTTAGCGCTAATTTTATTTAACGGGCTGATCGGTTTTGTTAAAAAAAGAAAAGCGGAAAAATCTTGGCAGGGTTTAAAGAAATTGGAAACTAATTTTGCTATGGCGTTAAGGGATGGCGCCGCCAAAAAAATTCCGGCGTCAGAAATAGTTCCGGGCGATGTGGTTATTTTAAAGTCCGGAGGCAGAATTCCGGCTGATGCCCGAATAATAAAAACCTATGGCCTTAAGGTTGATGAGATCATTTTTACCGGCCAAGCCAAAGAAGTAGTTAAGAGTATGGAGACCGTTGCCACCACCACGGGTATTTTTGAAAGAAGCAATGTTGTTTTTTCTGGAACAATGGTAAGTGATGGCGCGGCTGAAGCAGTTGTTTTTGGCACGGGTGATAATTCCGAGATGGGCCGGATAGCCCAACCGCCCAACGGTTTTATTCAACCCCAAACCATTTTTGAAAAACGGCTATTAAAATTAAGCCGGTTTATCGGCGCGGCTGTTTTAATTTTAAGCGCGCTAATTTTTATCTGGGGGCTAGCCGCGGGCCGAGATTTTAATGAGATGTTGCTTATCGCAGTAGCTCTGGCTGTGACCACCGTATCCCAGGGTTGGTCTATGATTATAGTTGCGGGTCTGAATAAGATTTTAAAAAAGAAGGGTTTGGTAAGATCCTGGGCCGCGGCCGAAGCGCTCGGCGCGGTCAGTGTTATTCTTACTCATAAAACCGGCAGCTTAACTCGGGGGGAAATGCAAGTGACTAAAGCGCTTATTCCAGAGCGAAGAGGCGGGATTTTTCAGATGAATGCCACAGTTGAATATGCCGATAATCGGATGTTGATGCTTTCATACGGCCTGCTGGCGAGCGATGCGGTTGTTGAAAATATTGAAGATGAAATTTCGAAATGGGTTATTCAGGCCTCGCCCGTTGGCCGGGCTTTGTTTAGGGCTGGAATCCAGGCAGGTTTGGATTTGTCTCAACTAAATAAAAAATTTAGAAAAGTAGGCGAGATTTCTTTTAGCGGTTTTAGAAAATACAGCGCTTCTTTCAGGGAAAATCCCGAAGGCGAACTTTGGGCTATTGTGGCGGGCGATCCGGAAGTGTTATTGGCGCGCGTTAAAAAAATACAAATTCTTAATCGTTTTGAAAATGCTCTGCCGTCGGAACTGGCCGAAATAAAAGAAAGCGTTAATGAACTGGCCCGCGCCGGCGCCAAGGTCTTGGCGATTTGTTCCAAAAAAATAGAAGATCGCCGCCATATTAATTTTCAAACAATTTCGGACTTCGCGCTAACCGATTTGAATTTGGTGGGGCTGATGGGCCTTAAAGATCTCGTACGACCGGAGACCAGAGAATTTTTATCTAAAAGCCGCCAAGCCGGTATTCGCACAGTTATGGTAACTGGGGATCATTCGCTAACTGCCCGGGCTGTGGCTTTGGAAGTTGGCTTATTGCCCAAAAATCGTTCGTTAAGCGAGGTGGTTGAAGGTCAAGAACTGGACACTCTTGAATCCAAGGATTTGGCTCATAAAATAAGAGGGGTGGATATTTTCAGTCGTGTCTCGCCCGAACACAAATTAAGAATAACCGAGGCCTGGCAGTCGCAGGGGGAAGTGGTGGCGGTAATCGGCGATGGTGTTAACGACGCGCCGGCATTGCGTCGGGCTGATGTGGGTGTGGCGCTGGAGAGTGGAGTTGATTTGGCCAGAGAATCCTCGGATTTGATTTTGCTTGATGATGGTTTTGCCGCCTTAATAAAAGCTGTTGAGGTTGGCCGGGTTATCGTAGGTAATATTAAAAAAGTCGCGGTTTATCTTTTAAGCACCAGTTTCAGTGAAATGATTCTGGTCGGGCTATCTTTGCTTTTTGGTTTGCCTTTGCCGCTGGCGGCGACCCAGATTCTTTGGGTTAATTTAGCTCACGAGTCCCTGCCGGCTATGGCGCTGGCTTGGGACCCTTCGGAAAAAAACGAAATGGATTTTCCGCCGGACTCGCCGTCACGGCCGCTGTTGGATGGGTTTATAAGGTTTCTTATTGTCGCGGTCGGCCTTGTCAGCGCTCTGGTTTTATTTATAATTTTTTATTTTTTCCATAAGAACTTTAATGACATCGGTTATTCCAGAACCGTGGTTTTTGCGGCGTTGGGGGTCCTATCTTTGTTCTCTGTTTTTTCCATAAGAGGCCTAAGAAAACCTATTTGGGAAATATCTGTTCGCGACAATAAGTATCTTCTGCCCGCGTTAGGGGTCGGGTTGGTTCTGATGGCCGCGGCCATCTATTTGCCGCCCTTGCAAGCATTGTTGCGCACTCAGCCACTGGGCGCGGCCGAGTGGCTGATATTTTTGGGCGCGGGGGTTTTGAGTGTTATATTGATTGAGGTAGGAAAATGGGTTTTTATTCGCCGCGCCGCGCGCGGCCACAATATAAAAATAAAATGAATCTGGAATTTATAATTTTGTTAATTTTATTGGTGGCCGGTTTCGCCGCGGTATTTTGGTTTATGGCGCGCCAGCGCGGGGCGCCGCCGCCGAATCAAGACAACAACACTCTGCTACTTTTGCAAAACCAAATGAATGAAGTCACACGCACGCTGGATACGCGGCTGTCAGAATCAACGCGCGCGATGCAATCCCAGTTCGGCACCAGCACCCGCATTATTCAAGAAATAACAGAAAAAGTTACCAAATTGGATGAGACCAGCCGGCAAGTGGTCAATTTCGCCGAACAGCTGCAAAATCTGCAGGATATTCTAAAAAATCCCAAACAGCGGGGGATACTGGGCGAATATTATTTGGAGACACTGCTTAAAAATGTATTGCCGCCGGGGAGTTATCAGATGCAGTATCCGTTTAAGGACGGCACTATTGTGGATGCCGTGGTTTTTGTAAAAGATAAAATAATTCCGGTGGATTCCAAATTTTCTTTGGAAAACTATAATCGTTTGGCGGAGGAGAAAAACGATCTGGAACGCGGTCGGCTGGAAAAGGTTTTCGTGAACGATCTCAAACTCCGCATTCAAGAGACATCCAAATATATTCAGCCCTCGCAGGGCACCATGGATTTTGCTTTTATGTTCATTCCGCACGAGGCCATTTATTACGATCTGATCATAAATAAAATCGGCGCCTTAAAAGACGAAGATACCGAGAATTTTATTCAGCGCGCCGCCAATAAATATAAAGTTATTATTGTTTCGCCCACCTCTTTTTTGGCCTATCTGCAAACGGTGTTGCAGGGTTTGCGGGCTTTGCAAATAGAGGAGTCGGCTAAAGAAATTCATAAAAGAGTGGAGGAATTACGGCGACATTTAGCCAATTATCAGGATTATATGAAAAAAATGGGCAACCATCTGGGCACCACAGTTAACATGTATAACAGCGCCTACAAAGAATTCGGCAAGATAGACAAAGATGTTTTGCGAATTACCGGAGAAAAAGTCGGTGTGGATGTTATAAGCGTCGGCAGTCCGCAACAGGATGATGAGGATTAGGATGTGATGAGGATGAGAATTGAGAATGAGGATTCATTATTATTCATTCTTCTTCATTCCCAAATTCCAGCGATCGCTTAATATTGGAGATGTATCTATGAATTATGTAGCACTATGGATTATGTAACAAGAAATTTTCTAGAGCAAATTTTTGGCAAGGATCTTTTAAAATTTTCTTCTCCGGTAGTAGGTACATGGAGAAGCAAAACCCATCGAAGAGTTTCTTATAAATTAGATATTTCGGGATTTAATCCGACCAGGTTGATTAAAACTTTTTGGCGTCTCCGTCAGAAAGATATTATAGAATATTTGGAAGATGGAAATAATGTCAGAATTGTTTTAACCGAAAACGGCAAAAAGAAAATTTTATCCTACAAATTTGATGATCTTTCTATTTTTAAACCAAAATACTGGGACAGTCGATGGCGGATGATAGCTTTTGATATTCCTGAATCAAAAAAGAAAGCTAGAGATGCTTTAGTTCAAAAAATGAAGGATTTGGGTTTGCTACAATTTCAGAAAAGTTTATGGATATATCCGTATGAGTGTAAAAATGAGATGGATTTTGTGTCTGAAATTTTTGGAGTGGGCAAGTATGTTCATTATATGACAATCAGTGAAATGACAAATGATTGTATGATTAGACAAAGGTTTAATTTAGACCAAAACAGAAATAGAAAAGACAAATGAACTATATTCCCTAAATTAAGCGATCGCTGAAAATGGGGGATGTTGTTTTATTTTTTGGGGTATGATAGTATGTGTTTTCGTACAATATATGTTTTCGTACAATTCTTTGCGGTGGCTATATTGCGAAGCAATATAATGGGTAGGCCGGTTTAATTTGAGATAATAATATGTCGCAATTTGCAATAATTAAAACAGGTGGTAAACAGTATAAGGTTGCTGAAGGCCAGAAAATAAAGGTAGAAAAACTGCCAGTAGCCGCGTCCTCCTCCGCTGAAGCTTCGCAGGACAAGTCTGACGCGGTGGTTTTTGATCAGGTTTTAATGGTGGCCCAGGGCGATGATCTAAAAATTGGCACGCCCAATATTGAGGGCGCTACGGTAACGGCTAAGGTGGTTAAAAATGGCCGGGCTCGCAAGATTATCATTTTAAAGTACCGAGCTAAAAAGCGCTATAAAAAGAAAGCCGGCCACCGCCAGAATTTCACCGAAGTCCAGATCACCAAAATCTCCGCCTAGGCGGAGATTTGATTTTTCTTGATATTTTCGTTAATGTGATTTTGGTATTCAAGTCGGAGTATCCGGCTTAATTTGTTCATTCCCAACAAAATAACAAGAAAGGACCGGCTAATGACAGAAAAGATGACCTATACTGGTGTTGGTGTTGATTACGACGCCATGGACCCGTTCAAGCGCATGGCGCAACTCGCGGGTCGCGAAACGGCTACAAACATTAATCGCCTCAACAATGGCGAATTTCGAGAAGTTGAGATGAGCCGTGGAGAAAGTACCTATCTCATCGAAGCGGCCAAAAGCTACTTCGCGCATGTCGAGGAGGGGCTTGGCACGAAAAACCTTGTTGCCGACGCGATGTACCGCTTCACCGGCAAATCGTATTATGACCACATAGCGCAGGACACTGTGGCGATGATCGTGAACGATATGATCACGCTCGGCGCGCTTCCACTCTCGGTGGCGATGCATCTCGCTGTTGGCGACTCGAGTTGGTTCGACGACGAGAAGCGGTGCCGCGATCTCGTTGAGGGCTGGAAGAACGCCTGCAACCTCGCGCGCTGTGTTTGGGGCGGTGGCGAAACTCCAACTCTCAAAGGGGTTGTCGTGCCGGGGGCAGTTGTCCTTTCCGGTTCGGCGATGGGCCTCGTGAAACCAAAGGAGCGACTCATCACGGCGGACAATATCCAACACGGCGACGCGATCATCTTCATAGAAAGCTCCGGCATTCACGCAAATGGCCTCACTATGGCGCGAAAGATTGCCGATAAGTTGCCGGATGGCTACCTGACAGAAATTGCTAATGGGCGAACATACGGCGAGACACTGCTTGACCCGACGCACATCTATGTTGATCTTGTTGAACTTTGCCAGAATCACGGTGTTGATATTCACTACGCGGTGAACATCACGGGGCACGGCTGGCGCAAGTTGATGCGCGCGACGCAATCGTTTGCCTACATCGTTGAAAATTTGCCGATTCAACAGCCCATATTCGAGTTCATTCAGAAGCATGGTCCGGTGGATGACGAAGAAGCATACGGCAATTTCAATATGGGTGCGGGCTTCGCGCTTTATGTGTCAGAAGCTGATGTGATAAAGGTTTGGGATGTATTTTCATACTTCCCCAAAACACTCAAACCTTTTAGGGCCCTATACGCTGGGCATATCGAGCGGAGCGACAAGAAAAAAGTTGCCATCAAGCCAAAAGGTCTCGAGTATTCGGGAGCGACACTCGGTGTTCGGTGACTGAAAAAGATAATTTCCAAACCATGTAAAACAACTCAACCCGCTATATCTTTTGATCTTAGCGGGTTTTTTATTTCGTATTATCTTCTGTGCTTTAAGGCGTTTATCAAAGTATCATCATCGGCGTATTCTATTTCACTGCCAGTGGAGAGCCCTTGGGCCAGCCGGCTTATTTTTATGCCTAAGGCGTTTAATTCTTTTTCTAAATATAACACCGTGGCCTGGCCCTCGGTGGTGGAACTAAAGGCCAAAATAACCTCGGTTTTATCTTTTTCGGAACGCTCCAGGCGGGATTTTAAGATATCTAAACTGGGTTTGAGCCGATCTTCTTTTTTCTTTAATAAATCCACATAACCGCCCAGCACATGGTAGACCCCGGCGAATGATTTTGTTTTTTCTATAGCTAAAGCGTCGTGGTCGGTGGCCACCACGGAGATTTTGTGATGGTCTCTTTTAGGATCGCGGCAGAACTGGCACAGCAGATTTTTTATTGCCAGTTCCTCGGCGGTCAGTCCATTTTTAGGACGGTCAAAAAGCAAAAAACATTCTTTACATTCGCCGATGAAATCCTTAAGCGTGGCCACATCTTCGGACATAGATTTTAATTCTAATGGCGTCATTCGCACCAGGCGCAAAGCAAACTTAGCCGCTTGGCGCGGTCCAATGCCCGGCAGTTTTTGGAAGTGAGCGATTAGTTTTTGGATATGCGGGGGAAACATGCCAATGTTGTTTAAATTTATGAGCTCAATGCGAAGTAAATTTTACCACAACATTGAGCACCCAGCACCAATTCCAATGATTATTCATACACGCACCATTTAACCTAAGGCGAAGCCGACTTCGTCTCTGTCCATACTATCAATAAAGTCGATGTCAGAATTGGTGCTGGGTAAGGTTTTGGCAGCTAAATTTTGTTCGTTTTCTCTCCAAAATTTAGGCCAAATCCATGTGTTTAGCCAAACTCTTAAACGAAACCTCGTTCTGATTAAAATAAAGTTCCAACCGTCCGGTGGGGCCATTGCGGTGTTTGGCAATATGAATCTCGGCGATATTCTTTTTTTCGGTATTGGGTTTTTCGCGGTCTTCGCGATAGATAAATAAAACCACATCGGCGTCTTGTTCAATGGCGCCGGATTCTCTTAAGTCCGAAAGTTTGGGTATTTGGGGGCTGCGGGATTCCACGGCGCGGGATAATTGCGACAAGGCCAGTACCGGCACATTAAGTTCGCGGGCCAGGTTTTTTAACGAGCGGGAGATTTCGCTTATCTCCTGAACGCGGTTATCGTTAGAGCGATTGCTTCGGCTTTCCATCAATTGCAAATAGTCAATAATTATCAAGCCCAAACCGTGCTCGGCTTGCAAGCGCCGCGCCATGGTGCGCACTTGCATCACGCTGGAAGCGGCGGCATCGTCTATAAATATCGGCGCTTCGGCTAAAATACCCATGGCTTCCTGAATCCGCGAGAGGTCGTTATCTTCGCCGTCCATAGACAGCCGGCCGGTGCGGAGCCGCCATAAATCCACATTGGCTTGCGACGCCAAGAGGCGATCCACCAATTGTTCTTTAGACATCTCCAAAGAAAATATGCCCACCGGTATTTTTTCGTGAACAGAAACATGGCGGGCGATATCCATCGCCAGAGATGTTTTGCCGAGCGATGGCCGCGCCGCTAAAATAACCAGATCCGATTTTTGCAACCCGCCCAAATAATTATCCATGTCGGCAAAACCGGTGGCAATTCCCCGCAAGGCGCCGTCGCCTTTATGCAAGCGGTCTATTCTTTCAAAAGCGTCGGCCAGCGCCAGTTTTATCGGCAAAAAATCCTGGTTTAGGGATCTTTCTGAAATTGAAAATATTCTTTTTTCGGCTTCGTCCAGCACTTGTTCAATGTCGGAATTTTCCCGCCAGCCCAATTGGGCAATATCGTAAGACGCTGCCAAAAGATCGCGCAATATTTTTTTATGCCGAACTATTTTGGCGTAATGGGTAACATGGCTGGAAGTGGGCACGGTATTTACCAGCCCCGCGAGCGCCGCGGCGCCGCCGATTGTTTCTAAATCATTGGTTTCTTTTAATTTGGTGGATAAACTCAAAATGTCTATCGGCTCTGATTTTTCGTAGAGGCGCAGTATGGCCGAATAAATTAACTGGTGGCCGCGTTTATAAAAATCTTCGGGTCGGATAATATCCGCCACTTTTATAATTGCGTCTTTATCTATCATCAACGCGCCCAAAACCGATTCTTCGGCCTCAAGCGCTTGCGGCGGCAGTTTGTCCACCGGCACGGTCAGGTTTTGTTTGGTGATTGGAGTTAAAGCCATAAGTCCTATAGTCCCAATAGGACTTAATATCCTATTGTCTTGTAATTCTCGGTCCGCTGGAGGTGTCATCAACACTCCAACCTTGTTTTTCAATGTCCGCTCTTAATTTATCGGCGCTGGCGTAATCGCCTTGCGCGCGAGCGTGTTGGCGCTGTTCCGCCAACATTTTTATTTCAGTTGGTATTTCCGCTTCGTTCGGCAGTATACCAAAAATATCGTTCACCTTGGCCATAAAGTCAATAATTTTTTTAGCATCGGTCTGGGATAAGTTGTGGGTATCTATAAATTTGTTGGCTTCTTTGATAAGTTCAAATAAAGAAGCGAAGGCCCGGGGAGTGTCAAAATCATCAGCTAAGTGTTTCCAAAAACTATCGGTGAAATTTTCAACCGGAAAAGAGGCGGCGATATCTTTAACTTCTTTAAGACGGTTCATAAAATCGGTTACGCGATTCACGGCGGCTTGGGCTTGGGGCAAACTTTGGCCATCGTATTCCAAGGGTGAGCGATAGTGGGCGCTTAAAAAATAAAAACGCAAAACTGAAGCAGAGTATTTTTCCAAGGCCTCGCGCAAAGTTAAAAAGTTGCCCTTGGATTTAGACATCTTGCCCGATTTATCAATAATAAAACCAACATGCAACCAATGTTTAACAAAAGGTTTTAATCCGGAAATTGACTCCATTTGGGCTATTTCGGCTTCGTGATGGGGGAATATCAAATCCTGTCCGGCGCCGTGCATATCATATTTCGGACCGAAATATTTTTCGGTTATGGCCGTGTCCTCAATATGCCAACCGGGCCGGCCGGCCTTCGCCAAGGCTTCGGCGGGTAAACCCCGCCCATCGCTAAATGGCCAGCTTGGTTCTCCAGCTTGTGGTGAGCCAGTCGAATCCAGCTTGGAAAATTTCCAGAGATTAAAATCGCCGCGGTTTCTTTTATGGACACTGTCGTCAATTCTGGAAACGCCGTCTTCGGCCATGGCCACAGTTCGGCCTGAAAGTTTTCCATATTCCGGAAATGTTTTTAAGTCAAAATAATAACCGTCGTCTTTAATTAAATAAGCGTGTTTTTTTTGTATGAGCGTTTTGACTTGCTTAACTATTTCCGGAATATGCTCGCTGGCTCGGGCATATTGGTTAACTGCGTCAACGCCCAGCGCGCTTATGTCTTCCCGGAATATCTTTTCGAATTTTTGGGCGAAGACCAAGGGTTCTTGGCCCGTCTCTCGGGCCCGAGCGATAATTTTGTCGTCAATATCAGTTATGTTTTGGAGATAACAGACCTTAATGCCTTGATGCTTTAGCCATTTAACCAAGACATCAAAAAAAGTAAAAGTTCGGGCATTGCCAATATGGATGTAGTCGTAGACCGTGGGGCCGCACACGAATAAATTAATCGCGGCAGGCGCGATTTTGAGTTCTTCTTTCTTCCTAGTTAGGGTGTTGTAGATTCTCATAGCCACTTTTTGTGTTTGAAAATAGAAAGCGAGATTATAACTATAGAGGCCATGATGGTTATAATTATCCAGAAAAAATTGGGTTGGTCAACCAAGGGGATTTTGCCGCTGGACATGCCGAAGATACTAGTTAAAAGGGAAAGAGGCAAAATCGTAAAGGTGATTATGGTTAAGACCTTCATTATTTCGTTGGTTTTAGCGTTAAGCAGGGACTCGTTGGTGGCCTGCAAACCCTCAATTATTTCGCGGTGGTTTTCGGCTTGATTTAAGACCCTTTGATGTTCACCGGCCAAATCAGTAATATAGGGTTTGGCTTTGGTTTCAAAAATATCCGAATGGGCCAGCAAGCTTTCCAAAATTGTGCCTTGGGGCCGGAAGGTTCTTAAAAAAATTAAAATATCGCTTCGAGCGAGTGATAAGGCAAACAGCATTTGTTTTTCCTGGCCGGCAAAAATGGCTTCTTCTATCTGGTTTATTT
>OBEQ012972724.1_pt1 | contig 15714 bp, 12 predicted proteins | sample 1670901 | NCBI WGS metagenome assembly OBEQ01 (sample SAMEA104232315, study PRJEB22302) | groundwater metagenome | biome: forest; feature: aquifer; material: groundwater | place: USA | collected 2011-08-07 | depth 5.4 m | reverse complement strand
TAACAGGGTGTTGAAAAAGGATGGCCGAGGCCAAAGGCCGAGCGAGCGGGCCGCGGGCAAGGAACGCGAAGGAGCGATATTTGGAAAATATCGCGACTGAGCGTGACGCAGCCCCCGGCCCGCGTAGCCGGCCGACGCCCGGCAAGCCTTTTTCAACACCCTGTTTAAGGGAATTGCAAAACGCGTACCAATCCGCCGGGAGTGAAAAGCGGCCCGAAAACAATGGAAACGTGCCTTCCCCGGGATGAACGCTTAAATGTTGAGCAGGGAGGAAAAAAATCGCTCAGTTATTGAGGGGAGGCGGATGCGGTGGGCAACTTTGAAGCGGAGGACCCGATCGGCAGGATGCTGAGCCGGCCCGTAGCATCCCACCCCCGTGCGGTTCCCCAAGTCTCCGAGCCCACAAGCTTGTCCCAATGCCCATCCGGTTGCGTTTAAGGCGCGCCATCGGTAAACGTGCCGGTTACGGTATCGCCTTGCATACCCAACACCAGCCCGTCGCGGACGGATTTGGACTTGGCCTTGCCCGCCTGGCCGCCGGACACGGAGAACTCGGTCCCGTTCTTGAGCTTGCCCGCCAGGAAATAGGTTCCGGATCCGCCGTTGCGGAATTGGAACACCGTACTGTCCTTGTCCGCGATGGGGCCGACTTCCTCTTCCTTGGCTTCCGAGCCCAGGCGGATACCGCTGCCCTGGATGTCCATGCCCGTATGATTGTGAATGGTGAGGATGACCGTTTTCTTGGTGAGGTAGTTGACGAGAAAAATCATGGCCAGGATGATCCCGAGGAAAAGCGGGCCAAGCACGGCCAATAGGGTTCGGTTCTTTTTCGCGTCGGCCATCATCCATTCCCGTTCTGCATGCCGCGTCCCGGTCCTGGTCCGCGTCGAAAAGGGAAAGGTAGCAACAGCCCGGCTAGTGCGCGCGAAGTTCCTGGCCGGACGCCGCGGAGACGCCGGCGGGGCCTTCCAACGCGGCTTGCAAGCCCCGGGCGAAATCCCCGATGGCGGCCGCCCGCGCCCGATCCTTCTCCGTATGGCCGCCCTTTCCCCGCACGTCCACGGAACCCGCCGCTCCAGGTTTTCCGGCCTCTCCGAACCCGGAAGGCAGGACCGCGTCCGCGCGCAGGGAGGCGAAATACAGTCCTTCCAGGGAGTCCAGGGTAACTTCCAGGATACGTAGGTTAAGGGTTGGGAGCGGGGTCTTCCCGGGTACGATCCGGTAGCGGCGTCCCGCCATGCCTTCCAGGGCGTACCGGAGCCGGGCGATCAGATCGGCGTCGGCGGACTCGCGCCGCTCCGTCTCCGCGCGCCCGGGTTTCCGCCGCTCCCAATCCGCAGTGATGGAAACCGCGATGTCGATCCGCTTCCAATCGGCTCCGATGTCGAAATGGGATTCCGTCCCCTCCGGCCCCATCCAGGCCACCCGCCACACTCCCGGATCCAATCCGCATTCCAGGAAGGGACGGGACAGATCCACGCGGCCCTCCGCGTCCGCTTCCATCGGGCAAGCCGGCGCGTCAGGATGGGCCCGTTCCGCAACGGTGAGGGAAAGCGGTCCGTTCCAGGACGCGCCCGTGGCGGCATCCGTGACGAACACGGCGGGATCCGGGATAGGACTGGTGCCGGGTCTGGACATGGATGTATTCGTGGTCTTGGTGGTGGGCCTTGGAATGGAGGCGGACATGGAGTTGGACGCGAAAGAACTCGTGTGCGGAGACGCGTTTATCGATGACGAAGCCGGCAAGGAAAAATTCCAGACCGAAGCGGTCGTGGCCAGACGCGTGCCCCGAACGGCGGATTGCATTTTCCGCGACAGGGAATTGAAGCGTGACGGGATGGCTCCGGAGCGATCCCGCAGCAGGTTGTCCTGCGTGAAGGACGAATCGTACATCTTGCGGATGCGGGCATATCGATCCGTGGCTCCTTGGATCCGGCGCGCGCCCAGATCGGCGTCCAGGGCCGCGGCCTCCGCGTCCAACCAGGAGGCGACGCGGCGCTCCCGTTCCTCCAGGGCTTTTTCCCAGGTGTCCTTGTCCAGGGCGTAGTAGGCCCAGAAGCGATCTGCGGTTTCGTAGACCCCTTCCAGGCGATACCCGGCCAGGGCGTTGCGGGTGGTGGTGGTGATCCGATCTGCATAGGTCTCCGATTGTCCGCCCGCGTCTTCCGTGCGCGTGGCGGTATTGCCCGCGACCACCTGCACGGAAATCTCCCGGCTGATCTGGGCCAGGGCCGAGGCCCGGGCCAGATCGCGGTAGTCGCCGGGGTGCGCGCGCTTGTCCGCGCTGCCGATGCCGATGTACTGATCGGGGTCATGGGGAAACCGCTCCACCCAGGAGGGAGGCGCGGCTCCGTCGGTTACCGGCCTTCCTTCGGAACGCAGGGGTAACAGGAACGCTACCACGGCGGGAAGGATCCAGGCCCCCGGGGAACGCACGGGGCGCGATCGCCCGGCCGCCCCGTCCCCCGGTTCCACCTAGGATCCTTCCCCAGGCTGTTGGGCGGTCTGCTGCGCGGCGGGCTGGGCCGCCGGCGCGGTACGTTGGGCCGGCCCGGCGGCCGGGGTCGCGGTCTCCGTAGCCCCGATGGGAGCGGCTTCCTGTTTCTTCCATTCCTGGAAGGCCTGGATCTCGTCGTTCAACTCCTTATAGGCGCGGGAGGCCCGGAACCGATCGCGCCTGGCCTTGTCCGCGTCCAGATCCGCGGTCACGGATTTCAGGTACAGATCCGCGTCCAGCACCATCAGGCCGTAGACCCGGTAATTGCCTTCCGCGTCCTGCTCGAAGCGCGTATCGGCGAGGGTGGTGCCGCGCAGCATGCGGTCGGAAAGGTTCTTGACCGTCTGGCTGAAATGATCCGAGAACTCGCGGCCCACCTCTTCCTGGAATTTCTTCTGCAGGGACGAGGTCTTGGATTCCAGCGAGCGCGCCAGTTTGGCCCGGGCCTCCAGCTCGGCCTTGTCGATACCGGTCTGCAGGCTCTTGGATTCGCCGATGGCGACTTCCGCCACCACGCCTTTCTCGTTGAGCTTCTGTTTCTTCTTCTGCAACTCGCCGTACAGATCGTTCTTGGCCGGTTCGAATTTCGGTTTGTGCGAACAATTCATCAGGGGCAGGGCCGCCATTGCCGCCATTACCGTCATAAAGCAGGCTGCCAGGGGTTTAAAGCCTTTCATGTCATTCTCCGTCGTTGGGGGTGTGGTAGTTCAGGGTGAAATCCTTGAATGAGAAATAGTCCTCATGCGCATGCATCTGATACTGGATGGTGGGGCGATCATCTTTGCGGATATTGAAGACGTAGGGCTCGGGCTGTTCTCCCAACTCGCGTATCCAGCGTCCGCGGCCGTCCACGCTGCCGTGGACCAGGGTCAAGGTATGGTTGCCCGCGGGGATTTTCCCATGGAAGACCGTGAAGTAGCGGTTGAGATCGTCCACAACACCGCTGATCCCCAGAGGGTGGCCGTCGAGATAGACCTTGACCCGCTGATGCGGGATGGCGGACTCGGAGAAAAGCGAGACCATCATCCGGTATTGGATTTCCAGCGCGCAGCTGTCCACGGCGGACTGGGCCGGAACCGGCGCGGCCGCCGCAACCCCAGGGGCGCCGGTCTTGCCGACCGATACGGTGCTGAGTTTGACGCGCAGTTGCTTGCCGATGTCGGGGATGATGTCGAGCACGTTCTGCTTGCCGCAGGTGGCGCTGGCCGCCACGTTGATCTTGCCCGTCTGCACGTCGATGGCGCGTACGTCCAAGCGGTAGCGATCCCCCACGCGGTTGAACGCGCCGAAGAGGATGCCGTCCACGCCCAGCCATTTGCCCAGCTCCAGGTTGTGCTCCTGGGTGAGGCCGGAGGTTTCCAGCTTCAAGGCCTTCATGGCGGTCTGCACCTTGCTCCGTTCCACCAGCTTCACGTCGCCGGTTTCCAGCAGCTCGGTAATCAGCATGTCCGGCATCCCGTCCACGAAGGAGGCGAACTCCCCGGTGTTGTTCTGGATGTCCATCACCGCCAGCAGGGTTTCCTTCTTGCTGTCAGGGGCGGAGGCCGCCGACGCCGGGGGCGCCAGGCGGCAGAGCAGGAACATAAGGAGGATGGAGATTCGCATGGCATTCCCTTCGTGATGGTTCCGGGGGCCGATCATTTCTTGAAGTAGTTCTGGACGCGGTCATATACCGTGGCCAGGGGAATCACGCCCACGAAGTTGGCGTGCAGCTTCATCTCGTCGTCTTTCTTCTCCAGGTCGTAGAAGTGGCGGATGCCGGAGTCGATGCACAGCCAGTTGCGGATGTAGTAGCGGATGCCCAGGTTGTTCTCAATCGCGGTGTGCGTTTCGATGCTGCCGCCGCCCAGGGAGGACACGTCGGTCGGGTTGAGCAGCTTGAACTCGTACATGAACAGGGTCTTGGGATGCGACTGCCAGGAAATGCCCAGGCGGGGATTGAACTTGGTGGTCTGCAGGCTCTTGTCCAATTTGGGAAGGCCTTCGATCGCGGTCACGTCGTCGCGGATGATCTGGGCGCCGGGATGCAGGGTGATCAGGTTGTCGCCCACCTGGAAGGCCTTGGAAAACACCACTTCGTACATGTCCTCGTTCATCGTGTAGGAATAGGAGTCCGTGGTGTGGAAGCTGCTGCGCAGGTTCTTGCTCGCGGAGATGGCGGCCGCGGGCAGGTACTGGGATTCCTTGAGCAGGGATAATTTGAAGTAGCCCATGAGGATCTTGTCGGAGATGTCCTGCACGGTGTAGTACTCATCCAATTGATAGCCCAGTTCCATGATGCCGCCGAAGCCCATGGAGATGGAGGCCTTCATGGCTTCCGTGTTCATGTTGGCGAGGGTGGAGTGGATGTTGCCCTGGCCGCCGAAGCGCACTTCATAGGACTGCAGGGAGTAGGCGGTGGGCAAGGTGAACAGGCGGGGCAGCAGATAGGGATGGGAGGTTTCGATCACGGCCTCCTTGCCGGCGGGAGCGGCTTCGACCGTGGTCGCGTTCAGATCCTTTTCCGTCGCGTTGTAATCGCGGGTGTCGCCTTCGGCGCGGGACGCGATGCCGGTTCCGGTCCTCGTTCCGGAAAAAGACGCTGCGGTCGTATCCTGGGAATCCGTTGCCGAGGTCTTGGCGCCGCCTCGGACGGTTTGGGCGTGCAGGGAGGATTGGGTCAGGCCGACGAACAAGAGCGTGAGAGCGAGGGAGGCGGTGCGTTTTTTCATAGGTACTCCTTATGGTTTGACCCGGGCCCCTGGCGTAGAGCCGGGGTCGGGAACGGGTTCAGGGTGAAGATGCGCAGGCAACGGATTCAATTGCAATCGCCGTGCCAAAGCCGTAAAGCCCGATTCCGGAGCGGATTGGGCGCGCTAAGCCGTGAATGGGCGGGGGGTGCGAAAGGGTTTGCGCACTGTGCGCAGCGGTCGAGTTGCGCAGCGGTTGGGTTGCGCAGCGGTTGGGTTGCGCAGGATTATTTAGAAACTTACAATACGAATATCACAAAAGATTATTTTCCGTTTTGCGGTAAGGGAAGAAGTCCGGAGGGGAAAGGGCGCATCCGGACTGCGGCCTGGGAGGGCGGCGCAGGAAACCACGTCCATGAAGCCGTTGGCATCGGCCTTGGAGCGGCCCGGTTCGCGGTGATTTGGAAGCGGTCTGGGGTTGGACGCCTCAGGTGGGCGTCAGGTAACCGTGGGGTTCACCTTGGTCAGGTAACCGTAGAGCTTGTCCTTGAGGCTGACGCGCGTGTACTTGAGTTTCTCGATCCAGTCGTCGGCCACCGGCACGTCCGCCTTTTCGATGCGGCGGATTTCATCGGTCAGCTGATCGTATTCGGTCAGCAGCTTGGAGAAATGGGAATCCTTGGCCTTCAATTCAGTGATGCGGTGACTCATATCCGGAAAATCAAGGTGCAGTTCATGATCATCGACGCGCATGGGTTCCGCCTTCCGCCGGGTCTACCGGCCGTGGTCCTTCTCCATAATTAGTTTATTTCCCAACTCGACGCGACCCCCGGTCAGCACGGAGGCCCGCAGGCCCCCTTTTCCTTGGAACCATTTGATCGCATCCTTCCGGGTCCGCTCCCGCAAGAGTTCGCAAGGCTCGCAGATTTCCACCCCTTCGAACACGCATCCGTTGATGGAAAAGCGTTTTCCCACCAGATCATTGAGGGCGATACCTTGGGTGAGGATGTTCCTGCGAGGCTGCCAGGGGTCGATTTTGACGGCATGGCAGGCGTTGTAGGCCTCGATGGTTTCGGATTCGATGAAGGTGATCTCGCAGTCCCGGGACTTGCGGTTCGCGTCTTCGAAATACCGGTCGTTCTCGATTCCCTTGCCGGCCACCACGGTGACGGCTTCCGGGAACTCCAGGATCCCGTTACGGGACTTGGAAATGAAGATGGCTTTGATACGGCCTTCCCCTTGCATTGACCCGTCCTCCTATGCGCCCGAGGCAAAATATAGGCATGGCCGGCGGCTTCCCGGATCGGCTGGCCCTCCGCTCTCATATTGAGAGCAATATCTGGAACGGAAACTCCCGCCCGTCCGCCGTTGGGGATAGATTCTTGTGACCCCTTGGGCGTTGGAACCAAATCGGGAATGCTTACATCAAACCTCCAGACCCGGAGACGCATGAAATCGGCACTCGCTGTTCTGGCCCTGCTGCCCGCGCTCGCCGGGGCGGCCTTGTGCGACGACACCTACAACCTGCAGAGCGCGACCCAATCGGTCTATACCGGAACGGATCCGAAAAACCTGACCGGCTCAGGCAAGGCCCTGAAAGGCGATCTGTCCGACCTGACGGTCCTGCATCCGCAAATGTCCTACAGCATCATGACCGGCTTCGAAGGCTCGTGCACCAAGGCTGCCAAGCCGTTGCGCTTCCTCAACCGCGATGCCGGGGCCGCCGCCTTCACGTCCAAGGTCGAAACCGCTTTCCAGGTCGTCATGTACGACAGCAACACCATCCTGACCGGATCCCGTTTCGGCTATTGGTTCGGCTTTTACAAACCGGCCGACAGCCTCAAGATTGCCCTGGGGCGCATCAAGGACGGAAGCGCGGATTTCCGCGGCTGGTACGGCTATGTCACTTTCGAAGACTCCGTGCGCAACGCCGAAAGCGGGCTGTGGACGGACAAAGGCACGCAGTTGCGCATGGCCGGCCCCTCGGATTCCGCGGCGCTGGACTCCATCTTGATGGTGCGCACCGGCTACCGGGACCTCGTCTTCAACGCCAATCGCCACGGCCATTTCAAACTGCAATTCATCCGCGTGAGCTTCGAGAACAAACCAGGCATCTCCATCCGTCGCAGAGCTTTGGCGCAAAGCGGCAAGGCGCATGCGGCAAGCGGCGCGGACGGGAATTACCTCGTCGATGGAAAGAAAATCAAAGCCGAAAATATCCAGGGTTTTCCGGATGACCGGCGGTACTTTTATCGCTAGCCGGAAGCGGTACACGAAGCGCCGGCAGGCAGCACTTTCGAAAAGCATTGGTACGTTAAGACTGAGTTAGCGCGCAGACGATACTACCCGTAGGCGGCGGACCCATTGAGGGGTGGGATCCGAGCCATTGTTGCATCCGCGCATTTTGATCCGACATTTTGATCCGGCATTTTGGTTGGGGTTTCCGATCCGCAGGCCTTGCAAGGGGCCGCGTCGGCGCTATTCGCATTCGGAGGGAAAACGATGAACGCACGCATGATCCTGGAAATGAAACACACCTTGGCGGCGTCTTCAATGAAGCACTCGCCAAAAACCGTGCCGAAGCGGACGCTGGGCCGGACCCTGAAGCGGGCGTGGAAACCGGCGATGGCGGTGGCCATTACGGCGGCCCTTGCCGCGCTGCCGGGAACGGGACTTGCCCAGACCTCACCGCCGGCGGAGCTGATCCTAAAAGGCAAGGTGCGGGATTTCATCGAGAACAACCCCACCAAGACCCCGATCCATCCGCATTTCTACGGCACCAAACCGCATCAGCCGGGATGCAGCTCCCAGGAAGCGGGCGTCAACATCGCCCAATTGGAGATCGACACCACCAACGATATCGGGGACACGTCCGTGTTCAAGGGCGACAACCGCGGCCCCAAGCTGGTCTCGCCTTTGGATGCCAAGGTCGCGCAATGCTTCGATCCCGTGGCCCGCTTCAGCGACTGGTATAACGACCGCCCCGCCGGGGACGTGAACCGCTCCTTCCTCATCGACATCAAGTTCACGCGCAATCCCGTCAGCGGCGTGTATGAATATTTCGATGACAACTTCTTCCCCATCGACAACGGCAAGACCTTCCGCCAGCTGGGCGCCAACCCGCCTTTCGGCCACCTGCTGCCGGCCCCGGACAACATCCACAATTACGGTTTCACCATGGAGTTCCACGCCAACTTCACCTACTTCAAGGGCAAGGGGCAGAAGTTCACTTTCCGCGGGGACGATGACGTGTGGGTCTTCATCAACGGCAAGCGCGCCATCGATCTGGGCGGCATCCATCCCGCCCAGGACGCGGACTTCGATCTGGACGCCATGGCCGCGGCGATCGGCCTGCAGGACAGCCTGGTCTTTCCCCTGGACTTCTTCTTCGCCGAGCGCCACACCACCACCTCCAAGTTGCGCATCACCACAACCCTGGAACTGGAACCCCTGATGAGCCCGCCCACCTTGACCACGGGCGGTTTCTTCCAAGGCCAGATCTCGGTCACGGCCGGCCACACCTCGCCCTTGGCCGTGCTCCATTACACCACGGACGGGTCCACGCCCACCGCGGCCTCGCCCGTCTACACGGGCCCGCTCACCCTCTCGGCCACCACCACGGTGAAGCTCATCGCCACGCGCCCGGGCTACCGCAACAGCGACGTGGTCACCGCGACCTTTACCAGGATGGAAACGGTCGCCACGCCGAAAGCGAATCCCCCTAGTCGCATCTTCGTCGATCCGATCCCGGTCACGCTCACCGTCGCCACGCCCGGAGCCGTCATCCGTTACACGGTGGACAACTCCGATCCCACGGCCACCTCGCCCATCTACACGGGGCCGCTCACCTTCTCGACCACCACCACGGTCAAGGCCAAGGCCTTCCTGGAGAATTGGGTGTCCAGCGCGGTGATGACCGAAGTGTATACGGACGCGTCCACTTTGCCGCCGCCTGTGGCCGACCCGCCGGGCGTGGGCTTCGTGGCCTCGCAATCCGTCACCCTTTCCGTGCCCGGCCATCCCGATGCCGTCATCCACTACACGGTGGACAACTCCGAGCCCACCGCCACCAGCCCGGTGTATTCGGCCGCGCTCACCTTCACCGCGAACACGACCCTGAAAGCCAAAGCCTACCAGACCGATTGGAAGACCAGCCAGACCATGACCGAGCAATACCAGCGCCTGGCCGCCGGCGTCAAAGCAGTCTACGTGGACTTCAACGGGGACGGCCGCATTGACGGCGCGGTCATCCGCCTGGACATCCCGGCCGCGAGCCTCCCCGCCTCCGTGCGCCTGGTCGATCCTTTCAACCGCGCGCCCTTGACCTTGCCATCCAGCGCCATCGCCAAAGGCGCAAGCGACGACGTGCTCATCGTCCGCTTCCCGGATCAGCAATTCACGGCAGGCACCACCTTCCCCACCGAAGCCCTGGGTTCCTTCCCGGACGTGGCCGGCTTCGGCTTCACGCCCTTCCCGGTTTCGGATTCCGTGGGACCGGTGCCCGTCAAGGCCGTGTCCCGCAACAAGGCCACTCCCGAGGATCACGCCTCGGTGGACATCACCTTCAGCGAGCCCCTGAACATCGCGGAACTCGAAGGCGGCAACCCATGGCCCTTCGACATCATCCGCAACGGCGCGCCCCAGGGCGGCGATGTCAAGGTAACCTCCGTGGTACCCGTGGACGGCCAGTCCAACACCTACCGCTGGACCTTCGCGGTCGAATCCCCGGCCTGGCCGGTGTATATCGACAGCCTTGTGCTGGCGGCCAAGCCCGTAATCCACGACGCCCTGGGCAACCCGGACGTGGCGGGCGGCAAGCGCATCAAGGTGGAAGGCGTTCCGGTCACGGTCATCAACCCCATCACCATCCAGGTGGTGAACAGCATCAAGCCCCGCGAGATGGGCGGCAACCTTCCCATCATCCCTTCGGACATCCGCATCCATCCCTTCGCCGTGGTCGGCATCGACATCCGCGACCAGGAAATCTGCCTGAGCTGCCCCCTCGGCACGGACCCGGTCTTCCTCGATCCCTCCATCAGCCGCCCGGACTGGATCCTCAAATCCAAGTACGCCTTCCAATACACCTTCACCGTGTATGATCACTTGGGCCAATACGTGAACCGGACCCAGGGCAAGGTGGACGAGGACATGATGGCGAAGGTGGCGCAGGACAAGGACGGCTTCCGCTCCATCCGCTTCCGTTGGATCCCGGTGGCGAGCAACGGCGGAGCCGCCGCGACCGGGGCCTATATCCTGAAGGGCGTGGTGCTCAACCATGAGAACGAAGCGCAGACGGGGGCGCAGGGCGAAGGCCAGATCGTGAAGAAATCCGAGACCGCCGTGTTCGCGACCTTCGGGTACGTGCGGCCGCAGTAGGGGTTGGAGCGGGAAGGGATCCCGCTATTTGCGTGATGCCGAATTGGGATTGGGGCGGAGACGGAACCGCGGCTTCGGTGGCCTAATTCCTGAAAACCATAGCAGCGTAAGACGCATTACCCGCCCTGAATTCCAAAACATAGGTTCCCGGAACGATTGCATGATCCGGCAATCGCAATCGATGCGTACCCGCGGATTGGACCTCATCAAGCAGGTCCGCAGCCATGCGGCCACGCCCATCGAAAAGCATGGCGTGAACATGGGCCACTCCAGGTAGGACGTAACTGAATTCCCCGTCCCGGCCCCGGCTTATTTCCAACTTTTGGCTGGCTATACGATCCAAGGAAACTTCCAGGTTACGCTCCAGCTTCAGGATCCCGGGACTTCCAGAGCCGGTCGAACTGAATCCTGCGGCGAATCCCGTGCCCGAGTCCGGAAAGACCAGACCGAAAATATGATACCGGGTTCCACCCTCCTGTAAGGACCAATTCTTACCGGCGTCCGTGGTCTTCAGGATCAACCCGAACCTGCCCGAGGCATAGCCGATATTCGCCGTAGCGAATGCCACGGTATGTAGCGGGTAATCGACTTGCGGGGTGATAGCGCGTTCCCAATGGCCGCCGCCATCAACGGTCCTGAAGATATGCCCGCTATCCGAGAGTACGAATCCAGTATTCCGGTCCCTGAAATGGATTTTGTAGATAGGGGGTTGTCCAGGGGCGCCGGTTCCCGCAAGGGAAACGGAATCCCAGGTTTGCCCGCCATCTTCGGTTCTGTACAAAGCGCTGAACGTGCCGACAAAACCTTTTTTTGCATCGATGAATTCGGCAAGGGAAAGTGAATAAGGCGAAGGGGAAGGTACGGTTTCCCATGTCTTCCCACCGTCGCTGGATTTTCGCCCCGGCCCGAACCCAAACACGAACAGGGTATTACCGGCAAAGGCCAGGCAATTCAATCTGCCGGCGGATCCAATCGCCTGAGGTTGCCAGGATTTACCTTCATCAACCGTCTTGACGATGAAGCCCGGCTGCACCTGCCCATTTCCCGATGCGCCGACCGCATAGCCCGTGGAGGAATCGGGAAAGAGAGCCGCCATGATGGGATTTTCGAAGGAGGAAACCCGCTCCCAATTCATCCCTCCATTTCGGGTCCGGTAGCAGACGTCCTGGGTCGAGACATAACCGAGATTCCGTGTCGGGAAATCCAATCCCGCGAAGAACGGATTGGCGTCCGAAAATCCCACGTTGGAACCCAAAGACTCCCAATGCACCCCCCCGTCCAAGGTCCTGGACAAGGCTCCGGTTTTCCCGGCCGTGAAACCCAAACTCCGATCCACGAACCAGACCGAAACACTATGTTTCGTCTCGATGCCGCCGGGAACGGATATCCAGGTCAAACCTCCATCCACCGATCGGCGAAAGTCACCATACATCAGGGTGAGATTCACCGTGTCGCGGTTTCCGAATTGGGTCGATAGAATGCCGAACGGCAAGCCGCCCAGGGTCCGGCTCCAGTGGGCGCCGCCGTCGTTGGTCCTGTACACCGCCGTGTCGTAGACGGCAAGCCCCGTGTCGCGGTTGGTGAAGCGGATGTCGATCATTTCCCCGGAGTCCGATATCGTCCGGCTCCAATGGACCCCGGCATCCGACGTTTTCCACAGGGCTCCGGCCTGCTCGCCGGCATATCCGGTTTGGGGTTCCGGAAAATGCACGGAACGCATATCCGCATTGGTCGGGATCGGTACTTGGGCCCAGGAAGCGCCCCCGTCCGTTGTGGCAAGTAGAGTACCGCTGTCACCCGCGACCCAGCCCTTGGCAGAGTCCTGAAACCATAGTGTCCATAGATTGCGTTTCGTTCCGCTTGGGAGCTCGGCCCAATGGATTCCCGCATCCACGGTCTTGAATATCGACCCAAGATCGCCGACTACGTAGCCTAGTTTGGAATTGGGAAATTGCGCCTTATGGAGCCGGGCCGAACCCGCAGTTCGGATGGACCAGGACGTCCCGCGGTCCGTGGTTTTGAGAATGGTTCCGGCTTCTCCAAAGGCATATCCCGTATCGGAGGAGGTGAAGACAATGGACTCCAAGTCGTTGCCCTGAGGAAGGGGGTTTTGCCAGGTCCAATGATCTTGGGCGAGGACGGGTAAGAAAAGGAAGTTGAGCAGGAGAGAGAAGGAAGCGATCGGGTTGGCCGACGATTGACCCTTGCTTCTCCTCATTTGCAACTTTTACGCTTCGCGATTGCTGCGATGCGGTTGATCAATTCCTGGAACTTCCTATGCACCTTCTTGCCTTCGGATTCGGTCAACGTCAACTTGTAATCCTTATCCCGGATAGTGGCGAAAGCTGTTCGGAATCCTTCGTCACAATAGTTGAATCCCAATTCGACCGTATCCTTGGCCTGTAATACCAGGAAAACGGAATAGGCCTCCGAGGAGCCGTCGCAACCGCACAAAGGAGATTGGGATTCCTCAAGGTTCAATTGGCCCTTCTTCAGAAAAAGGGATATGAAATCCTTTGTAACTGGGACACTCGAACTTGCGCTTACATCCATGTCTTGATCCGGCGTCCCGCGGACCCCATATGTGTCCTCCCCATATTCGTATTTGAATTTGATGGATTCAATGGGCCCGGATAACGTCAATCCGCTTTCAGCGTGAAGGGAGGATCCCAGAATGAATGCTGAGGATATCAACAGGCCTTTTATCATTTGCCATGCTCCTGGGCGATATATGCCTTGGCGGCCACGTCTACCTGGACTCGGCCCGTCGCGACATGACCTTTCGAGTCCGCCGGGGCAGGAAAAATCCTTTGAATATCCTCCCGATCGGTAGGGACGGTAATTCCGGCTTCACATGCGGCCAAACCGGTTTTGCCTGCGAGAATATTGTCCAAATCCTTTATAGCAAACCTATGATCATTCGGTTGCTTATCGGAAGCGTGGGGCACGTCCGAAATCTTGTCCCTGGCTTTTGATGAATGCGTCAGAATGACCCGGATGGGACTGTCGCTTGCGCTGTTCAGGAATGCGACCATTTGATTGACCTTTCCGGTCGCGAAAGCCTTAACCTGGATATTGTCATCCGGATACTTCTCCTTAAGGGAGTTTTGCAGCTTGATCGCCTGGGCATCGGCATTGACTGTCTTTCCCCGGCTATTCTGGTTGTAATAGAACGCCGCAAAGATATCCCTCAATCCATCCGGGTCGAGAAAATTCATCGGATCATCGGAGCTGTACGTATATGGCGAATGGTTCTGCCGGTTTGGATCGCAGGAAATCCAAAGTCCAAGATCCGCATCGTAAAAACGGCCTCCGAAATAGGATAGATTAATATCCTCGTCCAATTCCTTTCCCGTGAATCTTTCCGTGACTTTTTGGGATGCAGTATTGAATTCCGCGAACTGCTTTCCGTAGGGGAAGTAAAGCGTTGCGTAGGAGATGTTCGCATCCTCAAGATTGTAGACCTCCTGCGTGCTCCCCAAATGGTTCTTCAAATAGAATTCTTTCCTTCCGGAAGGAAAGCCGGGGTCATACGTTGTCCGCCCCAGACCGTCCAGTCCGAAATATTCTGCGGTAGGCGAACCATCGGCTTCCCGGATTTCCGAGCCGATATCGAAATAAGACTTTGAGGATTTCCATTCTCCATCGGCAGTGATCCGTCGCGATATTCGGGTATTGCCTTCTCCATAGGCGATGAATTCCTTGTATTCCATGGTGGTTCCGGGCACGCCGTATACGAAAAGATAAGGAAGATTGTCTGAACGGTAAAAGACCTTGAACGGATGGCCGCCTTTTGCCTTGGAACCGTCTTCTACGAGATTGCCGACCGCGTCAAAGTGGAATTTCGATTGGCCATCCATATCGGGACTGGTCTGCCGATCCGGAATGAGATTCCCGGTAACGGATTCCAGACGTCCGAAAGCATTGTAATGGTAATCTCCCGCCAGTCCATCACGTTCCATATGGGCAAGCCTGCCATCCTGAAGGTAGTCGTATGCCGTGGTCCTATCTTCCAGGATGTTCGGCGTACCGTCCGGTTTCACGCTTTCCGTGATATCATAGGCGTTCGTCAGTCGATCCAATTCATCGTATTTGAAAGAATACTCGAGATCGTTACGGGACCCGAGTGTCCTGTCATAGAAAAGATTTGCGCCTGATATCAAGCCGTCCAAGCGGGCCGGAAAGCCATCCTCGTAGGACAATTGCTCCTGAAAAAGCAGCGAACCGTTCTTCAGGCGCTCTGTTGGATTCGCCTTCAGCCACCCATGCAGGTGATACTCGTTCCTTTGAATCAGGGCCTTGGTGGTGGTGGTTTTGACAAGTTCACCTCCCAAGCCTTTGGCCGAAAGCTGCCCGATGAAGTTGTAGTGATTTTGGGCGATGACCGAACCTTGCTTGTCAAGCACTGTGGCTTGCCTGCCTAGTTGATCATATAGGTACTTTTCGACGTGGCTAAGGGCGGGATCGCAATTCAACTCGCCGCAAACGGTTTTCTGGATCAATCTGTCCTGCGAATCGAACAGGTTTTGGACCACATGGATCCGCCGCGCCGGATCCTCGACATATGGGTTCGTTTCAACGATTCGGATCGTATTTCCATACTTGTCGTACCCGAATTCCTTGATGACATCGCGTGGGGCCGACTCTCCCTGGCTCTCAGCGAGCTCATAGTTGCAACTTACCGTTTTAACCAGCTTCCCATTGGAAAAGCCCTCAAGGGCGACGTCTTGGGTGGTTTTCCGGATCGCAAATGCCTGGAAGGCTTGTTCCGCTATGGAGCCGTCCGTCGTGCCCAACAAGATCGCCTCCAGGGAGAAATCAAGGTTTCCGGCATCCAGTAAGAGTTCGAATCCCGAAGGAGGTGTGACATCCATGGCGGGAACGGATGGATAAATCATTACAATCTCGATCGCGGCGGTTTGCCCGATCATGGCAGACAAGGCATCCTGGTAGACGGACGAAAGCGAATAGCCGACGGCCACTATCTCCCCCTGCGATTTCCTGGCGATAAAGTGGATCCCTGGAGACGTACCTTTCGCAGGGTCTGTTGCGAGTTTCGCCCAAAGAAGCGCCGCAACCTGGCTCCGGTTCTCGGCTTAGGTGATTTTTTTTGGTAACACACATGTTACCTTGGGCGGATTTTTCTCTATATGCGGTTTTTTGGCTCCGAAG
>OBEQ011394055.1_pt1 | contig 15719 bp, 10 predicted proteins | sample 1670901 | NCBI WGS metagenome assembly OBEQ01 (sample SAMEA104232315, study PRJEB22302) | groundwater metagenome | biome: forest; feature: aquifer; material: groundwater | place: USA | collected 2011-08-07 | depth 5.4 m | reverse complement strand
GACCCCAACCGTTGGCGGTGTAGGACCAGGCGATATCGCTCAGGTAGATGCCGCCGGAGGGAGGAACCACGGGGGGAACCACCGGGGGGACCACGGGAGGCACGACAGGAGGGACCACCGGCGGGACCACCGGGCCCGTGGGAGGCGTGTAGCCGCCGGCGCAGATCACCCGCGCGCCCGCCCAATCGCCCCAATCGGAACCGTTGCCGTCGCCGCCGTCGGTAATCTTCAGAACCAGTTCCTGCACGGCGGAAAGACCCGTCACGTCTACGTTACCGGCCGCGGCATCCGTCCGGCGCTTCACGCCGCTATCATACAGCTTCACGCCGTCGCCCCACACCTGGAACACCGCCGAGCCCGTGCTGTAGGCCGCGTCGTCGATGCCGATATCGGAAATGAATTCCGAACACTGGGCGCCCAGGGGATAGCGGATTTCCGAAACCGCGTGCGTGCCCAGGCCCTTGGGATAGACCGTGCCCTTCAGCGTGATCGGAGTGCCGTCGTTTTGCGCCTGGCCGCCCACGTTCTGATCCTTTTCCACCGGACCCCAACCGTTGGCGGTGTAGGTCCAGGCGATATCGCTCAGGTAGATTCCGCCGGAAGGGGGAACGACCGGAGGAACCACCGGGGGGACGACCGGCGGTACTACGGGAGGCACCACCGGGGGAACCACGGGACCCGTAGGCGGCGTATAGCCGCTCGGGCAAATCACCCGCGCACCGGCCCAATCGCCCCAATCGGAACCGTTGCCGTCGCCGCCGTCCGTGATCTTCAGGACCAGTTCCTGCACGGCGGAAAGACCCGTCACGTCCACGTTACCGGCCGCGGCGTCGGTCCGGCGCTTCACGCCGCTATCATACAGCTTCACGCCGTCGCCCCAGACCTGGAACACCGCCGATCCCGTGCTGTAGGCCGCGTCGTCGATGCCGATATCGGAAATGAATTCCGAGCACTGGGCGCCGAGCGGGTAGCGGATTTCCGAAACCGCATGCGTGCCCAGCCCCTTGGCGTAGGTCGTACCCTTGAGTTTGATCGGGGTGCCGTCGTTCTGGGACTGGCCGCCCACGTTCTGATCCTTTTCCACCGGGCCCCAACCGTTGGCGGTGTAGGACCAGGCGATATCGCTCAGGTAGATCCCGCCGGAAGGGGGGACGACCGGAGGAACCACCGGGGGTACCACGGGAGGTACTACAGGCGGGACGACGGGCGGAACCACCGGAGGCGTGATCGAGGAGACGAAGCCGCTGTGGCAGAACAGGCGGGCATCCGCCCAGTCGCCCCAGTCCGAGCTCATGCCGTCCCCTCCGTCGGTCACGATGAGCTTGAGTTCGGCCTTGCCCGCCAGGTTGGTCAGGTGAATGCTTTGCGAAGCCGGATCCTGGCGGCGTTGCAGACCGCTATCAAAGAGCTTGGTCCCATCCGCCCAAACCTGGAAGATCACGGAACCGGATTGATAGGCGGCGTCGTCCACGCCGATGTCGGTGAGCAGGTCCGAGCATTGCCCGCCCAGGGTGTAGCGCACTTCGGATTGGGCATGCGCGCCCAGGCCCTTGGTATAGGACCGGCCCTTCAGGGTCAGGCCGGGACCATCGCCGGCGCCGGGTCCGCCCACCGCCATGTCCTTTTCCACCGGGCCATAGCCGTTGGTGGAATAGTTGGCCGCCAGATCGCTCACGAAAATCGCCGTGTCGCCGGCAGCGGGAGCGGGAGGCGGAGGCAAGGCCGGGGCGCTGGAACAGATGAGGCGCGCGCCCGCCCAGTCGCCGTGATCGGAACCGTTGCCGTCCGAACCGTCGCCCACAAGCAAGGTGAGCTCCTGCTTGCCGGTCACGTCCACGCGCACGGCCTTCTTGGCGTCTCCGCCGTGCATGACGCCGCTCTCAAAGAGCAGCGAACCATCGGACCAGACCTGGAATAGGATGGAACCATAAGTCGGGATCAAGGCATCGACGCCGACGTCGGAGATGAACTCCGTGCATTTGCCGGCCATGTTGAAGCGCACGTCCGAAGCCGCATGTACGCCCAGACCCTTGGCGTAGGTGGTGGTCCCCAACGTGATCGCTTGGCCGTCATTGGCCTGATCGCCTCCGACCTCCTGATCGCGTTCCACGGGACCTAAGCCGTTCACGGCCTTGGTCCAGGGAAGATCGCTCAGGTAGTATCCGCCGGCGGGAAGGGGCTTGGGAGGATCGGGAGGCGGCGGCGGATAGGTGCCGCGGCAAATGACATAGGCCCCGGCCCAATCGCCGTGATCCTGGCCCACCCCGTCCCCGGCGTCGCCGAGCTTGAGGCCGAGCTGGAAGATGTCCGCGACCACGGCTTCCACGGTCTGGGGAAAGGAAGTGCCGCCGAGCGGATCGGAAGTAAACAGGGTGTTGTTGTCGCCCAGGACCGTGAAGACCACGGATCCGCCGGAGCCCACTTCATCATCCACGCCGATATCGCTGACGAACTCGAAGCAGCTGCCCTGCAGGTCCACGCGGATATCGGAATTCGGATGGACGCCCACGCCCTTGGGATAGACCGTGCCTTCCAACTTGATGAGCTGGCCGTCTCCGGCATTGATTCCGCCGATGCTCATGTCGCGTTCCGCGGGGCCGTAGCCGTTGACCGAAGAGGTCCAGGGAAGATCGCTGACGTAGACGGGATGCACCGCGCCCGAGGCGGGGAAGATATCGCGGAAGGTGGAGGACGCGCGGCCCTGGGCGTCCACGACGTCCAAGTGGATGCGGTACCAGGTATCGGTGTCGGGATGGCCGGGATCGAGCGGCGGCACGGTGAAGAAGCCCTGGGCCGCGCCGCTGGTGGGCGGAATGAAAGGATGCACGTGGCCCTTGTGATGGTAATCGACGCGCCAGGTATAGGCGGTAGCCGGCAGGTTACCGTCCTCGGGATCGGTGCCCGATCCCTGATAGGTGACCATTTCGTTGTGCGAATAGGTGAAGCCCGTGGACGGGAAAAGGATGGTTGCCGTAGGCGGCTTATTGGCGGTGACGGTGAGCACGGCGCCGTTGCTGAGGATGGTGCCGTAGGAATTCTGCACCTTCAATTTGAAGACTGCGCCGTTGTCGGCGGCGGAAACCGTGACCAGGGAGTATTCCGGTCCGTTGGCGCCCGCGATGGCCACGCCGTTGCGCTCCCAGCTGTAGACGAGGGGCGCGGCGCCCAGGGCGCCGGCCTTGAAGGTGATTCCCTGGCCCGCCGTTACCGTGCGGCTTTCGGGTTGTTCGGCGATGATGGGGGCGTTGTCCAGGCCGTACACGATGCGGTAGACCTTGCCGGACGCGGGGCCGATGGGGCCGGTGCCGCCGCCGCGCGACAGGTAATAGAAGAGGCCGTCCTTGCCGACCTTGAGGCCGGTGGGAAAAAGCAGGTTGGTGGCGAAAGGCGTCACCGCGTGGGTGGCGGGATCGATGCGGCGTACCCAACCGTTGCAGAAGTCCATGGTGTAATAGGACTCGGTGTACTCCGCGGGATACTTGGGAATCTCGGGATCGTAGAATGCGCCGCCGATGGACGCGCAGCCGTCCGCATGCGAGTAGGTGTAGACGGGCTGTTGGAAAGCCGGATTGGTATGCGCGCCTTCGGTGAGCGGCCAGCCGTAGTTGGCGCCGGGGAGGATTTCATCCACTTCTTCCCACGAGCCCAAGCCCACGTCGTTGACGTAGTACTTGCCGGTGTGGGGATGCAGGCCGGAGGTGAAGGGATTGCGGAGGCCCAGTGCGTAGATGGCCTTGCCGATGCCGACGCCAGTCGCGTAGTAGGGGTTGTCGCTCGGGATGGTGCCGTCCCGGTTGAGGCGCAGCACCTTGCCCAGGGGCGAGGTGAGGGATTGCGCCGAGTCGCCGGTTTCATAATCGCCCACGGTCAACAGCAGCTTTCCATCGTCGGTGAAATTCATGGAGCCGCCCATATGCCAGATGGAGAATCCGATGGGGGGAAGATCCAGCAGGATGGTTTCCGTCGCGGGATCCGCGACCGTGCCGGTGACCACGTACCGGGCCAAGCGGTTATGGCTGACCGGAGTGGGGCAGGTGAAGTAGGCGTATATATAGTGGTTGGTCGCGTAGTCGGGATCGACGGCGATTCCGGTCATGCCGCGTTCGGAATACGAATCCACGTTGATGTTAATGAGCGGGTTGGGCAGGAGGATGTCGTTCTTGATCACGCGGATCTTGCCGTCCTGCTGGCCCACGAAAATGAGGTTGGAGTCCGGCAAGGCCATGGACGTCGGGCTGTCCAAGCCTTCCGCAATCAGCACTTCGCCGAAGCCGGAGGGATAGACTGCGCCGTTGGAGACGGGAGCCAGGATGAGCGCCAAGGCGAGAATCGGTTTCGCCAGGGTGGAACGCTTAAGCCGCGATCCGAGCCTGAACATTCTCGCTGCCATGGTGTATCCGGGCATAGCGTTCACTCCTCACCCACAATCGGGATTGCCTGTTTTTACAGATTCTGAGGTTTTTTCAAGTCCAGAATCGTTCCAAAAGAAAGAAAGGGTAGCAAAAAGCGATCCCCCTTTGACCCTGTAAATCTGACCTGGGTCAGCCCTCGCTCTAACCGAATGTAAAGCATCCCGACACCTGGCCTAATCCTGTTACAATCCGGCTTCGGAATCGGCTCCGAAACCCATCCGGGAAATCAAGGTAGGAAACCGTGACGAATGTGACGGACTGATGGAATTGGACGTTCACGAAGCATGCGAAGTAACCCGGTCCGCGGCTTCCAGCGACGGGTGGGGCGACCCGCAGGGCCACCGGAAGCGTCCACGGGAATGGGCCCATGACGTAACACGCAAGGTACCTCCGCAGTCCCGCCGGCGGGACTGCGGAGGGATCAATGGGATTTCAGAGGACGGAAATCGCGGCTTCGCTGGGGGCCGGCGATGCTTGCTTGGGCTTGGCGGCCAGGCCTTCGCGGATGGCCGCGGCCACGTGCCCGGTCAGGACGTTCCAGTCGAAATCCTGCGCGATGCGACGGCGCTCCGCCACGCGCGCGGGAGCGGAATCTTCGGGCAACAGGGCCTGTTGGATGGCCTTGGACCACTCCTCGACCGTGGTGGCCAGGCGCACCACATGGCCGAATCCTTTCAAGGCGGGGATGGGCGGTCCCACCACGGGACGTCCGCCCGCCAGGTATTCATGGAGCTTGAGCGGATAGATGAACTTGGAATAGTCGTTCACCTTATAGGAGAGCAGGCACACGTCCAGGGCCTGGGTGTAGGCGGGAAGGCTGTCCACGGGCCTGCCGCCCAGAACGCGCACGTTGGGCATGCGTTCCAAGGCCGCCAGGAATTCGGCGGAATCGCCCAGCACGCCGCGCGGGCCCACCAGCACGAAGGACCATTCCGGGTGCAGGCGCGCCAGGCGCATCATCAGTTCCAGATCCATCTGCTTCTTCACCACGCCCACGTAGCCGATGCGAGGGTGCGGGATCGATTTCAACTCTTCCGGTTCCGCCCACGTCTCGGTATAGGCCTGGTAGTTCACGCCGTTGGGCACCACCAGGGTCTTGGGATTAATGCGGCCCTTCTTTTCGAGCAGGGCCTGGGAGCTGATGAACACCTGATTGACGCGGGCGATCAGCGCGGCCTCGCCGGGATCCAAAGGCAGCTCCACTTCCGAGAATGAGTACTCGTCGTCGATGTGGTAGCAGCTCAGATCATGCGGCACCAGATCCAGGGCGTAGGCGTGCTCGGGGCGCCACAGATCCAGGACGATCTTCTTGCAGCCGAGCGACAGCAGGTAGCGGCGCGCGCGCAGCAGGCGCATGCGCGCGAGAAAGCGGCCCAGGCCGACGGGAGAATAGACGCGGGGAAGCCAGAGATCCGGCATGTAGGTATAGAAACCTTCGCGAACCTTGCCGCCGAATCCGGTGGCCTGGCGGCGGACGCGGGCGTCCTTCACCAACAGGCGCCAATTGAACGCGTCCTCGACCCACAGGACTTCGAAATGCGAACCCAGGCGCGTGAGAATCTGGTGGCGCGGTTGCCAGGGCCCATTCCAGGAATCGGGAACGAGGCTGATGATCCCCACTTCCGGGGACCGTGACGCGCCGGTTACGGAGTCGGACGCGGGATGCTTTCCGGATTCAATCGGCATGGACCAGGGACCTGCTTTCCGGATTCGCGATCACAATCATAAGGACAGTTTGCGGCAATAGAAGGCTTCCGCGTACCCGCTGGGCGCCCGGGTTTCCATTCCGCGCAGTCTCTGCAACGATAAAAAGATATCCGGGGCGAACCAATCCTTGCTTCTCTGGGTGCCGTAATGCTTCATCAAAAGGGAAACCTTCTTCTTCGCGTGGGCCGCGGCCAAGGGGATGAAGGCGTTGGGGGCTCCCAAGTCACCGTCCCACTTGGGGATCTCGTATTCCAGGATCACGTGGTTACGGAAGGTGTTCCAGGTCAGATCGCCCACCAGGCGGTGATCCTGATGGAGGTCCTGGCGGAAATGGGTGAAGATGAAATCCGGGTCCGGTTGCTGCTTCAAGGCCTCGAAGGCCTCCTTGGGACCTTCCCCCTGGTTGGGAAGGAAGCCGTCGCGGAACCCGTGGATGAGGATGCGTTGCCGCTTCGCCCCTTTCAGGAACGCGGCGGCGCTGCGGCGCGCCTCCTTCTCCCGCGCCGGCGTGGAGCAGAACACGACCCAGGTCACGCCCACGTCCTTGCGCGCCGCGAGCAGCTTCAGCAAGGCGCCGCCGCAACCGATCTCGATGTCGTCGCAATGGGCGCCCAGGCAGAGGATTTCCAGCGGGCCCTTGCGGGCGTTGAAGAGATTCAGGTCGAGCATGACGTTCCCTTCATGCCGGGCCGTTTTTCCATACTTCCCAGGGCGTTTCGCCGGCCGCGTGCAAATCGTCCAGGTGCTGCTTGTCCTTGAAGGTATCCATGCATAGGAAGAATCCGTCGTACTTGTAGGTGATCAACTGGTCCTTGGCGATCAATCTTTTGAACGGCTCCAGCACCAACTCGTCTCCCGGCTCCATGTAGTCGAAAATCTCCTTCTTGAGGACGAAGCACCCGCCGTTCATCCACAGGTCGTGGCGATCCAGGCCGCGGATGCTTTTCACGTTGCCGGCCTCGTCGGAGTCGACGATGTGGAAGCTGGAGTTGGGCCGCACGCTCAGGAAGCTGGCGATCTTGCCGCTCTTGCGGTGGAAATCGATCACGCTGGGCAAATCCAGGTTGGTAAGGCCGTCGGTGTAGTTGGCCAGGAACACGTCATCGCCGTCCAGATAGCGCTTGGCCGCCATCAGGCGCTGGCCGATGTTGGAGGTGAGGCCGGTATCGACAAAGGTGATCTTCCACTCCGCGATGTCCCGGTTGTAGAGCTTGATTTCGGAGCCGCCGCCGGTGATGGTGAAATCGTTCGACAGGTACTCGTTGTAGTTCATGAAATAGTTCTTGATGGTGTCGGCCTTATGCCCCAGGCAGAGGATGAACTCCTTGTGCCCGAAGTGGGAGTAGTACTTCATGACATTCCAGATGATGGGCCGGTAACCCACGGGCACCATCGGCTTGGGGATGGATTCGGAATATTCCCTCAGGCGCATTCCCTGGCCGCCGCAAAACAGCACGACTTTCATGGCTTCTCCTCCGTCCCAAAGCGCAAGCCGCGCCTGGTTTTCACTTCCAGCATGGCCAAGGCCCCCTTGGCCATGGCCCACAGCACGCCCAGATCCCCTCCCGCTCCGCCCCGGAACAGGCCGCGGACCGCGCCCAGAGCCAGGGAACGCGCCTCGTACCAGGCCGATTTCAGGACGGCGGCGTCGCCGTCGAACAGGCACCGTAAATAGAACGCTCCGCGGCCGTTGAGGTAACGTTTCCGCGCCAGGTCGATCTGGGACCCGCTGCGGCGGCCATGGTTGTGGCGGACCAGCACGTCCGGACAGTATGCGACCTTGTAGCCTTGCCTGCAGACGCGGTACAGCAGATCCAGATCGTCCCCGCCCAGGGTCCACCGGGAGCCGGGGCCCACGTCCGGATTGAACGGGCCGATGGCGGCGAACACTTCGCGGCGGAAAGCCATGTTGCAACCGATGATGGGGATGAAGACGGGATCGAAATTGGCGCGCGTGATGTCCTTGCGCTCCCGCGAGGTGCGGGTCGCCAGATCCGAGTCCAAGGGGTTGAACAGCTCCACGCGTCCGCCCAGGCCCGCGAGTGAAGCATCGGCCGCGAATTCGGCCAGCAGCGAAGCGATCCAATCCGGCGCCACCACGCAATCGTCGTCGGTGAAGGCGAGGATGCCGCCCGCCGCGTTCGCCAACCCCAGATTGAGCGCCCGGGACTTGCCCCGCCGCGGTTCCAGCAGGTATTTGACGCGCAGATCCGGGCGGCCCAGATATTCGCTCACCAGTTCCTTGGTCCCGTCATTTGAACCATTGTCGACGATGACCGCCTCCCAGGTCCTTTCCGCGGGCAGCGCCGTGGCGGCCAGGCTTTCCAGCGCGGCCTTCAGGTTGTCCTTGCGGTTCTTGGAGCAGATGATCACGCTTACGTCCATAGGGCCCTCAGCAGGGGTCCATGCGGAGGATTTCCGGATACAGGTTGGCCACGCCGCGCACCTCGCGCTCGGACGTGATGTACAAGGTGGCGGCGGGAAAGACGTGGTCGTAGGATTTCTGGATGTCGTGACGGTAGACCCAGACGCTCAGGTGATAGGTGCCGGGAGCCAGGTGCAATTTCAGATCGAAGGAGACGTTCCAGACCTTGCCCTGGGAAAGGCTGAAGGACTTGTCGCTCAAATGCTCGGAAGAGGTCTCGAAAACCAGGAACATGTCTTCGTCATGGAGTTCCAGGACCACGGATAGCTTCTCCAGATCCCGGTTGCCGGTCACCTCCACGTCCACTGTGGCCCGGGTACCCGCCTCGAAGCGGACGTCATCCCCGGCCTGACCGTGGACCTGCACGCGGGAAATGACGGCATCCTTGCCTTCCGGGCGCGCGTCCGACTTGGCGTTGTGCTCCAGGTAATACTTGACCACCTGGTTGGTGGGCCCGGCATGCAGCACCTGGCCGTGCTCCATCAGGATGCTGTTCTGGCACAGGCCCGCCATGGCGCGCAGGTTGTGCGATACGAAGATCACGGTGGCGCCGGCCTTCATGATGGAGTTGATCTTCTCCACCCCCTTGCGCTGGAACAGGTAGTCGCCCACGCTCAGCACCTCGTCGATGACGAGGATGTCGGGCTCCAGGTGGGCCGCCACCGAGAACCCCAGCCTGGTATACATGCCGGAGGAGTAGCGCTTGACGGGCGTATCGATGAAGGATTCCAGCCCGGAGAACTCGACGATCTCGTCGAACTTACGGCGGATCTCGGCCTTGGTCATGCCCAGGATGCAGCCGTTGAGGAACACGTTCTCGCGGCCCGTGAGATCGGGATGGAAACCGGCGGAAACCTCGATGAGCGCGGACAGGCGGCCGTTCACCTTGAGGCTGCCCTTGGTGGGCTTGAGGATGCCGCACAGGTGCTTGAGCAAGGTGCTTTTGCCCGCCCCGTTGTGGCCCATGACGCCGAAGGCCTCGCCGCGCTTGACCTGGAAGGAGACGTCCTTGAGGGCCCAGAACTCCGAGCCCTGCAGATCCGGCGCGGGGCCGCGGGAGAACAGTCCGCGCGCCAGGGCGGGCAGCAGATCCCGCAGCGAATCATGGGATTGGCCTTTCCTGAACTTCTTGTACAGGTGTTCCATGGAAAGGGCTATCTCGTCCATGGCGTCCTTTGCGTCCATCGCTGCAATCGCGGCAATCCCATCCTCAGATGTTCTCGGCGAAACGGGGTTCGACCTGCTTGAAGAACGCGTACGAGCCCGCCAGGAAGATCACCGATAGCGCGGCGCTGTAAAGGGTCCAGAACGGATCCGGCGAGCGGTGGCCGATGATGCAGGCATCCAGGCCTTCCAGAATCGGGGCGACGGGATTGAGCAGAAGCCAGCGGCCACGGACGCCGAACATGGAGGTTTCGAAGAACACGGGCGTGAAGAAGATGGCAAAGGTGACGAACACCTCCACCAGGTATTTCACGTCCCGGAAGAAGAGGTTGGCCGCCGAAAGCAGGAACGACAGTCCCAGCGTGGTTCCCATCAGCATCGCCATCAGCACGGGAACCCACAGGAGATGCGCGCTCACGCCCACCTTGGCGAGGATCAGGACCACGGTCAGCAGCAAGAGGGCTACGCCGAAATCCACCAGTTGCGATAGCACCGCGGAGATGGGGAAGATTTCCCGGGGGAAATAAATCTTGGTGACGAGGTTGGAGTTGGAGGTGAGGCTGTTGGTCGCGAACCGGATGGAGGAGACGAAAAACGCCCAGGGCAAAGCCTTCACCGTGACGCGGCCGATTTCGGCCGGTGTGACGGGATGCCCGGAAAGGGTGGAGAACGCGTATTTGACCATCATGCCGGCGCCCACGATGAGGATCGGCATCAGCACCGCCCACAGCAGGCCCATCACGGACTGCTTGTACTTGATGGTCACCTCGCGCCAGGTGATCATCATGAGCAGTTCCCGGTGGCGGTACAGGTCGCGCAGCCAACCCATCATGCGGCCGCCTTGCGTCCGGCCGCGGCGATGCGCCCCAGCGTTTTCTTGGGATTGAGTAGGATGTCGAGCAGCTCCCAGGCGGCTGGACGCAGCAAGATGCGCCAATCCAGCGACACGCCGATGGTCGCGAGCCCGCGCCGGTGGTAATCCCAGAAACCCGAGTCCCGCGGCGGAAACAGGTTCTCCGCCAGGAACGCCAGATAGCGTTCGCGGGTCCGGTCGCGGCAGGCGCGGAGTTCCTCGCCATCCAGGAAACGGTGCGCATGGTTGTGCACGATGATGAACTTGTCCAGCCCGTTGGGATGGAAACGCCGTACCGCCGAGGATACGGAAACGTTCTCGATACGGATGAAGGTCAGTACCTGGTGCACGAACGCCAGGTCCCACTCCCTGAGGATGTCGTAGCAGGCCTCCGTGTCCGAATGCAGGCTGGAGGCATCGTAGAAAGGGACGCGGGCGCGCACGATTTCCGATCGGATCAGCAGCGTGCTGGGCGAACCCAGGAAGAAGTGGCCTTGCAGCAGTTGCAGGCGGCAGGCCTCGCGGCCCGTCAGGACGTCCTTGGCGTTGGGGAATCCCGAGCCCATCAGGAAATCCCCGGAAAGCCAATAGGAGGAGACGATGCCGGCGCGCGGATTGGCCTCCGCCAGATCCACCATGCGTTCCAGGCACTCGGGGAAGATCCAATCGTCCCCCAACACGACCTTGCAATAGCGGCTTTCCGGCGCGATCAGGGTGAGCAGATGGTTATGGTTGGCTTCCTGGCCCCGGAACACATCGCTGGCCACCACCTTGATGCGGGAGTCGCGCGCTGCGAATTCCCGGGCGATGCCCAGGGAACCATCCTTGCTGCAATTATCCAGGATGATGTATTCCCATTCGCCGTAGGTCTGCCGCAGGACGCTCTCGACGCAGGCCGCCAGGTATTTTTCCTCATTATAGACCGGCGTGACGATGCTGACCAGGGGACGTTTTCCAGGCGTGGGGACGGGCATAGGGCCGGAACGCAGGGAGTCCATCGGGGAGGCGGGAGGCGTCGCGTTCAATTGAACGCCCGGAATACGGGTTTCACCGGCCTGCCCACGAGATATTTCTCCACGCCTTCGTCCAAAGCCTTGCGGTAGATGGGCAGGACTTCGCGCAATGCATCCAAGGTCGCGTCGATTTCGGATTCGCCGTGGGCATAGGAGACCACGAATGAGGGCAGCATCAGACCGCGCTTGAGCGTCTCCTGCATGAACAGGGCGCGGAAGGATTGCGACGGCTGCCTGTCCGCGTCCCGGGTGGCGAAGACGAGGTTGGCGGGATGCCCCAGCACGGCGAAATGACCCTGCACGCCGGCTTCCGCGATCAAAAGGTCGGCCCCATCCTTGAGGCGCTTGCCCATGCGCGCCATATGTCCGATCACGTCCTCTTCGCGGTAGACCGCCATGGTCGCGCGCGCGGCGGCCAGGCCCGAAGTCTCGGCCCCATGTGTGGTCGAGAGCAGGAACACGCGTTCCTGGCCGTGGCGGAGCCCGCCGCGTTCCATGATGTCGCGCCGGCCGACCAGCGCGGCCACGGAGAAGCCGTTGGCGAGGGCCTTGCCGAAGGTGGAGAGGTCGGGCTGCAATCCGTAGTGGCGCTGGGCGCCGCCGGTATGCCAGCGGAAGCCCGTGATCATTTCGTCCAGGATGAAGACCACCCCGTGCGCGCGGCACAGGCGCTGGACCTCCAACAAATAGCCCTCCGCCGGTTCCGTGGCCGTGGCCGCCTCCATGATCAGGCAGGCGATCTCGCCCGGATGCCTTTGGAACAGGGCCTCCAGGCCGAGCGCGTCGTTGAAGCGGAAGGTCAAAGTGAGATCCCGGACGGACTTGGGGATGCCCGCATGCATGGGCGTGCTGCCGATGAACCAGTCCTCGGTGCAGAAGAACGGCTGGTCCGCGCAGACGGCCACCTTGTCCCGGCCGGTAAAGGCGCGCGCGAGCTTGACCGCGGCGCTGGTAGCGTCCGATCCGTTCTTGGCGAACTTGATCATCTCCCCGCCGACCATGGCCTGCAACTCTTCGGCGGCCTCCAGTTCGATCACGGAGGGCCGGCCGAAGTTGGTGCCCAGGCGCATCTGTTCCCAGGCGGCCGCGACCACGCGCGGATGCCCGTGGCCCAGGCTCACGGTGCGCAGGCCCATGCCGTATTCGATGAAGACGTTGCCGTCCGCGTCCCAGACGCGGCAGCCTTCCCCGCGCACGATGAAGCCGGGCGAGGCGAGGGGATATTGATCGTCGCCTTTGGCGTAGGTGTGCGCGCCGCCGGGGATGAGGTTGTGCGCGCGATCCCGCAGCGCGTCTGACTTGGAGTAATTCATGCGCGCTCTCCCGCGGACAGCGTAGACGGAAGCGGAAGCGTGGTCGTAGGCGGAGGCGAGGACGCGCTCCCCGCGGCAACCGCGGCGGGCGATGTGGAGGGCGAACCCTTCGGGAAAGGACCTTCGTAACGGGCGATCCATTCCGGCGGCAGGCGCTCCAGATCCGCGCCCCGCAGGTAATCCCCCAAGGCCGTTCCCGTGCAGGCGGAATCGATGTTGTGGGCCCCTCGCCCGTCGCGCACGTCGTCGCCGTTCACGGTGCGGAAGTCGATGCTGAAGCGCGTGATGCCGGTGCGGTTGGGTACGGTGGAATGCAATTGCGCGCCGGAGAAGATGATGAGGCCGCCCACCGGAATCACCAGGCGCAGTTGCGGCTCCATCTCCACCGCTTCCTGGGGATATGGCTGTTGGCGCGTATCCGCCTTCACCTGGCCCGCGGCGGCCTGGCGGCCGGCAGCATTCCATTGCTGGTAGTCGTAGATGTGGGAGTTGTTCCGGAGCGGGGTGTGCCAGTAACGCGGGTGGAACGCCATGGCATTGCCCGACTCCATGGGAAAGACGGGCATCCACCAGTTGATCTGATTGGCGGGCGCGGAATACCAGGTGTCCCGATGGGGTTGGAAGGCGTAGGCGATGCCGAAGCGCAGATAGTCCCAGGGCGCGGCGGTGCGCAAGCGGGGCACGTCGAAATAGGTCTTCTGCAAATCGCATCCGGTCTGGGCCAACAGTTCCTTCAGCAGGCGTTTGGATTCCGGATGGTGGATGAATTTGGGTTTCAGCTCCGATAGGATGGCCGCGTACTTCTCCACCGGCATGCTCTCATGGGCCCGCACGGGATCGAGCCCGGGAAAGGCCTCGCGGGAAAGCCGCGCGGCGAAGGCGCAGAGCTCCAGGGACGCGGGCGTGGGCGAGAGCAGGAAGATCTGCCCGTCGTACAGGAGCTCACGGCGGCGTTCCTCACCGAACTTGGGATCCAGGTAGAGGGAATTCATGCGGGGCGACCCGATCCCGAGGCTCCGGGAACCGCGGAAGGGCTTACCGCGCGCAGCAGATCCTTCGCCAGCAACGCGTCCCGTGCCGCGCCTACCTGGGACATGGACAGGCCGGATCGTTCCGCGATGTCCAGCAGGGAGCGCTTGCCGTCGCTGTGGCTGAGCACCCAGAGCAGCGACATCTCCTCCGCGCCTGCGCCGCCGCTGGGACGGTAGAGGCCGCGCTTGCCCAATTGCGGTTCGCCGTAAGGGCTCGTGTTCACGTAGACGCCGTCCAGATCCAATGCCTCCATCAGATCCTCGCAGTAGGCCAAGGATCCCGCGAGCCGCTCCGGCTTCACGAAATCCAGGTTGTCCGCGGAGGAATGGTATTCCGGATACTCGCCGTACGGCGTGCGTGAAATACGGCCCACGGCAAGGTTGAAACCCGGCGAGCAATACTGGCGCTCATCGTAACCGTAAGGGGTGAAGTCCCGCACGGCGAAGGGCGAACCGGAAGTCTTGAGCACATGCTCGGCGGCGCGATCCGTCACGGTGTCGCCGCGCAGGCTGCGCTTGTAGGTGAGCGGTCCGGAGTTCCCCACTCCCGAGATCACCAGGCCGTGCCGGATGCGCGCGACCGCGGCGGGATTGCGCGCCAACCACGCCACCGCGCCGATGGTGCCGGGCAGGAACACGAAACGGTAGGACAGGCGCCGCGGGCGCTTGGCCAGATGGGCCGCGAGCCATACGGCCACGGCGATGCCGGACAGGTTGTCGTTGGCCAGGGAAGGATGGCAGACGTGGCAGGAGATGAGGACTTCCGCTTCGCTTTCGCCTTGGATGAGATGCTCGCCGTAGCTGAGCGCGCCCGGTTCCAAAGTGGAATCGATCACGGCTTCGTACTCGCCTTCCGGCAAGGACGCCAGGAGATCGTGAGTCAGGCAGAATCCCCAGGCTTCCTTGTAGTACGAAGTGCGGTACGGGATCCAGGCTGGATGATCCGGCAAGGTTTGCAGATGCGCCTTGAGTTCGCTGAGGGGGAGCTTCGCCCGCACCGGGGCGCTGTAGTTGAGCACGTGCAGGTTGTGCGCGCGGAAGTCGACCACCTTCTCGCCGCCGGGTCCTTTGAGGTAGGCGTCGCGGAGGTTCCATTCCTTGGGGACTGTCCAATCGAAAACCTCGGTGCCGGTAGGCACTTCGCTCATCTGCAAGGGCAGGCGCGCGCCGATGGCGGCCAAGGTGCGGCGCAGGCCTTCACCGGTGATGCTGCGGCAGATGGGATACAGCTCGCGCATGAACGCGTGCATCTCCTCGCCCGCGGGATCGGGTCGCACGCCGGCCGTGCTTGGGATGGCGGACGAAGCGGAGGGCGCGTGGTCCTTCATGGGCGGAAATCCGGGTAATCGCGATCGCGATCGGAAAGGGAAAGCACCGGAGCGGGCCAGGATATATTGAAGGCGGGATCGTTCCAGCGGACGCCGTGGGAGGCTTCCGCGCCGCCGTAGAACTCGGACATCTGGTAGGCGATCTCGGTGTCATCTTCCAAAGTGAGGAAGCCGTGGGCGCAGCCTTCGGGCACGTAGAGCATGACGCCGTTATCCGCGTCCAGCCTGGCGCCGAAGTGGGATTTGTAGGCCGGGGACTCCGGACGCAGATCGAGGATCACGTCCCAAAGCGCGCCCCGCGCGCAACGGACCAGCTTGGCTTCCGGCCGGGGAAGCTGGTAGTGCATGCCGCGCAAGGTGCCTTTTTTCCGGTTGAAGGAAACGTTGCCTTGCGCCACATCGGGATTGAGGCCCATGGCCTGGAACTCCCTGCGGCAGAAGGAGCGCGCGAAATACCCGCGCTCGTCTTCGAT